>ERZ802830.3046-NODE-3046-length-14539-cov-7.471_pt1 | contig 14539 bp, 15 predicted proteins | sample MGYA00345654_ERZ802830 | MGnify/ENA primary metagenome ERZ802830 (study PRJEB30503, sample SAMEA104212375) | marine metagenome | biome: Westerlies Biome; feature: [SRF] surface water layer (ENVO:00010504) within the epipelagic zone...; material: water... | reverse complement strand
GCTAAAACCTCCACAATGTTAGTTTCATATTGAAGTAATAGTAATCCATGATACCAAGATGCAGATAACAAACGTGCGTGATTGTTTATATGATCTTCTTTGTGATCTAGATAGACTTCTTTAATTAAGCTTTTAACTGTTGACACGTGAGACTTTGATATAATATTTTCTGAGGATTTTAAGCTAACAGAAGCATTAACAAAACTTTGCATAGATGTCATAAAATGGGAGGCCAAAGAAAAAGATTCACTTAAAATAAAATCATAAAACAGATAGTTATAGGTATTATTAGTGTCCCTCAAAAGTACTTGTAATTCTTGGTCTTTAACATAAAAAAAATTGGAAACCTCTGACCCTGCGCACGATATCAAAGGCAATCCAATTTTATACACAGAAGGATTTACAAAAGGTGCTGAAAAATAATCTCTTATTGACCCCGGATTACTTAACATTGCAGATATAGCTTTACCAAGTTGAATAACTTCACTTCCTCCAACAGCAATTACGCCTTGGGGTTTATCTTTTGAATCCAGAATAATTTGTTCTGTAATAGCATCTATGTATGCAGCTTGGTTAGATTCTGATGAAGCAATAAAATACTTTTTATCATCGTAAGCCATAGGCAATAGATTCAAAAGCGCATTATTTTGTTCAAACGCGTCTTCTATTAAGTATATAAATGGTGCTGTATAATTTATACGTTTTGAAGCAATTAATTCCTCTAAGACTACCTTGCAATTGGTACCAAAAAAAACATAAGGAACTACAGAAATATGATTTAAAGTCATCGAAATTTATTCGTACCGTTTAAGATAATTAAAAGCAGTTTACAAATCCAAATAATGTTGTAAACTTTCAAAAAATTGACCCATATGAAAACCATCTACAAAGGCGTGATTGACATTGAGGGATATATTCATTTTCTTGCGACCATCGTGCTCAAAATATTTACCAAATGCTATTTTAGGTACGCTATCTTTAGACGAATTAAATGGTTCTTTATGACTGCTAAAATTTATCCAAGGCAAAGCGGAACAGTAAATGACATCCAATGATGTTTTTTGCATTGGAAAAAGATTAGTACTGTTTACAATACGTTCTTTTTCTGTATTCAATCTATACGTAAAAAGTTTAAAATCATCTGAAAATTCTACAAAAGAAAATCCGAAAGTATGATCTGGCCCGGGTATAGTTACTGAAACATGAACTGTATCATAGGCAACAATTTGCTCATCAATAAGTCTTATTTTTAAGTTAGGAATCTGGTTAACCGCCTGCATCGTAGCATGTAGATACTTTGAAAAAAAACTTGTTTGTTCCGTTTTGGCTGTTTTATAAGCTTTAGTAACATCTAATTCAACAACAACAGCAACAAATGGATCTGTAAGCCCAATAAAATGCTCGTAAATTTCTTTTCTGTTCCAAGAGTTAAGGTCAATTATTTTCATAACGCTAATAAGGCGGGTAGTTCACTTATGCTTTTTAAGGTTGTAAACTCTTTGTCTTTAGTTTCAGCAGGACTGACAGTCTCGTGAGCCCAAGTCGTATGAAACGGAATATGTACGGCTTGAGCCCCAATATTAATAAGTGGCAAAATATCTGATTTCAATGAATTACCTACCATCAAAAAGGATTTAGGTTCGATTTCTAAATGCTTTAAAACCCTACTGTAATTAATGGACTTTTTATCACTTACTATTTCAATATGATGAAAGTATTTAGATAAACCTGACCTCTCAAGCTTGCGTTCCTGATCAAGTAAATCCCCCTTTGTGATTACAATAAGTTTGTATTTTTTTGATAAGGTTTTTAAAGTCGTTTCAACGCCTGAAAGTAGTTCTACTGGTTTGTTAAGCATTGCTTTACCAATATCCAGTATTTCGGTAATAACTTGATTAGAAACGGTATAATTTGAAAGTTCTAAGGCAACTTCAACCATTGATAGTATAAACGCCTTGACACCATAACCGTAAATACCAAGGTTTTTCATTTCCATTTTGAAAATCTCTTGGTCTATTTTATTAGGTGTTTCATAATGAGATAATAGTTTACAAATGGCATGTTCCGCCTCTCTAAAATAGGTTTCGTTTACCCATAATGTATCATCTGCATCAAAGCCAATTACCTTTATTTCTTCTAAATTTTTAACCATTAACTGTTATTAAACAATTACTTTAACTATTTAACTATTTGCTTTGCTTTTTCAAGATCTTCTGGAGTATCTATACCAATAACTTTAGAAAATATTTCAACCATTTTAATACGCTTCCCATATTCTAAAAAACGTATACATTCAATTTTTTCAGAAGCCTCTAAAGGTGTTATTGGCATAGTAGCAAAATCTAATAAAGCCTGCTTTCTAAAAGCATAAATACCCACATGTTTAAAATAGTTAACATGGGTTTCTAAAGTACGTTGGTATGGGATAGGATGTCTAGAAAAATAAAGTGCAAAATCATTACAATCTGTAATGACTTTTACGTTGTTTGGGTTAGAAATTTCACCAACATCTGTTAATTTCACTTTTAAAGATGCTAAATCAATTATATGATCCGTATCATTTTTAAAAACCGCTATCAATGGTTCTAAACTTGACTTATCTATAAAAGGCTCATCACCCTGCACATTAATAATAATATCAGCATCCGAAGTCTGAGCAGCCTCAGCTATTCTGTCACTACCAGATTCATGTTCTTTTTGACTTCGTATTACTTTGCCTTTAATTTTATTAATTTCTTGCGCTATGGCGTCACTATCAGTGACCACAAAGACTTCATCAAATAATGATGTAGCTACTACTGTTTCATAAGTCCTAGCAATAACTGTTTTTCCTCCTAAATCTTTCATTAACTTACCCGGAAAACGTGACGCACTGTAACGTGCAGGTATCATAGCGATAACTTTCATAAATTGTATTTAAGCTTTCAAAAATAAGATTATTGTCTAATCATTAATAAAAAACTCATTTTTAAATCCAATTAAATATAAGGTTTCTTTTGCTCTTGTAACAGCTGTGTAAAGCCATCTTAAGTAATCTTCGTTTATACCATTTGGTAAATAAGGTTGTTCTATAAATACGCGATCCCATTGCCCTCCTTGCGACTTATGACATGTAATTGCATAAGAAAATTTCACTTGAAGGGCGTTAAAATATTTATCAGATTTAATTTTTAAAAATTTTCTGTAACTAGATGTTTCGTGTTCATAATCTTTTTGGACCTCTTGATAAAGACGATTAGAATCTTCATAAGATAAAGATGGTGTTTCAGCATGAATAGTATCAAGTAAAAGGACCGTTTCAAAAGGTTTCATTTTGGGATAGTCAACCATTTGAACCTTAACCTCAGCAAATCTAAATCCAAATAAATCTTTAATACTAAAAATCTCAAGGACCTCTATAATATCTCCATTTGCAATAAAACTTGCTTCTGAGGTTGGTTTTACCCAAAAATAGTTGTTTTTAACCACCATTAAAAAGTCACCAGCACACAACTCAGCATCTTTAAATAAAATACGGTCTCTAATGTTTTGGTTGTATAAATTGGCTCGTTTATTACTTCTAACAATGATTGCGGTTTCTTCATGCCCAACATCGCTAAACGCATCTCCAATAGCGTTCATTATTTCATTGCCCTCCTGAAGTCTTATAATATCTTTATAAGCATCAAGATTAAACTGAAAAGATTCATAAAAATGACTACCAAGAGCTTCCCTAATAAATGTAGCATTACTAAGTATTCCAGAAAATTCACTTTGTCTTACCACTTCATCTAACTCTAAATGCGAAACCCGTTTGTTGTAGTTTAAATCAATTTTATCATGATCTAAAGCTGGACTGGTTTGTGCATGTATGGGAGGAAGCTGAGCTTTATCACCAATGAGTAACAATTTACACTGATGTCCTGAGTAAACAAATTGCATTAAATCATCCAACAATGAAGCAGACTCATTATTTTTGGAATCATTAGGGATATCTGAAATCATTGATGCTTCATCAACTATAAATATGGTATTTCTAAATTTATTAGGTTGTAAAACAAAATTAACGCCTCCACCTCTGGACTTTTTAGGGAAATAAATTTTTTTATGAATGGTAAATGCTTCTTTCTGCGAATAATTAGAAATCACCTTAGCGGCTCTTCCTGTTGGAGCCATTAATATGGCTTTTGTTTTAGTATGCCAAAGATGTGTTACCATGGTGCCAATAATTGTGGTCTTGCCTGTTCCTGCAAAACCTTTCAATATATACAAAGCATTAGGTGTTTTATCAAAAATAAATTCTGAGAGTTTCATTAATACAATATCCTGTTGTGTATTAACGTTGTGAGGAAACTCAGATTTTAGAAGCTTGTAAAAGGAGTCAGGATTCATGTAAGGACTATAAACATCAGCTACTGCAAGATAGAATTTGTTATCTAAAACTAAGGCAAAAAATACTTAATTTATAGTTTTAGAAATAATTGATTAATGGAGTGATTTAATTTTTCAAAAATACATACATTCATTTTTGAAAATAGAAAAAAATTGTAGATTTGCCATACATCATAAATTAATTAAAAACGTAATTATGTTAAAAGTAATTGTTGGTATTGTTATTCTCGTTTTACTAACCATTGGAATTGTTTGGGTAATAGATAAATATGTGCCTAAAAAAGCTAAACCTGCTGTACAATTAGGGCTTTGGGCTTTGATTTTTTATTTAGCATATGCAACATTCATGTCTGTTTATGGTGAAATTCAATTCAATCAACTCAAAGTAAAAAGATATAAAGCTGTTATAGAAAATCTTAAAGACATTAGAGATGCTGAACTTGCTCACCTGGAAATTACAGGTCGTTTTACTAAAAAGTTTGATCATTTAATACAATTTATTGACACTGCGCAATACACTATTACACAGAGAAGAGATTCCTCTATTTTAGATAAGCAACAAACTAAAATTTTTGGTGTTGACATGTTTAAAGACATTGTTTTGATTGACACTTTAGGTTATGTGCCTGTTAAAGATTCTTTATTTGGATCAGATGAGCGCTTTAGAACCATGATGAATATTCCTGAAGGTGCTGGCGAACCAGGCTCTACCATAGACCTTGCTGTAGGAGAACTTGATGGTATCTCTGTTTTTGAAGCTAAAATTGATAAAAAAGTTATCTTATTTGATCAAGACGCTAACCTAGTTTCTAAAGAACGTGAAGTTATTTCATTAGAAAACGTAAGCGGTCCTTTTTTAAAAGTAGGATCACTTGAGGAAGTTAATACTAATGGAAACTGGCCAAAAACATTTGCAGACGAGTAATACAGACTTACATACTCATAAAGACCTGTCCATTCAAATTCATTTGAATGGACTTTCTTTTTGTATACTCAATAATTCATCGTTAACCATTGAGTATCTCCATGCAAAAACTTTTGACAAAGCCTACACTCCAGAAATGACTCTTGATGCATTAATAAGTCATTTAAAATCGGAAGATGTATTTTCGCAGCCTTTTAATGAAATTAGGGTAACCCACCAGAGTGACTTAGCAACGCTTGTTCCAGAGGAATTATTTGATGAAAATAAATTAAATGATTATCTAAAATTCAATACTAAGATTTTAGAAACCGATTATTTAACGTTTGATCTCAACGAATCACTTCGCATTCATACGGTATATATACCATATGTTAATATTAATAACCAGTTATTGGAAGAGTTTGGTAGCTTTGATTATTATCATGCATATAGCACTCTTACAAATGCTTTTTTAAAACTTCCTAAATCTAAAGAAGCTTTCTTACACCTCTATATTCATGTAAATAAAGGTCATTTTGAGTTTATTGTATTTGATGCCGCAAAGCAATTAGTGTTCTGTAACTCTTTTGAGTATCAAACTAAGGAGGATTTTATTTATTACATCTTATTTGTATTTGAACAACTAAAACTTGATAAAGAAAAAGATGTTCTTCATATCACAGGAGAAATTGATGAGGAGACTGCGCTGTATAAAATTCTTTTCAAATACATTAGATTCATCTCTTTTATAGAGATAGATGAAATCTATAAATTTGACGATAAGCTAAAAGATATTAATAAACATCACCATTTTTTAATTTTAAATAGTTTTAATTAATGAGAATTGTTTCAGGATCATTAAAAGGAAGAAAAATTACTGCTCCAAAAAACTTACCAGTAAGACCTACAACTGATATGGCAAAAGAAGCCTTATTTAACATCCTAAATAATTCCTATTATTTTGAAGATATTAGTATTTTAGACTTGTTTGCGGGCACGGGTAATATAAGTTACGAATTTGCCTCTAGAGGATGTACTAATATCACTGCAGTTGATCAGTTTTATGGGTGTATAAAATTTATAGAGTCTGTTACTAAACAATTAGTATTACCAATTAGTACTTTAAAAAGTGATGTCTTTAAATATCTTGAAAACAATAAGGTAAAATTTGATGTGATTTTTGCCGATCCTCCTTATGATTTTGAAAAGGAACTATTTATTAAGATTCCTAAATTAATTTTTGGAAACGATTTATTGAATGACTCAGGTGTTCTAGTAGTTGAACATTCTAAACATACTGATTTAAGTGACCTACTTAACTTTAGATATTCAAAACACTATGGTGGTAACACGTTTAGTTTTTTTGAAAAAAAATAAAAAGCAGATCTGTAAGCCGAATTCTGTACTCAAAATGAGCCCTTATCATTTATCTTAATTTATTGTTACCAATAAACTTTAGCTGCCTACCCTCCAACATTGGACGTGCCGCCCTCAAACGCTGGTATACATGACATTGCACCTTATAGAGTTTACCTGATTTCACTACAGCTTAACCTGTACATACTTTCTGTTGCACTTTTCCTAGCCTCACGACTGGTGGCTATTAACCACTATAACTGCACTATGGTGTTCGGACTTTCCTCTGCATTTTATGCAGCGATAAGGCGATCTGCTTTCAGCAAAAATACAACTATAATCATATAATTATATATCAACTAACTGTAAATATTGTTAATAACTCCTAATTAATATATTGCATTTGAAAGCATCAATTTTATTCAAATTTTTAAATTTGTTTTGATTAGATTATGGAACACTTTATAGTATCAGCTAGGAAATACAGACCACAAACTTTCAAGGAAGTTGTAGGGCAACAAGCTATTACTAATACACTTGAGAATGCTATAAAAAATAACCACTTAGCACAAGCTCTATTGTTTACAGGCCCTAGAGGTGTTGGAAAAACTAGTTGTGCCCGAATTCTAGCTAGACTTATTAATTCTAATAGTGATAGTTCTGACCAAGAGGATTATGCTTTCAATATTTTTGAACTTGATGCGGCTTCTAATAATTCTGTTGATGATATAAGAAACCTAACAGATCAAGTTAGAATTCCTCCTCAAGTTGGTAATTATAAAGTATATATTATTGATGAGGTTCATATGCTTTCTGCTCAAGCTTTTAATGCATTTCTGAAGACATTAGAAGAACCCCCAAAACATTGTATTTTTATACTAGCTACCACGGAAAAACACAAAATTATTCCGACTATACTCTCGAGATGTCAAATTTTTGATTTTAAAAGAATAAGTGTTACTGATGCTAAAAACTATCTTACAGAAATTGCAAAAGCACAAGGTATCGATGCGGAAGATGATGCTTTACATATTATCGCTCAAAAAGCTGATGGTGCCATGCGAGATGCGCTATCAATTTTTGATAGGGTTGTAAGTTATTCTGGAAATAGTCTAACTAGAGAAGCTGTAAGTAAAAACTTAAACGTTCTAGATTATGACGTTTTTTTTAAAAGTACTTCTTTAATTCTTGAAAATAAGATTCCTGAACTATTAGTATATTTTGACGAAATCCTCAAGAATGGATTCGATGGCCAACACTACATTGCTGGATTGGCATCTCACTTTAGAGATTTAATGGTTTGTAAAAACCCTCAAACTATACCACTATTGGAGGTTGGTGAAACTGCAAAGCTCATGTACCAAGAACAAAGTCAAAAATGTGCTTTAGCATTTCTAAAAGAAAGTATTATAATAGCCAACAACTGCGATTTAAATTATAAGCTAAGTAAAAATCAGCGATTGCTCGTTGAGCTTAGTCTAATGCAGCTTGCCTCTGTCACTTATGACGGAGCAAAAAAAAAATAAACCCCATTTTATAATTCCAGCAACGTTTTTTAGAAAACTAAAAGGGAGCCCAACAATAGGAATAAATGAGGCGCAAAACTTTTTACCTGAAAAAATAAGCAAAACAGAAGAGGTATTAGTTAATACTGAAGAAAACTCAAAAGAAATAGTCCCTTCACCAAATTTATCCTCCAAGAAAAAAGGGACATCAGGACTATCTCTTAAAAGTATAAGAGCCAAGAAAGACCACAAAATAAAACAAATGGATGTGGTTCTTCAACCTGAAGATTTACCTAAAGAATCTTTTACTGAGGATGATTTCAAAAACTATTGGAATAAATACAACCAGCTTTTAAATCAAAAAGGGCTAAAAATTGTAGCTTCCATTATGCAGTCTGTAATACCTGATTTAGTTGGTACAACAATTAAATTAGAATTTCCAAATGAGTCCATGAAACTAGATTTAGAAATAGAACAACATGGATTAATGGAATTTATGAGAAGGCATCTTAAAAATCATGATCTTACACTACACATTTCAGTAAATGAAGAGATAGCTAGTAAACATGCCTATACAGATGAAGAAAAACTGATTAAACTAATGGATAAAAACCCTTCATTAAAATTACTCAAAGATACTTTCAATCTGGAGATTTAGTTTTGAATGTTTATTTTTGAAAGAAAAAAGTATGTTAGGTCTCAAACTTCCTACAGACCCCAGGTGGGTTAATATCGTAGAAAAAAATATTGAAGAAATTTTAACAGATCACGCTTACTGTGAACAAAAAGCTGCAAGTACTGCAATTTCTTTAATTGTAAGTTTCCCAGAGTACACAGATTTAGTTATAGCCATGACTGAACTAGTTAATGAAGAAATGAGTCATTTTAAAATGGTTTATGATAAAATTATTGATTATGGTTGGGTACTTGGGAGAGATCGAAAAGACGAGTATGTTGTTAAATTACATAAGTTTTTCCCAAAAGGAGGTAGTAGAACTACCCAATTGGTTCACAGGTTATTATATGCTGCTTTAATTGAAGCGAGGAGTTGCGAACGCTTTAGATTACTTTCTGAGAACTTAGAAGACAAAAACTTAGCTACATTTTACAGAAAACTTATGATAAGTGAAGCTAATCATTATACTATGTTTCTTGGGTTTGCAAGACAATATGGTATTAAAAATGAGGTAGACAAAAAATGGCAAGATCTTTTAAATTTTGAGGCTGAAATAATGAAAGCGCTTAGTAAAAAAGAGACCATTCACGGTTAAAGTGCCTTGCTATTAATATTATTATAATATATACTCTTTATAATACCATCTGACAAACCAATTTTTGGAACATAAATATGTTTTGCGTTACTCCATTTCATTGCAGAAAGATATATTTGTGAGGCTGGTAATATTACATCTGCTCTATCTTGGTTTAAATTTAAATCTGTAATACGTTCTTCATAAGTGTGCGACTTTAAATTTTCATAAAATTTAATGAGATACAAATATGATAAGGGTTTACCTTCAGTGGTATTAGATAATTTAAATATCTTATTAATATTTCCCCCTGAACCTATTAACCTTATTTTATCATAATTTGATGTGTAATATTGAATCCAATGCATTGCCTCTTCCCATTGAGCTTGAGAAACCATATTATTCAGTAATCTTACAGTGCCTATTTTAAATGATTTAGAAACAATTCTTTTTTGATCATGAAATAATGTAAACTCAGTACTACCTCCCCCTACATCCACATATAAATAAGTCTTATCAGCTTTTATGAAATCTGAGAGATCTGTAGAAGCAATAATAGCAGCTTCTTCTTGACCATCAATGATATCGATTTGAACACCGGAATTTGATTTCACTAATTCAACCACTTCTTTTGCATTTTCAGCCTCTCGCATCGCAGATGTAGCACATGCTTTGTATTTTGACACTCTATGAGTTTTCATGAGTAATTTAAATGCCATCATGGTATCATTCACACGTTCAATATTCTCATCTAAAATACTTTTTGAATTAAAAACATCTGCTCCTAGTCTAACGGGCACTCTGACTAGGGCACTCTTTTTAAATTGAGGGGGTTTACCTGACGATTCTATTACATTAGCAATGAGTAATCTAATCGCATTGGATCCTATATCTATGGCAGCATATTTACGAATATCAAGCATTGCCATCCAGTTGATTTAAATAATAATTATAGATTTCAAATTGAGATCTAAAAGGGCTATTATCATCATTGATGTATAAATTATCCTGGTTTTCGTTGATTATTCTTGCCTTAACATTATCATTCCAGCAAATTTCGAATAAATCTTGTAATTCAGATTTAATATCTTCATCATAAATAGGGCAAGTTACCTCTACCCTGTTTTCAATATTTCGAGTCATCCAATCTGCTGAAGATATGTATACTTTAGGAGAATTATTGTTGCCAAATATATATAATCTAGAATGTTCCAAAAATTTATCAATTATACTTACGGTTTGTATGTTCTCACTCATTCCTTTAATACCGGGAACCAAACAACATAAACCTCTAACAATAAGTTTGATTTTCACGCCCGCTCTACTTGCCTCATATAATTTGTCAACCATATCGTAATTAGACATGCTGTTCATTTTTAATTTAATGTAGGCTGGCAGTCCTTTCCTCGCATTTTCAATTTCTTTATCAATTAATGCACAAAACTTATTCTTAGTGTTATGAGGTGATGTTATAATGTGTTTATAGGTATAGATTTTATAATTAGCTTCAAAAAAATTAAATACCTTATTGATGTCTTTAAGTATTTTTTGATTGGATGTTAGCAATGTTAAATCTGTATATAACTTAGCTGTTGATTCATTAAAATTTCCAGTACTTATAAAACCATACCGTTTTATTTTATCGTTTTCAAAACGTTCAACCACACAAATTTTACAATGAACTTTAAGGCCAGTTACACCAAAAATTAAATCGATGCCTGAATCTTTCATTTGGTTAGCATATTTTATGTTTGCTTCCTCATCAAAACGTGCCTGAAGTTCAATAGATACGATTACTTTTTTTCCGTTTTTTGCAGCATTAATTAATGCGCTTGCAACGTGTGAAATTTGAGCTAATCTGTAAATGGTAATTTTTATGGATTTAACTTTTACATCAAGTGCTGCTTCTCGTAAAAATTTAACAACATATGAAAAAGTATGATAAGGTGTGTGAAGCAAATAATCCCTTTGAGATATAGACTTAAATAAACTCTTATTTAAATCTAGCCCTTTCACTTCAAGTGGCTTAATTGAATTGTATAGTAATTCTGTTTTTCCTAGACTAGGAAACTTCATGTAATCTCTTCGGTTGTGATATCTTGCTCCAGGTATTAAGCTATCTCGTGATGCAATATTCATTTTAGTTAGAAAAAACTCTAATGTATCTTGGTCTATAGAACTGTCGTAAACAAACCTTACAGGATGTCCAATTTGTCTGTGTTTTACACTTTCAGAAATTTTAGCCATGAAACTTTTACTTAAGTCTGTATCGAAATCCAATTCACCATCTCTGGTGATTTTGATCATATGGGCAGAAATTGATTTGTAATCAAAAATCTGAAAAACATCATCCAAACAAAATCTCAAAACATCATCTACTAAAATGATATAGTTTTTACCATTTTCTTCTGGTAAAACAATAAAACGATTTATAGACTTAGGTATTTCAATAAGTGCATATAATTTATCTCCTTCCAGAAGTTCCATTTTTACAGCTAAATAAGCCGGTTTATCTTTTAATAGAGGTAATTCCAATTCTTCTTTAACAACAATTGTAACCAATGCAGAACTGATGTACTCTAAAAAATAATTTTTAACATAATCTTGTTGAGTTTCACTTAACTGCGTTTCATTAAGAATGAAAATTTGTTCATTCTCTAGTTCTAATTGAATTTGTTTAAGTATTTCAGAACTATGAGCTTGCTGTTTTATAACAACTTCTGTGATTTCTTTAAGTAAATTATCTGCACGCTTTCCTCCAAATTGATTTTTACCAATTTTTCCAGCTTCAACTATACGCTTGACAGTAGCATAACGCACTTTAAAAAATTCATCTAGATTATTTGAAAAAATCCCAACAAATCTTAACCTTTCAATTAAGGGAACTGAGGGATCTTGAGCTTCTTGTAAAACTCTTGCATTAAATTTCAACCAGCTTAATTCTCTGTTAATATACTGTTCTTTATTTTTTACCATCTATTTTAATTGTTTGGGGGTGATAAAATGCGTGAGTTTTCCTATTTTAAGTTGAGACCACAAATCAATATTAAATTCTATTCTAAATAAACCCGAAGTTGGAACGTGTTCAATATTAGTTTTAGATAATTGATTTGCCATTTTTGTTAAAGCAAAATTGTGACCAAATAACATAACAGAACTGAAAGAGTTACTCAATATAGATAATTCTGCTTTTACAGCAGGCCCTTCGAAATCATAAAGAGATTCTATAACATTTAAAGAAATAGACTTCATGTCTAGTACGTAATTAAATATATCATAAGTACTTAGTGCTCTATTTGCTGGACTAGATACAATTAAATCATGATTAATACTTAACCCCTTAAAATAATTTGCCACAAGCATAGCATCCTTAACTCCTCTTTCCTTTAAAGGACGATCTCTATCAGGAAGATTATTTTCCCATGATGATTTGGCATGTCTGATGAAAGTGACTGATTTCATTAACTTATTTTTTAAAAATATCAAGGTGACAATCTGTCAATTAACCAATCATTATCATTCTTTGTAAACAAGAAACGATCATGAAGCCGATTTTTTCTTCCTTGCCAAAATTCAATTTGATCTGCAACTACTATAAAACCTCCCCAATACTTTGGACGAGAAACTTCTTTATTTTTATACTCTAACTCTAAAGATTTTAAACAATCGTCTAAGAAATCTCTAGATTCAATAACATTACTTTGGTTTGAAGCTATAGCTCCTAATTGACTTCCTTTAGGACGGGAATTAAAATAAGCATCACTAACATCATCAGGAACTTTAGAAGCTATACCTCTAACAATAACTTGACGTTCAAGATCTGGCCAAAAAAAAGATAAGCAAACCTGAGGATGATTTATTATTGCCTTTCCTTTATTTGAATTATAATTTGTATAAAACACAAATCCTTTGTCATCAAATTGTTTCAGTAAAACAATTCTGCTAGATGGATAACCATTAACTCCTAAAGTTGATAAAGTCATTGCATTAGCTTCTCTAATAAAATTAGAATTATCAGCTTCATCAAACCAATTAGCAAATAATTGAATTGGATTTTTTGGAAGGCTCTTTTTTATTAATTTACGTTGTTCATAAGACTCTCTGTAATCACTTAAATCCCTATTCATAGTATTAATATCTAGTACTTTAATATTACAATAAATGTAATACAACAAAAAATGCTAAAAAAGTAATACTTAAAAACTTTATTAAATAGTTATTGTTTTCCCATCCCTTGCGAGTATTACTTTTTCAAATACTTCGGAAGCTTCAGACTTAAATTGTGATAAATCATCATAGCGTGTGGAATAATGACCTAAAATTAATTGGCCAACTTTTGCAAGTTTAGCAATCTCTGCTGCTTGTTTTGCCGTACTGTGACCAGTTGGCTCTGCCAAATGAGCATGCTGCTCTAAAAATGTAGATTCATGATACAAAGCTGTAACTCCGTGAATTATTTTGACCAGACCTTCATCAAATCTAGTGTCACTACAAAAGGCATAACTTTTTGTTAGTTTTGGAGGCTTAGTAACTGTATTATTTTTTACAATTTTACCGTCCTCATTTGTAACATCTGCACCTTGCTTCAACTTATTGTAATAGACCTTATGAATATTTTGATTTAGTACAGCATTAATATCAAGCTGACGTAATCCCTCCTTTTCCGCAAATAAAAAACCATTCGCGTATATTCTGTGACTTAATGGAATTGTTTTTACAAATACGTTGTCATCCTCAAATATAACCTCTGAAGATTTACTATTTAACTCATGAAAAATAAGTTTGTAATTCGTCCATGAGTCTGCAAGTTTCATTTGTAAAGTTACCACTTCTTTTAATCCTTTTGGACCATAGATATGAAGATCTGTTTCTCTAGTAAGCAATCTAAATGTTGAGATTAATCCGACCAAACCAAAGTAGTGGTCCCCATGCAAGTGAGAAATAAAGATATGCTTTATTCTTGAGAATTTAATTTTGTGCTTGCGCAATTGTACCTGAGTGCCCTCACCACAATCAATAAGAAAAATGTGATTTTTGATTTCCAGTACTTGTGCTGTAGGATTAGTGTTGACTGTAGGAGTCGCACTATAACAACCAAGAATGGATAATTGCATACTTATAAATTCAAATCACGTTCCATTTCCTACCTTTCA
>ERZ802830.3045-NODE-3045-length-14545-cov-7.59172_pt1 | contig 14545 bp, 12 predicted proteins | sample MGYA00345654_ERZ802830 | MGnify/ENA primary metagenome ERZ802830 (study PRJEB30503, sample SAMEA104212375) | marine metagenome | biome: Westerlies Biome; feature: [SRF] surface water layer (ENVO:00010504) within the epipelagic zone...; material: water... | reverse complement strand
CCGGAATTGAATCAGAAAGTTACTACCAAAATCTTATTGATTCAAATAATTCAAATGAAGCTGTTAGAAATAAGTTTTCTAACACTCAAATTACTGATGAAAGTTTAAATCAATTAAACTCAGATCTTCAAGAGAATAGTGAACAAAGAAATGGCTTTAAAATTAATCTACATGAATCTAAAAAATCAATAGATGATGACTTGAAAGATCAACAAAAGATGATCCACGATGAAAATATTAAAATAAGTAAAAAAGCATCATTGTTTTCAAAAATTTTTGGTAGAAATACTAAAGTGGATAAGAAAATAGAAGAAGGTAAAGTTAACTTTTTTGATGAAATTAGAGAAATTTCTGAAGAAAATGATTCTCAAAAAACTGATATCTTGAATGATAGATCTTCCCCCCCCTCACTATCCGATAATAATTTGTCACAATTAAATGATTCTCAAAGTAATATAGCTGAGGAGGATAAAGAGGTTGAAATAAATGGTGATAAAAATGCAAATGAGATAAATGATGATCTATTACAGATTCCGGCATTCCTAAGAAGACAAGCAAATTGATGGATAAAAAATTATCGCATTTTCCTGTAATGGTGAATGAGATCATTTCATTTATAAGACCACAAAATAATGGTATTTATCTAGACTGTACGTTTGGCCAAGGTGGTTATACAAAGGCAATTTTTAAAGAGTCTGAAAATGCAAATATTGTGGCAATAGATCAGGATTCAGAGGCTAAAATCTTTGTTGAAGAAATATCAAAAGAATTTAAAAATAATTTTTTTTTTTTTTGTAATAAATTTAGTGAAATAGACACAGTTATAAAAAAAATTGATCAAGCCCAATTTGACGGAATTCTTTTAGACTTGGGAATGTCAAACACTCAATTAAATAATCCATCGCGTGGATTTTCTTTTGAAAAAGATGGGCCACTTGATATGAGAATGGACTTTAATAATAATAAACTTACAGCAAAAGAAATAATAAATAATTATTCTGAGAGAGATTTGGCAAATATATTCTATTATTATGGTGAAGAAAAAAACTCGAGGAAGATTGCTAAACAAATAATAAATTCAAGAGAAAAAGCATCCATAAATACCACATCTGAATTATCAAAAATAATAAAAAGAGTGAATTTTGATAGATTTAAAAATCCATCTACTAGGGTGTTTCAAGCATTAAGAATATACGTTAATGACGAATTAAATGAGTTAGAATTCTTTTTAAATAAAAGTATAAATATTTTAAAGAAAAAGGGGAGAATAGCAATTATAGCTTTTCATTCTTTAGAGGATAGAATAGTAAAAAATTTTATAAAAAAACAATCTGAGCTTTCTGGTCAACTTAAAATAGTCACAAAAAAACCAGTTTTGCCAAGTCCTAGTGAAATAAAAATTAACTCACGATCTAGATCAGCAAAATTAAGAGTAGCAGAAAAAATATGAAGCGTTTATCCTTAATTCTATTCTTTTTAACTTTATGTTTAACCATATTTACAAAAATTCTGGTATCCGACCAAGAGAATCAAATTAAAAAATTAGAAAGTAAAATGTTAAAAATTGACGATAGGATTAACAAATTAAAGGTTGATTTATCTTATGTCACAAGGCCAAAAAAACTGCAAGAAATTAACTCAAAAGAGTTCAATTTATTACCAATTTACCAAGAAGATATCATCGAATATAAAAATGACTGAAAAAAATTTTACTGGATTAATATTTGATAACATCTTTCCTAAAAATATTGGCAAAGGTTCAAAACAAATTTATTTTCATGATAGTAATGACCTTATTTTAAATTCACAAAAAGAAGAGATGAAAAAATTTGCTAAAAAAGTAAATCTTTTATTTTTTATTATTTCATTAACATTTCTGATTTTTATTTTGATCAACCTCATAAAGATTACTTTAAATGAAACCAACTTAGACCCAAAATATACCCAAACTGAAGTTACTCGTGGAGAAATACTTGATAGAAACGGAGAGGTACTTGCTACTTCTATAAAAACAAAAGACCTTTATATAAATTTTAAACATATTCTAGATAAAGAAAAACTCTTTAAAAAACTAACAAAAATGTTTCCGAATAAAGTTCATCTAATAAAATTAAATAAACAAAAAAAATATATTTTATTAAAAAAGCATTTGTCCTTAGATGAAATTAATGAATTAAAAAAAATTGGTGATCCAGGAATAGTATTCCAAACATCTGAGAAAAGGATTTATCCGCAACATAATATCTTTTCTCATCTAACTGGGTTTAAAATTGATAAATTAAAAAGTAAGTTGGAAAATAATTTTGACTCAACCTTATCTGTTGGTAATGATTTAAGGCTTACAGTAGATTTGAAAGTTCAAAATATTGTAAGAGACGAGTTAATTAAAGGTCTTGAGCTTTATAATGCTAAATCGGCTTTATCTATTGTGATGAATGTCAAAAATGGTGAGATATTATCAATGGTCTCACTTCCAGACTTTGATCCAAACTTTCCAAGAACAATACAAGCTTTTACTGAAAACAACTTGGTTACTGAGGCACGTTATGAAATGGGTTCAACTTTAAAAATGTTTAACGCAGCCTTAGCTTTTGAATTGAAATCTAGCGTAATAAAAAAAAAATTTGATATTTCCAAAGGCTACCAATTAACAAATAAAAGTACTATAAACGATAGTCATATAAGACTTGATACAATAAATTTTGATCAAGCTTTTATTCATTCCTCAAATATTGCTAGTATTAAAATTATAGATGAGATCGGTATTGAAAAACAAAAGATGTTATTTAAAAATATAGGTCTAACAGATCATCCACAAATAAATGGTCTTAATGTAGTTTCTAACAAAGGGCCAAGAATCTGGAATGATACATATTCAAAGTCTATGAGTTATGGTTATGGAATTTCTTTATCTCCAATAAGTTTGGTGTCTTCATTTTCAGCCTTAGTTAATGGAGGGTTAAGTGTTACACCCATTATTATTAAGCAAAAATTAAACAATAGTAATAAAAGAGTGTTATCAAAGAAAACATCGGAAATGATCAATCTTTTATTAGAAAAAGTTGTAAAAAATGGAACAGGAAGAACTGCCAATGTAACCGGTCTTAAATTAGGCGGGAAAACAGGAACATCAAAAAAAGTTGAAAATGGAGAGTATTCAGAGAAAAAAGTCATTACTTCCTTCATAGGAGTTTTCCCAATTGATAATCCAAATTTTCTGACATTTGTTCTTTTTGATGAACCTCAAAGAAATACAGGCTTATCCTTAGAAAGTTTTGGTAGCAATACGGCCGCACCAACGTTTTCAAAAATTGTTAGTAAAATCTCACCAATATTAATTCAAAATAACTATTTTAAATATTTGCATAATGAAAATAAATGAAATTCTTAAGAAATGTCATGTCAGTTACTATGTTCAGAATATAAAAAATTTTGATATCAAGGGAATCTCTTTTGATTCTAAAACGGTCAAAGAAAATTTTATTTTTGCTGTAGTAAAGGGATTTAAAGATGATGGTGAAAAGTATATTAAAGATCTAAAAAAATTTAAGCATATTGGAATTGTAGTAAGAGAAGGATTCAAAACAAAGAAAGATCACCAAAATTTATTAATTATTAGAACAAAAAATGTTAGAGAATTAGCTGGTGAAATTGCATCTTTGATTTATCCAAACACAATAAATGAAAAAATTGCTATCACAGGAACAAATGGTAAAACCAGTATATCTCACTATATTGCTGAAATAAGCTCCAATCAAAAGATATCAAATTGTATTTTTGGAACACTTGGAGTAATCTTTAATAATAAACAGATATCTAATACTAATCTTACTACAAACGAATCCATCGTAAATCATAAATATATGAATGAGTTAAGCAAACGAAACTGCAAACGAGTAATTTTTGAAGCATCAAGTATAGGATTAGAGCAAAATAGATTGCAAAATATAAGATTCGACAAAATTGCTTTTACAAATTTAACAATTGATCATCTTGATTATCACAAAACGTTCAAGAATTATAGATATTGCAAATCTTTGCTTTTAAGAAAACACTATCATAAAAATACGATTGTTGTAATTAATGCGGATGCTAAGGAATCAGTTTATTTCAAAAAAATTTCTAAAAAGAATCATCTTAAGATTTTAGATTACGGAAAAAAAGCAAGGTATTTTAAGTTATTGAAACTTAATAAAATCAAGGACGGATTTGAAGTTTATGTTTCAATGAATAATAAAAAGTTTGTAATTAATTTTAACTGTAGCGCGATATACCAAGTATACAACCAGATATGTGCTTTACTTTTGGTTTATGGTGAAAATTTTTTGAATAAAGAAATTAAGAAAATAAGTTTATCTGATCCAGATGGAAGGTTGGAAAAAGTATATGACAGTAATAATAAGAGAATTTTTGTTGATTATGCTCATACTCCAGATGCATTAAAGAATGTTTTATATAACTTATCTGATAAAATTAAAGGTAGGTTAATTATTGTTTTTGGTTGTGGTGGAGATAGAGACTCATCCAAAAGATCATTGATGACTAAAGAGGCCTTAAAGTACTGTGATAAGATTTATTTAACATCTGATAACCCTAGAAATGAAAGTTTAAAAAAAATATTTGAAGATATGAAAAAAGGAATCTTGAAAAAGAGCTTAGAGGGTGTTTTTACAATAAATAATAGAAAAGAAGCAATTGAAAAAGCTATGGATGATTTAAAAACTGGAGATATATTACTTGTAGCAGGAAAGGGTCACGAAAATTATCAAATCATAAAGAATAAAAGAATCCCTTTTTCTGATAAAAAGGTCATCTTAGATAGGCTGAGTTCAAATGAATAATTGGGATATTAACGATATTTTTTTGGCTCTTGATTTAAAGAATAATTTTAATAAAAACATAAAAGTTAAAAAAATCGTCATCGATTCAAAGAAAGTAAAAAAAGGAGATTTGTTCATCGCAATTAAAGGAAAAAAATTTGACGGACATAAATTTATAAATGAAGCACTTAAAAATGGAGCAAGTGCTGTAATAGGTGAAAAAAAAAAAGTTATCGCAAAGTTTCCTATAATTCCTGTAGATGATACAAAACAATCGTTAATCAATATAGCTAGATTCTCAAGAGAAAGGATTAAAGACCTTGTCGTTATTGGGATTACTGGAAGTACGGGTAAGACTACACTAAAAGAGTGGATGTTTTCGGTTCTAAAGTCTGATTATAGAACATATTGTAACTATGGAAATTTTAATAACGAAATTGGAATGCCCTTAACTCTTTGTAATATGCCATTAAAATCTCAAATATGCATTTTAGAAATGGGAATGAATAATAAAGGTGAAATCAAACGGTTAGCAAAGATTGCAAAACCAAATGTAAATATAATTACTAACATAGGTTCCGCACATGTTGGAAATTTAGTTAATAAGAAATCAATTGCACAAGAAAAGTCAGATATATTTTTTTTTTCAAATCCCAAAGATTCTTTAATAATTCCACATGATGATGAATTTTATGAATTTTTAAAGAATAAAGCGTCAAAAAAATTTAACTTAATTTATAGTTTTGGAAAAAAAAGCGCTTGTTCATTTAAATATTTTAAAAGTAAATACATAGATGAAATAGTAGAATTTAAAATTCTTGATAAAAACTATAATTTTCAGAGAAAGATAAGCTTTAATAACTGGGAAAAAAATATTGTCGTAATCCTAGGATTAATAAAAATTCTTGATCTTAAAATTAAGAGTTTAAAAAAAAAGATTGAACAACTGAGTCCAATTGAAGGTAGAGGAAAATTACATTCGATTCGAGTAAACAAAAAAAAAATTATACTTATTGATGAATCATACAATTCCAGTCCAGATTCATTAAAAAAATCTATAGAAAACCTCTTGAATTTTAAAAAAATTCAAGGGAGGATAATTTGTATAATTGGTGATATGCTAGAATTAGGTAAAAATTCAACAAAAATGCATATTGAAATCTCCGAAACCTTGAAGAAAGTTAAACCTGACATAGTTTACACTGTAGGTAAATATACAATTAATATCCGAAAAAGCTTGCCTAAAACAATTAAATCTCTTCATTTCATGGATTATAAAAAAATTTATAATGAAATTCTAAAGGTTTTAAAAACAAATGATGTAATTATGATTAAGGGATCCAACTCATCCAAGGTAAACTTAATATCCAAACAGCTTATAGAAAGTGACTGAAAATGTTTTATTACTATTTAACGCAGTATATCGATTCTTTTAATTTCTTAAATTTATTTAACTACTTAACATTTAGAGCTGGTGGTGCCTTATTTACTGCATTTTTTATCTCATTATTTCTTGGGCCAAAATTTATAAAAAAGTTAAAGAGTGTTCAAAAAAATGGTCAGCCAATCAGGAAGGATGGGCCAAAAAATCATTTGATAACAAAAGTTGGTACCCCAACCATGGGTGGTATGCTAATTCTAATTTCTTTATTCATTTCGGTGATTTTATGGACTGATTTAAGTAGCAAACTTGTTTGGTTAGTTTTTGGCGTGACTATTAGTTTTGGTCTTATTGGTGCATTTGATGATTATAAAAAACTAAAAAACAATTCATCTGAGGGTATCAAAAGTGGATTAAGGCTTATTTTAGAATTTTGTGTCAGCTTTTTGTTCATCTATTTTATAAATAATATAATTAATCCAGAGTATAAAAATATTGTTTTCATACCGTTTACAAAAGGATTATATTTTGACTTGGGAAATTTTTATTATTTATTTGCTTCAATTGTCATTGTTGGATGCGCTAATTCTGTTAATCTTACTGATGGTTTAGACGGATTAGCTATTGGCCCAATAATGGTTACTGCATTGTCTTTTGCCTTTATAGCATATTTTACTGGGAATTTTATTTATTCAGAGTATTTAAAAATCCCCTATGTTAGTGACACCGGAGAATTGGTTATCATTTGTGTCGCGTTGATAGGCTCTGGTCTGGGTTTTTTATGGTATAATGCTCCCCCAGCAATGGTATTTATGGGCGACACTGGTTCTTTATCTATGGGTGGGGCCATTGGTGCTATCGCCATCGCTACAAAACATGAGATAATTTTATCCATAATAGGGGGGATATTTGTTTTAGAAGCGCTATCCGTATTTGCTCAAGTAATTTCTTTTAAAACCACCGGAAAAAGAATCTTTAGAATGGCCCCGATTCATCATCATTTTGAACAAAAAGGATGGTCAGAATCGACAATAGTCATAAGATTCTGGATAATATCTATTATACTTGCACTAGTAGGTCTAGCAAGTCTTAAACTCAGATGACAATAATTAATCGATCTCTTTTCATTTTAGGGCTAGGTATTTCAGGAATGTCTCTAGCCAAAAAGTTAAATTTCCGAAATATTTATTGTTGGGATGATAATTCTACAATAAGAGGTTTAGCAAAAAAACAACAAATTAATATTAAGGAACCTAATTTAAAGAACCTCAGGCATACTGACTTTTTAGTTCTAAGTTCAGGTATGAATCATGAATCAAAAAGTCCACATAACTCAGTTGTAATTGCAAAATCTCTAAAGATTCCAATTATTTCAGATATTGAATTGATTCATTTGTTAGGATTAAAAAATTATCTGATCGGAATAACAGGAACAAATGGAAAATCATCAACGACCAAATTTATTACTGATTCTTTATGTCATAAGAATTTTCTAAAAGCTCAAGCATGCGGTAACATTGGAATTCCATTTACAGAACTTAAAATAAAAAAAGATTCTGTGTTAGTCATAGAGTGTTCTTCCTTTCAATTATCTAAAATAAATAACTTACGGTTTGATATCGCAATACTTTTAAATATCTCATCAGACCATATAGATTGGCATATGAGTTTAAAAAATTATATAAACTCCAAGGAAAAAGTTTTTAAAAATCAAACTTTATCCAACCATGCAATTATTTGTATTGATGATAAGAATTGTAATAATATTGCAAATCAATTTAAGAAAAAATATAAGAGTAAATTAATTAAAATTAGTGTTAAAAAAAAATTAAATGACGGTATTTTCCTCGAGGAATCCTATAATTATATAACAATTTTTAACTCTATAAACTCTAAGAGTATTAAAATAAATAAGAAATCGATAAGTTTAGCTTTAACTAAGGCGAATCTTCAGAACATCCTCGCTACTTATACGGTAAATTTTATCTTGAAACAAAATATAAACCTTTTTGTTGAATCTTTAAAAAACATAGAAGTATTAGAACACAGGATGGAATATATCGGGAAATACAAAAATATTTGTTTTTATAATGATAGTAAATCAACTAATGTTAATTCTTCAATTTCAGCAATTGAGAGTTATGAAAATATATTCTGGATTCTAGGTGGTAGAAAAAAAGTTGGAGGACTGTCTGGTATCGAGAAAAATCTCAATAATATTTTAAAATCTTTTGCATACGGTGAATCTGGAGAAGAATTCAAAGAATTTTTGATTAAATGTGGTATAAATTCTATTTATAAAGAAAGTCTTGAAGAAATTATTTTTAAAGCTGTAGAGCTTGCGCTGCAAGAAAATCAAAAAATAAATGTTATTTTCTCTCCATGTGCATCTTCATTTGATCAATTTAAAAACTTTGAGGATAGAGGTGATTTTTTTAAAAAAACTGTAAAAAAAAGTGTTAAAATTGAAAAATAGTCAAGTAAATAATAGTTGGTGGGGGAGTATAGATAAAATTATTTTTATACCTGTTTTGGTTTTATTGTTTATTGGTGTAATAGCGATATCAAGTGCGTCTCAAAAGCTTGGAACAGTAAATCTAAAATCGAATCTGATGTGGAATAAACATCTAGTTTTCTGCCTATTAAGTCTTTTTACAATCTTTATTATTTCAAAACTTTCTACAAAGCAAATCATTATATTATCTTTTTCATTATTTTCTCTATCCATAATTTTATGTTTTATAGCACTAATAGTTTCTCAGGAAACAAAAGGAGCAACAAGATGGCTTAACTTAACATATTTTTCAATTCAACCTTCAGAACTAGCCAAACCGACCTTTATAATTTTAAGTTCTCTATTATTTGTTCGATATAAAATAAAGGAAGATTTTTCTCTAATTGTGAATCTTTTTTGTCTTTCTTTGATTTCTTTAATATTAATAATTCAACCCGACTTCGGAATGTTTATATTAATCTGCGTTGTATGGATAATTCAATTATTTACTATTAATATAAAGTCAAAGATTTTATTTCCTATTATATCATTTATTTTAGGAGTTTTTTTATTATGCTTTTTTATACTCGATCACGTAAGATTCAGAATAATGAACTATTTATTTTCCGATATTGGTGATAATTATCAAATTATGAAATCAATTGACTCCTTTAAAAGCGGAGGTCTTTTTGGTCAAGGGATAGGTGAAGGTGTAATTTCAAAGAAACTTCCAGACTCGCATTCGGACTTTGTTTATGCATTAATATCAGAGGAATTAGGAATCATTGTTGCCATTATTATTTTACTTCTTTATGTAATTCCATACGTCAGAATTCATTATATATGTCAAAGATCTTCAAATCTATTTACAATTACATCACTTACTGGATTATCAAATATTTTTTTATTTCAAACTATCATAAACATTTCTTCTACGCTGAATATAATCCCTACTAAAGGGATGACACTGCCTTTTATTTCTTATGGGGGATCATCTTTGATTTCAAGTGCGCTACTAATTGGATTTATACTAGTTTTAATTAAGGAAAGTATTAATGAATAAAGTATTTCTTGTTGCAGGAGGTTCTGGCGGGCATTTATTCCCAGCATTATCAGTACTTGACCAACTCAACGACTATGAGACTTTAATTCTAACGGACCAAAGAACTGAGCAATATTTAAAAAAATTAGGAGTGAAACATAGAAAAATTATTACAGCTAAAATACAAATTAATCTTTTTTTAATCTTCAACTTAATAAAATTATTTTTTAGTATTTTAGATAATATTGTTATCATATTAAAGAGAAAACCTGATATTATAATTGGCTTTGGAGGATATACTTCGATTCCAACATTGATAGCTGGAAAAATTCTAAAAAAAAAAATAATTATACATGAGCAAAATGCAGTTATGGGAAAGACAAACAGGATATTGTCTAAAATCGCTGATATTGTTGCTATAACCTTCCCTAAAACAAAATTTGCTCCTAATAATGCAATTTATACTGGTATACCTTTAAGAAAGAAAAAAAAGATCACAAATTTTAAAACAAAAAAGAAAAGGATATTTATTGTAGGCGGAAGCCAAGGAGCAAAAGTTTTTTCAACAATAATTCCTGAATCATTAAAAAAGTTAAATAAATCTCTATTAAAAAAGTTAATTGTAATTCAACAAGCTAGAGATGATGATCAAATGGAAATAAAAAAAAAATACCAAATACTTAAGGTAGAGCATAAAATAGAAAAATTCTTCTATAATATTTATGAAGAATATTATAATGCTGATCTAATTATCTGCAGATGCGGTGCATCAACATTAGCAGAGATTGGGACATTCTCTAAACCATGCTTACTATTTCCCCTTCCCACATCTATGAATAATCACCAATATTATAATGCCAAGGAGTTTGAGAAAAGTAATAGATGTTTTATTTTTGATGAAAATAATCTAAGTGCAGAATTATTATCAAAAAAAATCGAAAAATTAATTTTTTTGGAAAAACAAAAAAAAAAATTGTATAATAGTCAAAAAAATATTCAAAAATTTTCTATCACAGATTTAATGAAAAGAGTAGCTAATTGATGTTTTTAAAGCAGAAGATTCATTTTATTGGAATTGGTGGTATTGGAATGAGTGCTATTGCAAAAATACTCTTTCAAAAAGGATTTAAAATTAGTGGAAGCGATCAAAATGAAAATCTAATTATCAAAGATCTTAAAAAAAAAGGTGTGAAAGTTTTTCTAAATCACTCCACCTCAAATGTTAATGACGTTGATATAGTTGTTTATTCATCGGCAATTAATAAAAATAATGTCGAACTAAAGGCCGCTAAAAAAAGAAAAATTCCTACTTTTTCTAGGGCAATGATGCTAGCTGAAGTTATGAGACTTAAATCCTCAATTACGGTTGCGGGCTCACATGGAAAAACAACTACAACATCATTGATTGCCTGTATTTTCGAAAATGCAGGACTAGATCCAACAGTAATTAATGGAGGAATCATAAACAGTATTGGTGCAAATGCAAAACTAGGTAATGGTGAATTTATAATAGCAGAAGCTGATGAATCAGATGGGTCATTCACTTTATTACCTTCAACTATTGGTGTAATTAATAATATCGATCTTGAGCACCTAGACTTCTATAAAAGCATAGATGAGATTAAAAAGGTATTTATAAAGTATGCTGAGAAGATACCATTTTATGGTTTTTTATGTGTATGTAACGATGACAAAAATAGTAAAAGTATAATTAAATATATAAAGTCAAAACCAATCATCACTTTTGGCACTTCAGAATCTTCTAATTTTATAGCAAAAAACATTAAAACGCTAAAGAATTCTATTTCTTCTTTTGATATTTGTATAAACTTCAAATCAAAAAAAATTATAAAAAATATTCAAATACCTCTTATAGGAAAACATAATGTTTTAAATGCTTTATGCGCTTTTAGTGTTTGCTACCAGCTTAATATACCAATAAAAAAAATTTATGAAGGTTTGAAAAAATTCTCTGGGGTTAAAAGAAGATTTTCCATCCTTAATAAGAGTAGTAAATCCATGATAATAGATGATTATGCACACCATCCGAGTGAAATTAAAACAACGTTAGAATCTTTAAAAAAAATTACAAGAAATAAAGTGGTAGCCATTTTTGAACCTCATAGATACACAAGAATCAACAGTCTTTTAAAAGAGTTCATAGAAAGTTTTTCAAAGGCAGACTTTGTCTTTATTTTGCCTATATATTCCGCAGGTGAAAAAAATATAAAAAAAATAACAAATTTACATCTTGAAAAAATATTCAAAAAAAAATTTAAAAATAATAAAATAATAAAAGCAGTGGAAAAAGAACAAAATCTATTTAAAGATCTAAAAGATCTTTATAAAGATGAAAATAATATAATATTTTTAGGTGCAGGCTTAAGCACAAATATTGCCCAAAAATTCTCAATTTACATAGAGTGAAATGTTTAATTTTTTTAATAAAAATAACTTTTTTTTTAATTATAACTTAGGTTCAAAAACATGGTTCGGTACGGGAGGTAAATGTTTTTGCTTTATTACTGTTGATTCAAAGAGAACGATTAGTATTATCCTAAAGTATTTTAAAAGAGTATTTCCTGTTTTTATAGTTGGTGCTGGTTCGAACTTAATAGTTAGAGATGGCGGTATCAACGGAATTGTTATAAAGCTAGGTAAATCTTTCTCTCAAATTAAGCTTTATAAAAAAGAATCTATTTTAGAAATTGGGGGTTCTACAAAAGATTTTGAGATTTCAAAATTTTGTTTAAAAAATAATATTACAGGATTTGAATTTTTAAGTGGAGTGCCTGGCACCCTAGGTGGTAATTTAAAAATGAATGCGGGTTGCTATGGTCATGAAATTTGCGATAACTTTCTTGAATGTGAGGTTATAAATAATGTTGGTGAAAAAGTAGTGAAAAAAAAGAAGGATATCACTTTTGGTTATAGAAGCTCTACATTAGGTGATGATATTGTTATCAGTGCTAAATTTAAGGTGAACTATGCTAAGACAAAAACAATTAGTGATAAAATTAAAACTATTATCAAAGAAAGGAAAATGAGTCAGCCAGTCGGAGTAAGAACTGGAGGAAGTACATTTTCTAATCCCAAAAATCACTTAGCGTGGAAACTAATTGACGCAATTAAATATAGAGGTAAGAGTTGTGGAGGGGCAATGGTTTCTGAACATCATTCAAACTTCTTTATAAACAATAAATCAGCAACTTCTCTTGATTTAGAACTTTTAGGTGAAGAAATAAGAACAAAAGTATGGGATAAATATAAAATAAAACTAGAGTGGGAAATAGCAAGAATTGGTAAATATAAAAAAATATAAAAAAGTAGTAATTTTATCAGGTGGAATTTCAGATGAATATGAAATTTCAAAATTATCAGCCTCTGCGGTGTATAAAGTTTTAAAAAATAATTATAATTGTAAATTAATAAACGTAGATGAGGACTGTATTAAATTAATAAAAAATTTAAAAGCTTTTAACCCAGATGTTATTTTTAATTGTTTACATGGATATTTTGGAGAAGATGGTCAAATTCAATCAATAATGAATTTATTAGGTTTTCCATATACTCATTCTGGTGTTCTAGCGTCGTCTATGTCAATGGATAAAAAAAAATCAAAAGCTTTTTTTAAAAGCCTTAAAATTTCTGTTCCAGACGAAATTGATCCGCGGAATAAGAAATTAAAAAAATTTCCGATAATAGCAAAACCAGTAAATGGGGGATCAAGTAATGGAATAAATATTATAAAAAATAAAGATGAATTGAATAAATTTATTAAAAAAATTGGATTGAATTTACATAGATTTATATTTGAAAATTTTATTAATGGCCGTGAGATCACAGTAGGAATTGTCAATAATAAGGTGTGTGGAATTATGGAGATAAAATTCGATAGTGCACTTTATGACTATAATAATAAGTATGTTAATGTGGCTAAACATATAATCAACCCTAAGCTTAGTAAAAAAATAACGGATGATCTTAAAAAGTCATCTATTAAAGCTCACAATTCTATGGGTTGTAATTGTGTAAGTAGGGTTGATTTTAGATATGAGAAAAAAAAAAAAAAAATATATCTATTGGAAATTAATACTCAGCCTGGACTTACAAATTTATCATTACTTCCAGAAATGGCAAAAACAAAAATTAGTTTTTTTGAACTTTGCGAAATATTAATTAATAACCCTATATGCGAAAAGTATTAACCCTAGTTATTATCTCAATATTTATATTAATAGTGATAAAATTTAAGGATTTAGCGGATGTATTTGATTTTAGTGGACTTAAAGAAAAATTTTCCACAGTTTCCTTTTTCAAAAAAAAAATTACTAAAATTTCTTTCATTGATAATAAGAATACCTCAAAAAGTTATTTATTAAGATCACTAGATATCAGTCAAGCTAATGAATTATTAAATTATAACCGAAATATGCTTAAAAAAAAATTAGACGAGATCAACGAAATTGATAATTATATGTTTGAACTAAGAGATGATGGTCATTTAATAATTTATGTAACAGAAAAAAAACCTTTAATGGTTTGGATTGATAATGGAAAAAGAAAGTATGTAGATCATAATGGATCTATATTAAAATATGCAGAATTTAACGATGATAACCTCATTGAAATTTTTGGAGATAAATCCTTAATTGATTTTAGAAAACTTACAAATTTGCTTAATAAAAGACAAAAATTTGCTGATAGCGTTAGACAAATGCAAGTAAAAAATGATGGAAGTTGGTTATTTATTATGAAAGATAATAAATGTGTAAATTTACTCACAAAAAAACTTGATAAAGTTTTAA
>ERZ802830.3044-NODE-3044-length-14549-cov-5.20871_pt1 | contig 14549 bp, 12 predicted proteins | sample MGYA00345654_ERZ802830 | MGnify/ENA primary metagenome ERZ802830 (study PRJEB30503, sample SAMEA104212375) | marine metagenome | biome: Westerlies Biome; feature: [SRF] surface water layer (ENVO:00010504) within the epipelagic zone...; material: water... | reverse complement strand
ACCATAAAGTGGAATTATTCCATAAACCTATTCCTGTGAGTTATAAAAAGGTAACAGAACCGTTATTTATATCATACATTGCTCCCACAATTTTTATAGCCCCTTCGGCCTCAAGTTCACCAAGAACAGGGCTTTCTTCTCTAATATTGTCTATAGTCATGTGAACATTTTTTACAGCAACGTCATTGACAAATTGAATATTCCCAGAATTTCTTTGAGAAGCGTCAGTAGGTTCTGTGACAGCTTCTACAGCAGGTTCAATTTTTTGAATGAGTGCCGAAAGGTTGCCTAAACGAGCATGATCGCAGGCTCCTTTGACGGCACCACAGGCAGTGTGTCCTAGAACTACCACCAATTTGGTCCCCGCCAGTTTACAGGCAAACTCCATGCTGCCAAGGATGTCTTCGTTGACAAAGTTCCCTGCAATACGGACACTAAAAATGTCACCAACACCTTGATCAAAAACAAGTTCAGCGGAAACACGAGAATCAATACAACTCAAAATAGTAGCAAATGGATACTGACCTGTGCTAGTATCTTTGACTTGTTCCATAAGATCACGTGGAGCTTTTTCATTTTTTTGGAATCGGACATTACCCTCTTTGAGGGTTGCCAATGCTTTTTCAGGGCTCATTTCGAGTTGGGTTTCTTTTGTATGTGCTTTCATAATTTTTAAATTTTAATATATATAATTTGACAAAACTTGATTTTGCCTAAGATTTTATTTTATGCGGTTTTCTTTATTTGATTAAACAGTGTTGCAAAACGCTCCGGTTGAACAAATTCTCCTTGCTGAGATAAAACAATGATTTCTATATTTTTTGTCTTCGCCTTTTCTAAAAAATTATCTAAAATTTCTATCACATCGTTATCCAAATAAACTGTTTTTGTGACATCTAATTCAAGTGAAGTGTCATTAGGTAAAAGCTCTAATTCCTTTAAGATGGCTCCCTTATTGATAAACGTCACCTCTTCAGCAAGTCGCATAACAATTTTATTTTTTCCTCCAGACTGCTCTTTTATGTGAAGAAAATGAGAATTTTGATAACTCTTTAACAAGATAATAGTGATACCTACCACTAGTCCCAATCCAATTCCAATGAGCAAGTCTGTAAAAACAATTCCAGTTATGGTGACTACAAAGGGAACAAATTGTTTCCATCCTAATTGATACATTGTTATGAATAATTTTGGTTTAGCTAGTTTATAACCCACTATAAATAGGATAGCTGCTAACACAGATAAAGGAATTTTATTCAGCAAAACAGGTATAGTTAAAACTGAAATCAACAAAAAGAAACCATGGATGATAGCAGACAGTTTTGTTTTTCCACCAGAATGAATATTAGCTGAACTTCTAACAATTACTTGTGTAATTGGTAAGCCTCCAATGAGTCCAGAAAGGATATTTCCAGTACCCTGCGCAATTAATTCACGGTTTGTAGGGGTAACTCTTTTCTGAGGATCAATAGAATCTGTAGCTTCCACACATAACAGGGTTTCTAAACTAGCTACTAAAGCGATTGTAAAAGCCGTGATCCAAATTTGAGAATCACCAATAGCACCAAAGTTTGGAAAAGTAAACTTTGAGATAAAAGAACTAAAATCTTCTGCCACAGGAACACTGACCAAAAGGGCCTTGTCGATTTCCCAAATAGCACTTCCAATACTAAGTACGCTAAAAATAACTCCAACTACAACAGCAACTAATGGCCCTTGGATGAGTTGGAAAATTCTTGCTTTTTTAACCAAAACATTCTCCCAAAGAAGTAGAATTAACAATGAAATTATAGCGATAAAAGTGGCTCCAGGGCTGATATTATTTAACATTGAAAAAATACCAGAGAAAGTGTTTTCTCCCTCCCCTTGTACAAATGAAAAATCACCTTGGGAGGTAGCATTGTATCCAAAAAAATGAGGAATTTGCTTCAATATAATGATGATTCCAATTCCTGTTAACATGCCTTTGATGACTGAAGATGGAAAATAATATCCGATTATACCTGCTTTTAGCAGTCCAAAAACAAGCTGGATTATTCCTCCCAACACAACTGCTAAGAGGAAATTTTCAAATCCGCCTAAAGTGCCTATAGCTGTAAGAACTATTGCTGCAAGACCAGCTGCAGGACCACTGACCCCAACTTGAGAGCCACTTAAAAAGCCTACAACAATTCCCCCAATAATTCCGGAAATTAGACCTGAAAATAAGGGAGCTCCACTAGCTAGTGCAATACCTAAGCAAAGAGGGAGAGCTACAAAAAAGACAACAACACTTGCTGGGAGGTCAGATTTAAGATTTTTAAATATTGATTTTTGATTCATTATAAATTTTTTTACCCGTTGTAATTATCAATGATGTTTGGGCGAACACCATTAATTTTTTTATTTGTGTCTGAATTTGAGGCGCATTATGCCTGCTCAGGAGGAGGTTTAATAATTTGAAGATAAATAGAAAAAGAGATTCTCTCTTGATAGTCAAAGTTTGAAAAAGAGTTATGAATTTTATTTTTTGATTCACCAAACACAAGGCTAGTATTGATTTTATCTTTTTCTTCTATATCTTCTTTTTCATCTGCATCATTATTCCAATCTATTTCAAGCGCAACATTAAAATTTTCTTCCACCACTGTAAAAGAACTGGCTATAGGCTTTATCAAGAGACCAAATAAAATCAAAAATACGGTTGAAAATAAACCTATTCTTTTACAACTGTTAGTCTTCATCTTGAATGGCTTTAAAAACTAAGTTAGTATAAAACGTCAGTATACTATTCTGCCCTTCTTCAACATCTGTGAGGGCAGGAAGATGCTCAGAAAAAAACTGTTGATGATGAATTCCTTCTATCACAGTGGAGACTAGCATATGAGGGTATTTAAAATCAGGATTAATATCCAATAAAAACTCACTCAAACGTTGCACTACCCTCTTGTATGTTTTGAAATAACCTTTTTCATTTTCAGAATCGATGTCTTTTGTCAAATACACTTTAACTGATTCGGAGACAATGATGCGGTTGAGTAAAACTTTATTGTTATTGGGAATATTATTTTCATTCTGTATTCCTTTACAAAGAAGTTGAATGGATCGACTCAGTTTTTCTTCAGCGTTATTGATATTGTTGGTGGTGAAAACAAGATTACATTCTATCCAACTCCAATACCAATTGAACAAATAAAGCAAAAGGGCATGTTTACTTTTAAAATATCGATAGATTGAACTTTCATTGGATCCAATATTATCTCCCAACTTTTTAAAAGTGAATGCTTCAAAGCCTAAACTATCAATCATTACAATGCTTTGTTCAACAATCTTTTTTCCCAAAGCAGTTGACTCTGGGTTTTTGCTATACAAATGTTCATCTAGATCAAGAAGTACGGGCAATTTTTGCATGCGCAAATATATGAAAGTAATACTATTAAAAAATAAAGTATAGCATTGTTTTTGTTATGTATGCTATAAATTTTTCTTATGTAGAGAAGAAAACTTAGAGATTAGATTGTTTTTTTCTTGACTGATAGATTTGGTTGGTTTTAAACCAGTCAAACATGCAATTTTCCAAAAGAAGATTTTCTTGCTTAGTTGCTATTAATTTGTCAAAGATATATTTATCCTTTGAATCAATAGTTTCACTCATTATTTCTTTTAATAATGTCATGTCTAAAGTGGGATCTTTCATTATTTGGGTTAGTGCAGTTAATTGTGCATGGATATCATAGATTACCAAAACTGCTTGAGCATCATCTAAACGGCGAGGTGTATAACTTGAAGCCATCCACTTTTGTAGACAAAATTTTTTGACTTGTTGGTATACTTTGGGCTGCTCTTCAGAATAGGAAATTGCTAACGGGCTGTATTCACTAAATTGCGACCAGCTGGGTATAGAAAACAAAAGAAAAAATAAGATCAAAATTCTCATGATGTATTGGTTTTGGTTCTTAAATATAAAAAAAAAATGAGTTTTTGTTAATTCATCTTCTATTGTTCAGTTTAGCCAATAATCTTAAAATTTCTAAATAAAGCCAAATGAGGGTAACCAACAAACCAAAAGCGCCAAACCATTCCATATACTTGGGAGCACCATTTTCTACTCCTTTTTCAATAAAATCAAAATCTAGAACAAGGTTTAGAGCAGCTATAACCACCACAAACAAACTAAAACCAATACTGAGAAGAGAGCTGTTCATAGGATTTAAAACACCTATGCTTGAACCAAAAAAACCCATTATAAAATTAGCTAAATAAACTAGAGCAATACCTCCAGTGGCGGCAAACACCCCTAATTTGAAATTTTCTGTAGCTTTTATATAGCCAGATTTATAGAGCATCAAAAGGGAGATGAGAATACCAAGAGTCAAAAAAATAGCATTAGAAACTATTCCTTCATATTGTGCATTGTAGAGAAAGGAAATGCCGCCCAGAACAAAACCCTCTGCAATAGCATAAATGGGAACAGTAATAGGGGCCCAACTTTTTTTAAAAACAGTTATCAGGGCCACAACAAAACCTACAATTGCACCACCAATTAAAAGAGTAAAATTCATTTCATCATAGGTAAAATACGCACAACCAACTAATAGCAATAGGCTCATAAATGTTTTATTTACTGTACCATTTAAGGTCATTTTATCACCACCGATAATGGGGGTTGAAAATGCTTTTTGGGTTAGAACTGGGTTTCCTGATCTCATGTTACTATATTTAAGGTTCAAGTATCATGCAAATTTAAAGAAAACAAAAATCTAAAACCATAAATTTAAGGCATAATACAATAGGATGGGATGTAGAAATTTTTTAATAAAACTTTTTTTTTCTTTTTCACTTTTGAGTAGTGTTCAAATACAATTGGATTCGATTTTATTACCCCAAAAAATAAATGAGACCTCTGGGCTGGAATACTACGATGATTATTTAATCACTCATAATGATTCTGGCAATGCTCCTAAGCTATATGTAACAAATTTAGAAGGGAAATTGGTATTAGAGTCAAGAATTCATGGCACAATCAATCGTGATTGGGAAGACCTTGCATCTGATGGGTCTCATTATTTCATAGCCGATATTGGGAATAATAAAGGGAAACGAAAAGATCTTACGATTTATATTTTGAATGCGAAACTTATCTTAGAGGATAGTATTCATTTTGATTATAAGGCACAGACCAATTTTGAAAAGAGAAAAAAACACAGATTTGATGCTGAGGCATTGACTGTTGTTGGAGATTCTTTATTGCTATTTTCAAAAGATCGCAAACAGTTCAATACACAACTCTATACGATACCAAAACTTGGAGGTAATTATACTCTAGTTCCCATTGCTGAATGGGCTGTTGGAGCTTTGATCACAGCAGCTGATTATGATCAAGAAAATCAATTATTAGTTTTAACTGGTTATCATACTGATTGGCAACAGTTTTTTTATTTAATCCCTAATTTTATTCTAGATCAGGTTAGAAATATACAACCAAAAAAATATCTGCTACCTCTAGAAAAAGCACAAGTTGAAGCCATAAAAATTATTGATAAAAACCATTTTTGGATCACTTCAGAAGACGAGGGCGGAGGTCATCCGCGACTTTTTAAAATAACCTTAGATTAATACTGCCTTTATAAACTAAATAAATATTGAAATTTCAGAAAAAACTGGGTTTCATCTACTCTAAATGGAGAATAAAATTCACTATTAAATTCATCAAGTGAATTTTGATTTCCTCCAACATAAAACACCGTAGACGGATTAGGATTCCATTGAATGAGTGGTTGTAAAAAAAAGGTTTCGTTGAAATGGTTATATTCAGAAACAAGGCGCACACTTAAAAAATTATTGAATTGATAGCGTAGTGTGAATCGTCCAATATAGCCCTTGAAATAATACCCTCCTTCTTGTAAATTTTTTAATTGTGCATAGCGTAGCGAGGGAAGGACTCCAAAATTGTTATTCAATTGAAAAGAGGGTTGAATGAAAGCATTAAATTGCCTGCCCACATCAGGAATATCCTCATTGTAGGCAATGTCTTTACCCATCATAAAGGAGGCCACAATGGTGACCGCTTCTGAGGGGGTACTTCGCATATCAATTTGATGGATTCCAAGATTGTAGTAAAGACGATCTAAATAATCCTTTTTCACATCAAAGTCATAGGTATATTCAATTGAGGTATTAAAAAAAGTTCGCAATTCCACAATACCGTCTATACTAAGTGTTTTGAATTCTCCTTGAGGAGTGTATTGTAAATCACCCTTATAACCAACACTGAAAAATTGTAATCCTTTTTTATTAATAAAGTTTTGATATTGCTGCTTTAGTGAGACCCATCTTCTATTATTTTTCACTACAAATCCAACATTGGCCTGATAGTGAGGTGATAAGCTACTCAATGCCAAAGAGGATTTCCAATGTTCTGTATTGTGAAAGAGTTGTAAATAGAGTGCTGTTCCGGAAAATGTTTCTCCATCCAGAGCAGCAGTTTTACCAATGAGAACATCTTCTGAATCAATCCAATTAGAGGTTGGCTCTAAATTTTTATTGGTAAAAACCTCATAATTCAACTGCCAATTTTTAGATAGTATAAACCTTCCATCTGTCCCAAATAAATTGCTAAAACCTCCATTTTGGTAATACCGATTGGTGGTGACCACGCCCATTCTGGTATTCTTTGAAAACAGGTGTTGGTAGCGCAAGACATTCACAAAAGACTGACCACCTTCTCCAAAATAAGATCGATCTTCTGCGGCAACAGTGTAGGGTGAATTTTGATCTAAAGCAGTTAAAAAGTAGATACGTGATTTTTGACCTTGAGTTAAGAGCTTGGAAGAAACTAAGGGATTATTGATTGAACGAGAATAGAAAGCACCATCAATAAAATCAACCACATCGGTTCCTCTATTAAAAAAAGGTCTTCGCTCGGGATACTCAAGGGCATAAGAAGAATTGATATCAATTTGAGTTACATCGGCTTCGACTTGAGAAAAGTCTGGGTTCATGGTTATTTCTAGCGTACTTGTTTTATTTAAATCTAAGTTGACCCCCAATCCTGCGTTAGGGTTCAATTTATCAAAATCAAAGGGAGCCTGAGCCTGAGCTCTTTTTCCTGAAAAATTTCCTGCAATATAGGGAAGCAACTCAAACCTTTTCTCAATAACAATATCTTTCAACACCAATTGATCTGTGGTTTGACAGACTTCACAGGAATTGTCTCGATCAAAAGTTTGACTACTCAGTTCTATTTCATTGCCATTGTCAAAGTATTTTCGAAAGAAATTAAAATGCCATAATTGGTCTTTTCCATTTGGAAATGGCAAGGAGGAAAAAGGAATTTTAATTTCTACTTGGTAGCCATCTGAAACAAGTTGTCCTGCAGTTTCAAACTCCATATTAAAACTAATATCATATCGATCGTCTTCTTCGATAGCATTGACTGAACGAACATCAAAATGACTCCCCAGCGGATTGACCACAATGATGTAGTTGTTTCTCCCATCAGCATATGGGTCTAGTCGAACAAGCACAACATCATCACTCCATAAGCTAAAATTGTCTCTTGGGCGAATAGATGCTCTTATATTTTTAGGGTTGTCTAGCGCATGAAAGCCAATAAACAAATGCGTATCTGTATAGGTTATTAACCCTCGCGTTTCTACTCTTGCAGCGGTATTATTTCCAGGCGAAATTTCATTTTCTATTGTGACTAGGGTTGCATTTTGCCATGCTTCTTCGTCAAGCAAACCATCAATTATAAAGTTGTCTTCCGAAACTTTTATGGGTTCAAACCGCTCTTGCGCTAGAACGAATTGAGAATTTAAATAAAAGACAAGCAGTAACTGAAATAAGGTGTGGAAATATAAATTTAAATACATTTGACAGCTACAAATATAGGAGAACCCTTAGGAGTAGGCAAAATTGTTAGTCTAGATAGGGGGCTTGCGCATTTTGCTGCTGAATAAAAATCAAATGGATTACCCACTAGCAGTTGCACTGTTTATTCCAATCAAATGCTGATGTCCCTTGTGATTAAACACGGATTCTTTACCTTTATAAGCGGATCTAATCACTCAGCATGGAAAATGTATTGCTTGTCTTAGGGGCACTGAACTTCTTAGGTCTTTTATTTCTTATTTTAAAAAAATCTGAAAAAAGTAATGAAGAAAAGCTGAGTAGTCAAATGCAACAAGCCTTTTCAAATCAGCGCGAAGAGGTTTCAAAAAACTTTAAGGAAAACCGAATAGAATTGACTCAAAGTATCCACAGACTTACAGAGACTATTATTAAAAACGCCAAAGAAGATCGACTAGAGTTACGACAAACCTTGAGAGACTTTCAGGAGATTTTTACCAAAAATGTCAACACCTTTAATGAGCTCCAGAAGGAAAAATTTGCTGAAATGAAAAGGCAACAAGAAGAAATGATCAAAACGACTGAAATACGTTTAGAAAAAATGCGTGAGACAGTGGATGAAAAATTACACAAGACTTTAGAGGAAAGACTAGGAAAATCATTTGAATTGGTTACTCAGCAACTATTAAAAGTGCAAAAAGGCCTTGGAGAAATGCAACATCTTGCATCTGGAGTGGGCGATTTGAAGAAAGTGTTGAGCAATGTAAAAACAAGAGGTGTTTTAGGAGAAATACAATTGGGAAATATTTTGGAGCAAATTTTAGCACCAGATCAATATCAAGCTAATGTAAAAACAAAAAAAGGCTCTGATGCTATTGTTGAATTTGCAGTCAAAATGCCTGGTAAAACAAATCTCGAAACTCCTGTCTTCTTGCCAATAGACGCAAAGTTTCCACAGGAAGATTATGTGCGTTTACAATCAGCTTATGAAGCGGGAGATACGGTGGCCATAGAAGTCTCTATCAAAGCTTTGTTGCAGTCAATTAAAAAATTTGCCAGAGATATTACTTCTAAATACATAGACCCTCCTCACACCACAGATTTTGGCATTATGTTTTTGCCTTTTGAAGGTTTGTTTGCCGAAGTAGTTCGTCACCCCGACTTAATTGCGGTCTTACAGAGAGACTATAAAATTGTTGTGACTGGACCAACCACTTTAGCCGCGATGCTCAATAGTCTTCAAATGGGATTCAAAACATTGGCCATCCAAAAACGAAGTAGCGAGGTATGGAATGTTTTGGCGGCTGTAAAAAAAGAATTCAACACATTTGGTGGGGTTCTTGAAAAGGCTCAACGAAAAATCAATGAAGCCAACAACGAAATTGAAACTTTAGTTGGAACTAGAACTCGTATGATGCAATCTAAACTAAAAAATGTTGAGCAGCTTGAAGCTCCCAAAGAAGAACCATCAAAACTTATCGATCTTGAAGAAGAATCCCCCAGCTAATTGTTTTTTGTAGTTCTCTTCTTTTATTCTTGTGTTTTTTTAGCACTTCGGTTGGTTACTACTTCAATGTTTGTTTTGACGTTTCGATTATTTAATGATGATGGAATTTTATCAATTAATTCACTAATTGACTCTTCCGACATGTTTTCTGGAAATGTTACATTGACTTTTACCTCCTCAGGAAATCGAACGGAAACACAAGAAGTAATAAATAATAACAGTAGAATTAAGTAAGTAAATTTCATAAGATTTAAAGTTTTAATTTAATATACATCTTATAGAGAGCAGAAAACCTCTAATGTTACATTTTTGACTCTTACAATTAAATAATGTATTCTTTATCTAAAGTTTGATATATATTTTTTTGTTGTATAGATATTTTGCTGGAAGCCAAATGATTCCTGCATAAAGCAATGCATACAAGAGTGAAGCAAGTTTTGGAGCAACACCCACGGCGGTTAAACCTTCCATAAAAATGTCATTAAATTTAAAACCCCATATTCGATCACTATAAAAAATGGTAGTAAGAATACCAGCCAGAGCATAGGTAAAGATCGAATTGACCCCAAATATTTGAGCAAAAGGTAGGAGTTTTCCCCATTGTTCTAGATCGCAGATAAAAACAAAAAAGCCAAGAGCAAGAGATGAAATTCCTGCCAGAAAAAGGGTGAAAGAACTACTCCATAAATTTTTATTTAGGGGGAATATGTATTGAAGAATATCTCCAAAAAAAAGCAGCACAGAGCCCATAATAAAGAGTTCGATCAATTTTTCAGAAAGTTGCTTTTGAGATTTAATAATGTAGCCTGCAAGCATCCCAAAAATACCTGTTGCAATGGCTGGGAGTGTACTAAGAATGCCTTCAGGATCCCAGGTTTTTTGCCAAAGCACCCCGGGTAAATAAAGACGATCTATATAGTGAGCCCAATTTTTTTCTGGCACACTCAAATCAGGAATTCCAATGCCTGGAACTGGAACAAAACACATCAAAATCAAATAACCAACAACAAGACCTATGGCTGTGTAGAGCTGAGTTTTTCTGCTGGTATAAACAAAAAGTAACGCAGTGAAAAAATAAACAAATGCAATTCGAGGTAATACGCCAACCCAGCGAATTCTTTCAAAATCAAATGTGGGCCATAGCCACAAAATAAGTCCTACTATATATATTTTAATACTTCGCCAAATAATTTTTTTGATCAATTCTTTTTTAGGTTGGGATTGAGCTTTTCTGCCCAATGATAAAACAATAGAAGTACCCATTATGAACAAAAAAGTTGGAAATATATAGTCTGTTGGGGTGAGACCATTCCAATCTGCATGAAGCAATGGACTATAAACATGAGACCATGACCCTGGATCATTTACAATGATCATAAAAATAATGGTTAGACCTCTCAAGATATCTACGGCTATTATTCTCTGGTTGTTCATTTTTCTGTTTTAGTTTATTTCAATAGTTTTTCCACCTCTTCTATTTGCATTGAAAACTCGAATTTTCACTTTAGCTTCTGGATCAATTTCTACAGGCTTTTGATACAGCGCATCTTGATCAGTTGGTAGACTTCCATCAAGGGTATAGCGAATTTCCATTCCCGGGAATGCCTGCCTGATGTAAAGTTTATTTTGTTTGATAATGGCTCCAGCTTTTGGAAGATCATAAGCCCAAGGTTTGAGTCTTTGGTCAATCAAGGGGAGTTGACGCTGTCCTATGGTGTTAGAAAATTGATTCCAGTCAACGTTCATTGCAGCTATCTGTTCTTCTCCTTTGAGGTTTATCCAGTCGGGGCGTGGTGCCCATGAACGTTCAGAAAAAATAATTAGATTAGGAAAAAACAAGGCGTCAAAAATCATTTCATTCCGCACAGTTTCTGTCCACAGTTGACTTTGGATTCCCAAAAAATTATCAGTATTTTTTGGATTCAATTTCGTTTTTTGTGATATGTAGGTTTGTGAAATATTATTTTTTTTGTTCAAATAAGCATTGTTAAAAACATCTTCAGGATCTGTAGCCCAACTGTCTTTATAGTTGACATAGCCAGACCAATTCAGACCGTAGTTTTCAAAATCACGATCATCTGTCATATCAAAATAAAAAGCGGCTGAGTTGCTCATCACAGTTTTAAAGCCACTGTTTGCGAATTTGTATATCATATCTTCTCTTCCCTCTCCCCAAATATTATTCCACACATAGGGAATCACCTCTTGGTCAAATTGCTCTTCTTTTATTTGAGTTTCTTCTTGGCTTTTTTCAGAGTGAGCTAACAAAAAATCTTCCCAACCTGCCATAATAATGTGCTGTTGATCAAAAATATTTTTAATTCTTTTTAAGGCATGATTATATAGTTCAAGGGTGTTTTCTAGTTGATGTTTTTTCATGTAGGAGTTACAAAGGGGAGAAGCTGTCCAAACCCCATAGGGTAACTCATCTGCTCCTATACTAAACTGTTTCAATTTGAGTCCAGCAGTTTCATACATTTTCTTAAACTCAAGGACTACTTTTTCATAAAAAGCGAAGGCACTCTCTCTGCAAATGCAAGCCACATTATCATCAAATAGCTGAGCAGAACGATAGTCACTTTCATCATCAGGATCAATTAGACGATAGTTTGAATTTCCTTCCTTCTTTTTGAAACGTGCTTCCATAGATAGAATGGCTGCTCTTGCATGGGATGGAAAACTAATTTGAGGCATGACCGTAATCTTTTTCTGATTGGCATAGTTGAGAAGGTTGATAAAATCTTCTTTACTTAAAAAGCCATTGCCTCTTTTTCCTCCTTTTGCACCAGAGCCATAGAAGGGAATCAATCGTTCCGCTTCATCAATGGTATATCCTCGTTGACTGCCAATTTCTGTCAATTCAGGCAGCCCATCAATTTCAATACGCCACCCTTCATCGTCAGAAAGTCTTAAATCGAGATAGTTTAGTTTATAGAAGGCCATGGCATCAATGACCTGTTTGATTTTTTTTAGACCGTAAAAGTTTCTTGAAATGTCAAGCATAAAACCTCTATACCCAAAACGTGGTGCATCTTCGATATGGAACAAAGGCCAATTAGATTGCTCTAATGCGGCAGTTTGGATTATTTGATCTAAAGATTGTAAACCGTAAAAAACACCTCGCCCATTTGGCGAAGAAATCTCTATTTGTTCTTTGTCTATTGTTAGTGTATAGGCTTCATTAGAAAGATTTTGATTTTGTTTTATGCTAAAGTTAGCCTCTTGTTCATTAGACACCCATTGAATAGGTTTTTCAAATTGATCCTTTAGTACCAATTCAATAGTTCCTTTTTCGGTTTGGAGTTTCTTATCAATAAAGATAGTCCAAGATGAGTCAGCTTTTCTAGAGCCTCTTAATTGTACCATTTTCTTTGGAGTAGGTACCACCCAAGAAAGTTGTTTTTTAGGGAGTTTACTGATAGCAGCATAATCGGCGTAGCGTTCTTCGGCTGAGGGGATTTTTAATCCTTCTATTCCTTTTGCTTCCTTCCAATGTAGCTTAGTTGTAAGTTCTAACATTTCATTTTCGTTATTGACAATAAAAGCACCCATGGGTCCCATCACTTCCCTATTGATCACTCCCTTTTGAATGCCTAGAAATCGTAGGGAAGTTCCTGCATCAAAGTTCCAATTTTCATCAAATTTTAAAATTAAATATTGTTGACCATTGACCCATTCCGAGGAAATACCCTCAGGTAAACTTTCTTCTATAGGAGTTCCTAGAATTTGGTTCCAATGCAAAGACCATTGTCCTCCCTTTAGGTTTTTGTTAGAATTATTCGTTAACAAATATTCTATTTCCATTTGATCTTTTTCAAAATCAAACGCTTTTATGGTAAAATCAAAATGAATCTTTTGACTTGACGTTTTAGGAGAAGAACATTCGATGCTAATAAAACCTAAGAGCAGAATAAAAAAAAGAGAATGTTTCATTTATTTAGAGTGATTTGTTGAGGAAAGGTAATTTATTTTTTCAAATTGATACAAATCCCAAAAAACAAGAAAATTAAAATTTTGTACATTAAAAGAAAAACAAAACCCAAAATCCAATGATTATTAAGATTCAATTCAAAAGTGTAGGGACAATCAAGATTGTCGCCACTCTAATACTTTTAATTTCTCTTCAAGCTTGTCAAAATCAAACCTCTGAAAAAGGTGAAACGCTGCCCGTAAGTGCTCTTAAAACCTATGTGAATGAAAGTAGTACTGATTTTTCATTTGAAATAAAAGATACCATAAGTCATCCTAAGGCAAAAGTATTTCACATAAAAATGAATTCTGGCCGATGGCTTTCAGAAAAAGAGGTGAATAACCCTTTATGGTGGCATTGGGTTGACATTGTTGTGCCTGAAACAAAGGATACTGAAACTGCGTTAATGTTTATTGGAGGAGGTTCACTCTATGATAACCAGGTTTTTTTAGATAGTACTACAATAACTCAGGCCATCAATACGAAATCAATCATTGCTCACATTAGTAATGTTCCATTTCAACCCCTTTCTTTCAAAGGGACAGATTCCATTCAGCGTTATGAAGATAATATAATTGCTTATGGTTGGGATAAATTTTTGAAAGGAGGAGCAAAAGAGGAAGATGTAGAATGGTTGGCACACTATCCTATGACAAGAGCAGTAGTTCGCGCGATGGATGTGGTGGAAGAAGTCTCACAAAATGTTGGTGCCTCGGTGTCTTCTTTTTTTGTTTCAGGAGCCTCTAAAAGAGGATGGACCACATGGACTACGGCAGCAGTAGATGATCGGGTGATGGGTATTGCTCCACTGGTGATAGATATGTTAAATATAAATCCATCTTTTGATCACCATTATAAAGTATATGGCGACTGGTCTCCAGCCGTTCAAGATTACACAAACAATGCTATTATGGACTGGATGGGTTCTCAAGAATTTAATCGGATGATGGATTTTATAGAACCGTATCAATTTAAAGCGCTTTTCACCATGCCAAAATTAATTGTCAATGGAACTATTGACGAATTTTTTGTCACAGACTCTTGGAAATATTATTGGGATGATTTACCAGAAAAAAAATATTTACAATATGTTCCAAACGGAAACCACGGTTTGGCTGGACGCTACAGCACACAAAATATATTTTCTTTTTATGATGCACTTATTCATCAAAAGCAGCTACCAGAAATGGAATGGAGAATAGAAGAAGACCAAATAGTTGTTGAAGTGAAATCAAATATGCC
>ERZ802830.3041-NODE-3041-length-14554-cov-7.37258_pt1 | contig 14554 bp, 10 predicted proteins | sample MGYA00345654_ERZ802830 | MGnify/ENA primary metagenome ERZ802830 (study PRJEB30503, sample SAMEA104212375) | marine metagenome | biome: Westerlies Biome; feature: [SRF] surface water layer (ENVO:00010504) within the epipelagic zone...; material: water... | reverse complement strand
CTATAGCTGGATCGATTCCTTTTTTATTTAAAATTATTGGTGTAAATGTTCCCACCAGAGCAGCAACTACAATTACTCCCATCATCGACAATGAAATTGTAAGACTGATTACTAGATCTTGATTTATAATCTGACCAAATATTATAAGAAGTATTGAAAGCGCTAATCCATTAATTAAACTAAGTCCTATTTCTTTAATCAATCTTGATAATAGCGACCCTCTAAGATTATCGTTTGCAAGACCCTGAACAATAATTGCTGAGGATTGCACACCAACATTACCAGCCATAGCAGCAATTAATGGGGTATAAAAAAATAAACTTCGGAGTTCAGGTTTTGCCATTATTAATTCGAACTCTTGTAAAATGAAAACACTTCCTAAGCCTCCAATTAAGCCAAGAAACAACCAGGGAAGTCTTGCTTTTGTAAGATCTAAAATTGTATCATCAGCTTCAACATCTGATGCTATACCAGCAGCTAGTTGGTAATCCTTTTCAGCCTCTTCTTTTATCAGGTCTACAATATCATCAATTGTAATCCTTCCAACTAATTCTTTTTTTTCATTAATTACCGGAATTGCTTCTAAATCATACTTTGACATAATCTTAGCAACTTCCTCTCCTGATTGGTTTACATTAACAGAATCAACTTTTGGGATGTAAATATCTTTAACTTTATCCCTTGAATTAGATGTTAATAAATCTTTCAAGGATAATCTTCCAATCAAAATATTTTTATTATCAACTACATAAACTGAATGAATTCTGGTTATTTCTTCGGCTTGACTTTTTATGGTATTAAGACATTTTAAAACACTTAAATTCTCTTCTACACAAACTAATTCTTTTGCCATCAAACCTCCGGCAGAATTTTCATCATAGGTCAGAAGTTCTCTAATATCATCAATATGAGATGAATCAGTGATTTCTGACATAACTTTCTCTTTTCTATTTTCTGGAAGTTCTGCAATAATATCGGCAGCATCGTCAGTATCCAGAATTTCAACTTCCTCTGCGATTTCTTTAGGAGATAAATTTTCTAAAACAGCCTCTCTAATATCTTCATCCAATTCAGGAAGAATATCAGCAGTTTTCTCACTTTCGAGAAGTTTGATCAAATATGTTGCTTGATTTGCACTAAGTTTATTTGATAACTCTGCTATATCAGCATAATGAAGATCTTTTAATTTATTTTTAAGTTTTAAATTGTTTTTTTCAACAATTAAAGCTTCAATCACTTTTATAAAATCTTTATCAATTTGAAAGTTTGACATTTTCAATCATTTTAGTGAGTTTGACAAAATCTTGCCAAGAAAGTGACTCTGGTCTTAAGTCAAATATACTATCTTCTAGAAGATTTTTTGGCAGGGAAAGAGATTTTAAGCTATTTCTTATTGTTTTTCTTCTTTGTTGAAAACTTGTCTTGACAATTTTGATTAATAAATCCTCATTGCATTCAAGATTAAAATTTTCTTTACGTTTCATCTTAATTACACCTGAAAAAACTTTGGGGGGTGGATAAAAAACTTTTGGAGATACGGAAAACAAATAATGAGTAGTATAAAAAAGTTGACTTAAAACTGATATAATTCCATATTTTTTCGACCCTGGTGATTCGCAGATTCTCTCCGCAACTTCTTTTTGAAACATTCCAGAAAAAAAAGGAATTTGGTTTCTGTTTTCAATCACTTTAAAAACAATCTGTGTAGAAATATTATATGGGAAGTTTCCAATTACAGCAAATTGACTAATAAAAACTTTTTTTAGATCAAATTTTAAAAAATCTTCATTATAAATTTTATTTTTTAATACTGGGAAATGCATTTTTAAAAACTCTACTGATTCTTTATCAATTTCAACAACAAATGGTATTTTCTTTTTAATTATTTCTTTTGTGAGTATTCCTTTACCAGGACCAATTTCTATAACATCATCATAATTTTTGTAGTCTAGTGTATCCGAAATTTTTTTGGCAATATTATGATCAATCAAAAAATGTTGTCCAAGATGTTTTTTTGGTTTAACATTATTCATTTTTAAAAAATTTAATCAATTAAATCGAAACCAGTATATGGAATAAGAGCTTTTGGTATCTTGATACCATCATTTGTTTGAAAATTTTCAATAATACCTGCAACAATTCTAGGAAGAGCCAAAGAGCTTCCATTTAATGTATAAACAGATTTTTTTTCACCACTTTTAGTTTTATACTTTAGATTTAATCTCTCCGATTGAAAATCATTAAAAATAGACACTGAACTAACTTCAAGCCATTTCTTTTGGGCTCCAGAGAATATTTCAAAATCATAAGTCAATGCGGAGGTAAAGCCCAAATCCCCTGAGCATAGTTTTAATATTCTGAAAGGGAGTTCTAATTTTTCAAGAATTTTTTTTACATGCTCTATCATATGACTATGAGCTATTTTAGCATTTTTTTGAGTTTCTAAACGGACTATTTCTACTTTATCAAATTGATGGAGACGATTTAGTCCTCTGACATCTGAGCCATAACTTCCAGCTTCACGCCTAAAACAAGGAGTATAACCTGTTAAACATATAGGTAGTTCAGACTCAGCTAGTAAAGTATTTCTAAATAAATTTGTTAAAGGAACCTCTGCCGTGGGGATTAAATAAAGATTGTCTTGTTCAGAATGGTACATTTGTCCGTCCTTATCGGGTAAATTACCAGTTCCAAATGCAGACTCACTATTGACAAGATGTGGGACTTGATACTCATTATAACCTGCGGAAATATTTTCTTCAAGAAAAAAATTAATTAATCCTCTTTGAAGACGGGCTCCTTTATTTTTATATACTGGAAATCCAGACCCAGATATTTTACTTCCTAAATCAAAGTCAATTATATCATATTTTTTGGAGAGCTCCCAGTGGGAAAGTGCAGAACTTCTTAAACTAACGATATTAATACTTTTAAAAATTTCTTTGTTATCATTTTCAGAACTTCCTTCAGGCACTGTTTTGTCGGGAATATTTGGAATTGATGTTCTTAATTCAAGAATTTCTTTTTCAATTTTAAAAAGATTTTCTTGACTTTTTTTTGAATCGGACTTAAGGATTTTTGATTCTTTTTTTAAATTTTCGGCTTCATATGTTTTAGCTGATTTGTAGAATTCACCAATTTTTTTAGCTATAGAATTTCCTTTTGCTTGTTTTTCTTCTAAAACAGCTATTATTTTCCTTCTTTCAACATCTAGTTTAATAATTTTATCAACTAAAGCTTTTGAATTAAAATTTCTTTTATCAAGTCTTTCAATTATTAAATCTCTGTTATTTCTTATGAATGAAAGTGATAGCATATAATCTAAATTTGAGACAAAAATAGTTTTTATTATTTCTTTTTATATATTTTTTCTAAATTCAGACATGTTTTTTTATCAATTTGAAGTTGATTTTTTAAAGAATTGAGAGAATCAAATTTTTTTTCATCTCTAATTTTTTCTTTAAAATAAATTTTTAGGTCCTTATTATATAAATTCTTATTCAAATTAAAAAAATGGACTTCAATTGTTAATTTTTTTATTTCTAATGTTGGACGTTCACCATAATTTAACATACCAAAAAATAATTTATTTTTAAATATGGTGTATACCCAATAGACTCCATTCATTGGCAGAGCTTTGTTTTTTGAGTTTAACTTAATATTAGCAGTAGGAAATCCAATTTTAGATCCTAGTCCTTGATCATGAATTACTTCTCCTTCAATTTGGTAATCATGCCCTAAAAACTTATTTACTAAATTAATATTGCCTTCGGAAAGAGCATTTCTGATTTTAGTTGAGCTTACTGATATTTCGTCTATTTCCTTGGCTTCGATCACAGTAACTTTAAAATTATATTTTATTCCATATTTAATCAAATCAGATACAGTAGCGGATCTATTTTTTCCAAATCGATGATCATATCCAACAAATATTTTCGATATTTTTAATTTTTCAATTAAAACAGATTTTACATATTGATTCGCAGAAAGATCAGAAAACTTTCTGTCAAAAGGGTGAATTATAAGAACATCAACCCCCAAGAATTTTAATTTTTTTTCTTTTTCAATTATACTATCTATTAGTTTAACTGATCTACTTCTATTAATTACATTTCTTGGATGAGGGAAAAAAGTTAAAACTATTGCAAGATTATTTTGTGAATGGGCTTCACTAACTAAATTTTTTATTATTTCTTGGTGTCCCAGATGAACCCCATCAAAAGTTCCAATGGTCAGATAAGATTTTCCTTCATAATTATAATCATTTATACTACTAAAAACCTTCATTAAATTTCTGTATCTTAGAATATATTTAGTAAAAATACTATTTTCATTTTGTCCTTTGCGCTGATTTTCTGATTATATATGATAAAGTTAAATTTTAAAAGCTCATGTTTTTTGATTGTTTTTATGATTAAATCTTTTCAGGATATTAAATCACAAGATTATTGGGGTAATCAAGAAGCAATCATGCTCGAAGATGAGAACATAATAAATTCTTACGATTTAAAATATAATCTTCTTTATGATCAAATAAACGAAGAAAAAAAAACTATTTTTCTACCAAATGAAAAAAATAATCTTGAACTTTTTATTCTTGATGAATTTCAACTACTCACTAAAAAAGTTTCTTCACAGTATCCCAATATAAGAACATTTAAAGGATATAGTAATGAGAGACCAGATGTAAGTTTAACCTTAACAATTACTCAAAAGGGAATAAATGCATGGATTAAAATATTTGATGAAGAAAATATTTTTATACAACCCTCAAACTTTTCAAAAAAAAAACATTTTGTTTACAAAAAACTTAATAAAAAAGGAAATTGGATTTGCAGAACACCACATCATAATAATTTAAGCCATAAATCAAATTCTAATCGGAGTGACCAATTAAAAACAAAACATAGTGATAGAACCCATAGAATAATTAGGTTAGCAATTTCTGCCTCTGCGGAATATACAAATTATTGGAATGATGATAATGAGGATAATGGAGAAGCTAAGGAAGATGCTTTAGGAGCAATTGTATCAACCATTAATAGAGTGAATAGTATATATGAAAGTGAATTAGGAATTTCATTTAAATTAATTTCTGGAACTGAAATAATTTATGATAATCCTCAGACAGACCCATATTCTGATAGTTATAATGAAGAAGTTCAAGCAACTTTGACAGATATCATTGGGGAGGAAAATTATGATTTAGGCCATTTGTTTCATTATGGACAAAATAGCGGAAATGCAGGAGGTATTGGAACACTTTGTAAAGATGGAATTAAGGGAAGTGCATATACCTCACATGGGTTTTCAGATTCATTTCAAGATTTCTTAACTGATTATTTTGATGTGGATTATGTATCCCATGAAATTGGACACCAGTTAGGTGCATATCATACTTATTCATTTATTGACGAGTCAACAGGATCAAATGTAGAGCCTGGAAGTGGTAGTACTATTATGGGTTATGCTGGGATAACTGGTCCAGATGACATTCAAAATCACACTGATCCATATTTCAATTATAAAAGTATTGAAGATATTACAGATTATATTTCAACCCAATCCTGTTATTCTGAGGACGAAATGACTAATAATACTCCATCAGTAAGTGCGGGATCTAATTACACTATACCAATTGGAACTGCTTATGAGTTAAGAGGAGATGGTGAAGATTTAGACAATGATAAGATAACTTTTTGCTGGGAGCAAATTGATGAAGGGGAAGTTACATTTTCTAATTTTGGCCCAAATAATTTTTTTGGTTCTACTGCAAGATCTTTACCACCATCGGAAAGTCCAATTAGAAGTATTCCAAATATAAACTCAATTTTAAAAGGTGAGTTAACTCTGGAAAAACCTAATATAACTTCTTCTTGGGAAACTGTCCCATTAATAGCTAGAGAATTAAATTGGGCCCTAACAGTCAGAGATAGAGTACCTTTTTCATCTGATCAAATTGGACAAACAAATACGGATTTAATGAAAATAAATGTAATTGATAGTGCAGGCCCTTTTATGTTAACTTCTCAATCTGAAACAGGAAATATATATAAGACAGGAGATAAGGTTAAAATACAATGGTTAGTTTCTAGTACTGATATCGAACCAATTAACTCTAAAAAAGTTTCTATATATTTATCTCTAGATGGAGGTCAAAATTTTAATAAAGAGGTAGTTCTTTCTACAGATAATGATGGCGAATACATTTATAAAATTCCGTATGGAATTTCATCAGAAAATGCCAGGTATAAAATCTTAGCAGATAATTCGATCTACTATTCGATAAATTCTGAGCCTTTTAAAATTGAACAAAGACCTTTTGCATTAATTTTTGACAAACTAGAATACGAGTATTGCAATCCTGAGAATGAAATTATTTCTTTTGAGATTGAAATCTATGAAAATCTTTCAGATGTAATAGTTATAGAACCATTGGATTTACCATTAAATATTGATTTGACTTTAAATAAAAAAATTTATTCATCGAATGAATTAAGCGGTATAATAACTTTAAATGGATTATCAAGTTTAGATCCAGGAAAAAATAAACTTAAATTAACTACATTATATGCCAATGATAGGGATATTTATGAGGTCAACATAATCAAAAGTGAAGAAATAATTCAAGGGCAAAATTTATTAAAACCTAAGGACAACCAGGTTGATGTGATAGATTCATTTTTTGAATGGCAAGACGATCCAAATGTTTTAAATTATATTTTCCAAATTTCTAAAGATCAAAATTTTAATATAATTGAACAACATATTGTCACAGAAAATAATTTTATAACTTTATCAAGTTTGAATTCTTCAACCAAATATTTTTGGAGAGTATTATCAAATAACTTTTGCTCGCAGAATATAATCTCTAATTCTTTTTCTTTTCAAACGTCGGAATTAAATGATGTAAATTATACATCAAATAATTTACCTTTAGAATTAAATGATGCTGAGAATTTTTCAAATCCTGGATACACAAGTTCTTCAATTTTTATAAGTGATAATAATGAAATAAGTGGGGTTAAAGTTTATGTTGATATAGAACACAGTTATGTTTCTGACCTTTCATTATTTTTGATATCTCCTGATGGGGTTTCATTTAGTTTGGCTGAAAATCTGGGTAAAGATACTGATTATGAGTCAGGAGATAATTTTACAAATACTGTTTTTAACCAAAATGCGGCTTCATCGATTAATAATTCTATACCACCGTTCACTGGAGAATATAAACCTAATCAATCTCTAAGTTCTTTAATTGGAAAATCTGTTTTTGGTAATTGGATTTTACAAATTAAAGATGAGTTTCCTCAAGATTCAGGCAGATTATTGAAATTTGATTTAAATTTTAATCTAAAAGGTGAAATAGAAATAAATAGTGATATGGATAGTTTTTCTGATGTTGAAGATAATTGTCCTTTAATAACAAATCAAAATCAAGTAGATACAGATCAAGATGGAGAAGGTGACATTTGCGATTTTGATGATCAAAATAATTTTAAAATTCTAAAATATGATGAAAGTTGCATTGATAAAAATAACGGAAGTATATATATATCAGCTTTTGCTGATTTTAATTATTCCTATAATCTTATTGGGCCAGAGGGTTTTTATGAAGAGGGCACTTTTAATAATAGTATAGATAAAATAATAAATAACTTATCTAGTGGTGATTATCTTTTATGTATGTATACTGATACTAAAGCACAAATTGAAAGATGCTTTAGTATTGTTATAAATGAACCTGATCCATTGGTAGTTAATACCATTATTAATTATAATCCAAACATATTAAATTTAAATTTAAGGGGTGGAGAGGAGTATTTTGTTGAGTTAAATGGACAATTATTTAAATATGGAAAAATTAAGAAAATAAAATTATTTTTAAATGAAGGCATAAATAAATTTAAAGTTTTTACTAATCAATCTTGCCAAGGGTTTCTTGAAAGAATAATATACATTGGTAAAAATGCATACGCATCCCCAAATCCAGTAGGATCTAAAACAAAAATATTTTTACCATATCATAGTAAAAAAGTAAATTTAAACCTTTACACTATTGAGGGAAATTATCTTGATTCTGACGAAATTATCATTAATGATGAAGTTAAATCATTTGAATGGGATATGGGAGAATATCCATCAGGTATTTACTTAATGAATATTAATACAAAAGAAAGCGAATTCACTGTGAAAATTGTAAAAAAATGAGGCTTAGAATTTTTTTATTGTATTTATTGATCTTTGGATGTAGTAAAGATTCTATTCCTGATCCATCACCAGTTAAACTTTTAACTCCTACTAATGGGAATAATTGTGAATCGGCAATCCCAGTCAATTTAATTGAGAGTAAAGTTAATTTTTCTTGGGTCAAATCAGAAAACACTGATAAATACGAACTTGTAGTAAAAAATAGTTCTCAAAATAAAATTTATACTGAAGAGTTAGATGGTTCTGATATTGAAAATGATATTCAAAATATATATTACAACATGTTATTATTGACTTCCGAAACATATACATGGCACGTATTATCTAAGTCAATTAGTTCACCAGTTTCAACTCAGAGCGATGTTTGGCAATTTTATCTAGAAGGTAATGTTGAGCCGGATTATATTCCTCAGCCATCAAATCTTAATTATCCAGAAAATGAATCGACCTTGTCATTAGAAGAATCAGATTTAATTAAATTTTCATGGTCAAGCAAGGATGAAGACAATAATGTTGATTATTATCATTTTTATTTAGGTCAAGAAATTGAAAACTTATTGAGAGTTGGGGATGACATAAAACAAAGTACTTATGAACAAAAATTAGAAATTAATAAAATCTATTATTGGAAAATAATGACTTTTGACACTCAAGGAAATTCATCTGACTCAGGAATAAATAAATTTTATACGGTTCCTTGATTATTGTTGTAAGAATTCATTGTATTACTTAAACCTGTTAAACAAAAACTTAAAATTAGATCTGAACAGATTTTAACTTTTTCATTTAAAATAATTTTTTCTTCGCTTGACCATTTACCTAGAACGTAATCTACTTGGGAGAGTTTGTTTGGTTTACCAATTCCAAATCTTAATCTTGAATAATGTATAGTATTTAAACTTTTTTCAATGTCCTCAAGACCGTTATGCCCTCCAGAGCTTCCTTTACCTTTTAGTCTTAGTTTTCCCATTGGAATATTTATATCATCTGTAATTATGAGAATATTTTTCAAATCTATTTTTTCTTTATTCATCCAATATTTAACAGCTTTCCCACTCAAATTCATATATGTTGACGGTTTAATACAAACAAAAGCTTTTCCTTTAAAATTAAATTTACTTCTTAAGGCATATCTTGAAACTTCAAATTCTTTTCCAAATTTATTTATTAGTTCATTTAAAATTTTAAAACCAATATTATGTCTTGTTTCTTTATATTCCTCACCGATATTTCCTAATCCTACAATTAAAAATTTTTTCATTTTATCGGAATTAGATTTTTTAAAAAATTTTAATAGCCACATTATATGCTAAAATAAAAAAAGCACTTTACATTAAAGTGCTTTTTATGTGTTGGCTTCTAATATTTTAACCATCAGATTTAGGTGCTGACTTATCAGAATCTGCTTTATCCTTTGTCTCATTTGGCTTACCTGCTTCTTTACCAGCAGTTTTTGAATCAGTTCCTTCAGTAGCTTCTGTTGCTTCAGCTCCTTCTTCTAGTTCTTCAGAGACTTCTTCGACAAGAGATGCCCTTGATATTTTTACTTGACAAACAACCATATTATCAGAGTGCAGTATAGAAAATTTATCATTTTTTAAATCTGCAGTGTAAATTTTATCGCCAAGTTCTAATTTAGAGATATCAATTACAATATCATCTGGTAGATTCGAGGGCAAAGCTTTGATTTTAAGTTTTCTTTTATTTTTAAACAAAGTACCTCCACTATTCAAAACTCCAGGAGAAGCCCCCTCAATTTTGACAGGGACATTGATTGAAACTTCTTTGTCATCAAATAGCTCATAAAAATCAATGTGAAGTATTGATCCACTTACGGGATGGAATTGAATGTCTTGAAGAATTGCATTTATCTTAGCTCCGTCTTCTATATCGATTAAAACAGTATGTGCATTTGGAGTATAAACTAATTTACTGAAATCAAGTTCTGGTGCCGAAAAGTGAAGAGGATTATCTCCACCATACAAAACACAAGGAACTCTTCCAGCATTACGTAGGGCCTTAGTCGCTACTTTACCTACGCTTTCTCTTTTAGAACCATTAATTGTAATTGATTTCATTTTAAAAAATTTATTTATGGGTTATGTAATAAAATTTGAACTTATTGATAAATTATTGTGTACATTTTTCATTACTTCAGAAAATAATGGAGCACAACTTAAAACACGTATTTTTTGACTTGATTGCCTTGATGGAATTGAGTCAGTTACAATTAACTCCAACAAGCTAGAATTCTCAATTTTTTCAACTGCATTTCCAGAAAGAATAGCGTGGGTACATATTGCTCTTACGGATTTAGCACCTCTTTCAATCATTAGATCTGCAGCTTTTGTTAAAGTTCCTGCAGTATCCACCATATCATCAACTAAAACAACATTCTTTCCTTTTACTTCACCAATAACTTCCATGTGAGATATAATATTAGACTTTATTCTTTGTTTATAACAAATAACAACATCACTTTTTAAAAATTTTGAATAAGCATAAGCCCTTTTAGATCCTCCCATATCAGGAGATGCTATGGTTAAGTTCTCTAGTTTTAATGATTCAACATAAGGGATGAATATAGTTGAGGCATAGAGATGATCTACAGGTTTTTCAAAAAATCCTTGAATTTGGTCAGCATGCAGATCCATTGTTATTATTCGTGTTGCTCCTGCAGCTTCAATCAATTTTGCGATCAACTTTGCTCCAATAGGAACCCTTGGTTTATCTTTTCTGTCTTGTCTTGCCCATCCAAAGTAAGGAATAACTGCAGTTATGTGTCTAGCTGAGGATCTTTTGGCTGCATCAAGCATTAATAACAATTGCATGAGATTTTCAGAGCTAGGGTGTGTAGATCCGATTATAAATATCCTCGCACCTCTTATTGACTCTTCGAAAGAAGGCTGGAATTCTCCATCGCTATACTTTGAAATGGCAACATTTCCAAGCTTTTGACCATATGATTTAGAAATCATTTTTGAGAGTGATTCACTTTGAGTACAAGAAAATATTTTTGCGGGAGTTATCAAAGCATAAATTTGTTAGGGATGCAAATTTAAAAATTAATTTTGTGATAGGTCTATTTATTGAAAGAATTAATGTTAAAATCGATTTATTTTTTATGTTTGCATACTCACCAGCCTTGGTGGCGGAATTGGTAGACGCGCTGGATTCAAAATCCAGTTCTTTCGAGAGTGTGGGTTCGATTCCCACCCAAGGTACATCTTTTCATATTTATAAGATTAATTGACTCCATTAATAATTTTGTAAATTTGTATATGAGATTAGTCATACTGGGCTTTTTTTTGATGATTTATTTTCATAGTAACTCTCAAAACTATTATGAAGATGAATTTTTCGAACCAATTAATGATTCATCATTAGACGGGCAACTCACTTTTGTAGCAGAATTATTGGATATAGCGGGTTATGTTCCAGAAAAAATTAGTGTTTATCAATCTTTACCAAATAAAGCTCATGTTTTTAAGGTTAAATTAGATTCTGTTTTTGGAGGATTCGTGTTTGTTAGGTGGGATAAAAATAAAAATGAGAACTATGTAGCCAATAAGTTAATTGATCCAGGGCTATATTATAATCTGAAATCTGCAAAAGAGGTAATGAGAAGACAAACTAATCAGAATACATTTTCAACAGAGGACCCAGCAATACAAGCTTCAGATCAAGAGTCCATTTCAGATAATGATCTTGAGATGTTTCGTCAGGAATTTGAACTTGAGGAAAGAAAAAAAGCTCTTGTTGAAGCAAAAACAAAATTAAAACAAAAAAAAAAGAATAAATCTAAGAGGAAATTAAAAAAAGAAATGAATTAAAAATTACTAATCGTTTCTAATGATTACCAAATAATGCTAATGAGAGAATTGATATATTTTTTATTTTTTTTTTATTCAATAAATTTAATTTCACAAAATATTGGTAGTATTTCAGGAAGGGTTATTGATGCAAAACTTTTAATGCCACTAAGTGGTGCCTCAATAACTATTGAAGGAACATCAATTGGATCAGTATCAGATGAGGATGGTTATTTTAAAATTGATAATATTCCAACTAAAACATACAATGTAGTAATAAGTTATATTGGTTTTGAAACAAAGATTGAATTTAATGTTATTGTAAAATCAACTGGAACATCAGATTTACTAATTAAACTTTACGAGGCAAGTCAAAATTTAGACGAAATAGTAGTAACAAATAATCTTTTTAAAAAATTAGCTGAGACACCGCTATCAATTCAAACATTTTCTTCAGTAGAAATCGAAACCTATCCTGGGGGAAATAATGATATAACCAAAGTCGCTCAAAGTATGCCAGGTATTTCCCCTTCAGTTGGAGGATTTAGAAATGATTTTATTATTAGAGGTGGTGCTCCGAATGAAACTGTTTATTATCTTGATGGCATTGAAATACCTAATATCAACCATTTTAGTACACAAGGAAGTGCAGGAGGTCCCGTAGGTATGGTAAATGTTGATTTTATTAGAGCAGTTACGTTATCTACTTCATCTTTCGGAGCAGAGTACGATAATGCTCTTTCTGGAGTTTTAGTTTTTGAACAAAGAGAAGGGAATAATCAAGAATTTTCTAGTAAGGCTAGATTAGGTGCAAGTGAAGCAGGTATCACAATAAAAACTCCTTTGTTTAAGAATTTGAGTGAAAGGTCTAAGACAACACTAATGCTCTCTGCAAGACGAAGTTATCTTCAATATGTTTTTGAGCTAATTGGTCTTCCTATAAGACCTGACTATTGGGACTATCAATTTAAAATTCACCATGAAATAGATAATTATAATTCAATAACTTTCCTTGGCCTTGGCTCAATTGACGACTTTTCAGTTGAACCCCCTGATCAATTTGATCCGGAGTCTCAGGCAACAATTGAACAAGTTCCAATAATAAAACAAAAAACATTAACACTAGGAGTTTCTTGGTCAAGAAAATATAAATCTGGAAAAGGAATTGTAACAACATCATTAAGTTCAAATAAATTGATAAATGATTTCAGTAGATTCTCAAACAACATTCTTCAAAGTGGGATTATTTATAAAAACGATTCCAAGGAACAAGAATCAAAACTAAGAGTACATTTCAAAGAATTTAAAGAGAAATTCAAACTTTCATATGGATTTAATTTACAGCATTCTAGTTATTTTAATAATACCCAAATAATTCAAAATCAAGTCAATTATTATACATCGATTGATTTTTTTAAATATGGTTTTTTTGGCAATTTTAGTCGTTATTTTTTCGATGACAAATTAAGTTTTTCTCTTGGTGTTAGAACTGATGGTGATACTTTTACTTATGGGTCAGGGTTATTGAACAATATATCTCCTCGTGTTTCTGTGAGTTATAAGATATCAGAAGATCAAAAATGGAGATTAAATTCTTCTGTTGGTAGTTATTTCAAAATACCAACATACACAACTTTAGGGTATAAGAATTCAGACGACAACTTCATAAATAAGAAAAATAAATACATTCAATCAGATCATTTTGTTTTGGGTCTTGAGTATAACTGGAATAGTTCATCAAGAATTACAATAGAGGCGTTTCTGAAGAATTACAATAGATATCCTGTTTCAATAATTGATCAGGTTTCTTTGGCAAATAAAGGTGGTGGATTCGAAGTTTTAGGGAATGAACCAATTTCAGATACTGGAACTGGTAGTAGTCATGGAGTAGAGTTTTTATTTCAACAAAAATTAAATAAAAACTTTTATGGAATATTTGCATTAACTCATTTTTACTCTAGATTTAGTAATGTTGATGGACCAAATATTCCAACAGTTTGGGATAGTAGAAATTTAATTTCCTTTACTGGTGGATACAAGCTAGATAGAAATTGGGAAATTTCCTTGCGTTATAGATATGCAGGAAGAACTCCATATCCTCTAGTTGATATTGAAAAATCATTGGAGGCATATCCGATCATAATTTATGATTATATCAATATGGGAAGCCAGAAAATTGATGTGTTTAGTCAAGCAGATTTAAGAATAGATAAAAAATGGAATTTTAAAAATTTATCATTTAACTTTTTCATTGATATTCAAAACGTCTTAGCACAAATAAATCCTCAACCAAAAGAGTTTGGCTTGCAGAGAAATATCGATGGATCACTGGTTTTTCCTGAAAATTTAATTCCAATTCAGTCAGAAAGATCTAGAAGTCCGATACCGAGTTTCGGACTTGTATTTGATTTTTGAGAATTTTAGAGTTAAAAAAGATCAATTAGACCTTCCGGCAAATCAACCATAATAGATTTATTCTTTTTATCTAATTTGACTATTATGTGATCATGAACAGGAATTAAGATATTCTT
>ERZ802830.3036-NODE-3036-length-14560-cov-15.3475_pt1 | contig 14560 bp, 15 predicted proteins | sample MGYA00345654_ERZ802830 | MGnify/ENA primary metagenome ERZ802830 (study PRJEB30503, sample SAMEA104212375) | marine metagenome | biome: Westerlies Biome; feature: [SRF] surface water layer (ENVO:00010504) within the epipelagic zone...; material: water... | reverse complement strand
AACGGTTGCGGGATAAGCCACCGACCCCAGAGCGTCTGCGAGTACGCATCTCGGAGCTTCATGAGGTGACCCGCCATTTTTTAAATGCCCGCCTTAAGATTAATGGCAACCCTGAAATAGACTTGGCTGATCTGAATTTAGGATCATCACAAGACTTGGATGAACTTAGGAAAGCAATTTCTGATACGCGGGCAATACATCGCGAAAAGCCCGGCGGCGGACATCAATGCGCATCAAAGGCCCGGTCGGTCAGCATGTGATCTGCGTGAAGACCTTTGATCAATTCAGGCACGCCGCGCAGGTCGTGGGCCTGTCCGGGTAATAGGCAAAAGTCAGCCATGTTTCCCAGCGCGTCCGTCAGCGCCAATATCATGGTCGTGACCCCACCGCGAGATTTCCCGATGGCCTGGCTCTGAATCCTCCTTTTGCGCCCTGACTGGCGCGGTGGACTTTGACGATAGACCCATCAATCATCACATATTCGAAATCTGGGCTAGCGGCCAAGGCTGTGAAAATGCGATAGAAAGTGTCTGCCTTTACCCACCTGCGGAACCTCTTTAAGGCTGAGTTCCACTTGCCAAACTCATCCGGCAAATCCCACCACTGCGCACCGGTTCGAACAATCCAAGGAACGGCTTCGACGAAAAGACGTGGGTCGCGTCCGGTTTGACCGGGGTCGGATGCCTTGCCAAGGCAATGCGGTTCAATCAAAGCCCATTAGGCATCGGTCAGACCGAAACGGATGAAGGCTGCTCTCCTGTTGTTTGCAACCTTGAATAAGAAATCAGATCAAATGTGAATCCCGAACTTCAACAGACGTTAAGACAGATATAGCATCTTTGTGATATCGAGTTAAAGTTGTCTGGCCTTTATGACGCCATAGCGGATGGTCTGCGTGGGGCAGGGCTCCCAACTAAGCTTGATACACTGGAAAATGGAAAGTCAGAATTACTAAAGAATTTAGAATCAACGACATACGCAACTGTCAGTTCGCATCCTGCGCTGGCAGACATTTACAAACAGAAGATCAACCAACTTGCGAATGTCTTGATAGATCCGAAAATACGTAGTCAAGCAACGCTGCTAATTCGCGAGCTCATCGAGAGGGTTGATATAGATTACAATGAAAATAGCTGGGATACAGCGATTAAAGGGGACATATCTGCTTTAGTTTCATCAGCCTAGAATGCGAAAAACTCACCAAAAGGCAGGCTTAATCACGATGCTTTAGCCAGTTCGACTAAAGTGGTTGCGGGGGCACACAACCCACGATGTCGCATCTGAATTTCACAACTATAATATTCTGAGATTATGTAAATACGAACAATCAGTCGTCTGCCTGACGGATAGGGTTTCAAGTTTCATCATCAAGAATCAAAGATGGCAATTTTGGCTTAAAGCACCCATTTGAGCATCATAGTTTAGGCAAGTAAAAAGCAAAAATTGCGATTTCCATAAAAAGAGACTTGCCAATTTTGATTATCACTCTTAGCAAGGGCGTACCTCGGGGTGCCTACTTGGCTGAGATGCATATTGCGGACCCGTTGAACCTGAACCGGTTAGGACCGGCGGAGGAAAGGTAAGGCTTTAGCTCTGCACTCTCCGTTAGTCGCAAATATGGAGAGACTATGAAATACTTCACCTTTGCCTTGAGTCTGTTAACTGCCAGTACGGCACTGGCCCAGTCTCCTATTTTAACAGTTTATGCCCCAGATTATTTTGCTTCAGAATGGGGGCCAGGACCCCTAATTGAAGCGGCTTTTGAAGAAACTTGTAGTTGCGATTTAAAGTTTAAAACAGGCGATGTTCTGCCACGGATTATTCTTGAGGGTGAAAGAACAGAAGCGGATGTTGTGATAGGGCTTAATACAGATATTACGAAAAAGGCGCGTGAAACGGGTCTTTTTGAACCCCATAGGCAAGATAACACAAAATTGACTTTACCGATCGATTGGACTGACGATGTATTCTTGCCATTTAATTACAGCCACACAGCATTTATTTATAACACAAAAAAAGTGACCAACCCTCCTACCTCTTTTGATGCGTTGGTGAATTCCAACAGTGACTTGAGTTTAGTGATCCAAGATCCACGCAGCTCAATCTCTGGCTTGGCTTTGGTTCTTTGGGTGAAGGCAGTTTATGGTGATAAAGCCGAGAAGGTGTGGGAAAAGCTTGCCCCTAAGATACTAACAGTCACCAAGGGATGGTCTGAATCTTATGGATTATTTTCTGCAGGCGAAGCGGATATGGTTTTATCTTATACAACTTCACCCGCCTATCACATTTTAGCAGAGGGTGATTTAACCAAAAAGGCTGCTATTTTTCCCGAAGGCCATTATTTGATGGTAGAATTAGCGGCAAAAGTCGCTAAAACCGATGTTCCAAATTTGGCCAATGCATTCATGGCCTTTATTTTGACGGAGCGTTTTCAAAACCTAATCCCAGAGGGCAATTGGTCTTTGCCGTCAGCGTTACCAAAAAACAAGTGGCCAGAAGGGTTTCAAGAGCTGTCAATGCCAGAAAACGTTTTGTTTTATTCAGAAGAGGATGCGGCAAATCTCCGCAAAGAAGCGATTGAGGAATGGCGCCGCGCTCTCTCTCAATAATCACAGGCACATTACTTTGTAGCTTTGTGATAGTGCCGCTGCTTGCGGTCTGGCGTCATGCCGACGCGTCTGCCAGCTTAGGGCCTGCAGAATGGGCGGCATTGCGCTTCACGATTTTGCAAGCGTTTTTATCGGCGCTGCTATCTTGCTTTTTGGCACTGCCTGTGGCTCGAGCTTTGTCGCGGACGCAATTTCCGGGGCGTAGGTTGGTGATTAAACTGATGGGGGCTCCATTTATATTACCTGTTATTGTGGCAATTCTCGGCCTGCTAGCGGTGTTTGGTCAAAATGGATGGTTGAACGCTGCTCTCCGCAGTCTAGAAATGGGCAGCTTTTCAATCTATGGGTTGCACGGGGTTTTATTAGCACATGTATTTTTTAATCTACCTCTTGCCACGCGATTGATTTTATTGGGCTGGGCGACAATTCCACAGGAGCGGTTTCGACTTGCCCAACATCTCGCGTTGACGCCATCTGCCAGATTTCGTTTGATAGAATGGCCAATGCTAAGAGTGGTGCTTCCATCAGCTTTTGCGGTGATTTTTGTGATTTGTTTGTCAAGTTTTGCTGTGGCTTTGACACTTGGTGGAGGACCAAAATCAACAACTTTGGAGCTTGCAATTTATCAGGCGTTTCGCTTTGAGCTTGATTTCGCAAAAGTCGCACTTTTGGGTCTGATTCAATTAGGCCTTTCACTAAGTGCCGCAATTTTAGCGCTGAGAATGGCGCATGAGGACCAGTTGGGTATCGGTTTCGATCGTCCAATTGATTGTGAAGCGCGATCGGTTATTCAGAAATTTCACGACACTCTTTCGATTTTTCTGGCTCTGATGTTCTTAGGCATACCGTTGCTCTTGGTTTTGGCCAATGGGCTAAGCAATTTAAGCAGTTTGCCTGTAGCAGTATGGATGGCGGCTTTGCGCTCGGTGCTGATTGCTCTGGGGGCCACTGTATTGTGTCTGCTGCTTGCTCTTTGCTTATTGAGCCGTAGCGGTGAAGTGCTGGCCACTCTGGGGATAGCAGTATCACCGCTTTTACTCGGAACTGGCTTATTTTTAATAGCGCGTCCTTTTTTGAACCCCTTTGACATCAGTTTGATAGTGACACTTTGTGTTAATGCGTTGATGTCACTACCATTTGCCGTTCGAATCCTGCGCCCAGAAATGATCAAGATTGTTTCTAATTTTAGTAGATTGTCGCTATCTTTAGGGTTTTCCTATAGGAGCTGGGTACGTTGGGTGGTTTGGCCCCGGTTACGCCGTCCACTTGGCTTCGCGGCTGGTCTGACAGCGGCTCTCTCAGTTGGCGACCTAGGCGTGATTGCACTGTTTGGCGATGCAGAGCGGGCCACTTTACCGTTTAAGCTTTACCAATTAATGGGGTCTTACCGGACAGAACAAGCCGCAGGATGTGCAAGTTTATTGCTGATACTGAGTTTCAGTTTTTTCTGGATTTTCGATTTTTGGGGGCGGCGCAATGCTTAATATGCTAAATTTAAGGCTGCAGCAGGGCGCCTTTAACCTGTTGGCGTCAGTGCCTAATTTGTCACCTAAAATCTATGCCGTTATGGGTCCGTCAGGCGCGGGTAAATCAACCTTATTAGCTGCTCTGGCAGGCTTTGTGCCGGTGCAATCGGGCACCTTAAGCTGGCAAGGAATAGATATAACGTCTTGGAAGCCGGCTGATAGGCCGATGGCAATGTTGTTTCAAGACAACAATCTGTTCCCTCACTTAACGGCGGAAAGAAATATTGCTTTGGCCGTCACACAACACAGAACTTTAACTAAAAGCACCCGTCAAAAGATTCTTACGGCGCTTATGCGGGTGGGTCTAGAAGGGTTTGGTGATTACAAGCCCGGCCAATTGTCTGGAGGTCAGCAAAGCCGGGTGGCACTAGCCCGGGTTCTGCTGCAAGATAAGCCCATTGTATTGCTTGATGAACCATTTAACGCGTTGGGCCCAGCTTTAAAAAATGATATGCTTGATTTACTGCAAATTTTGGCGCACGAGCGAAAATCCCTTGTTTTGATGGTAACTCACAATCCAGAGGATGCTCTGCGGATTGCACATGAAACCTTGCTAGTAAGCGATGAACAGGTAAGCCTACCGGTCTCCACTCCAGACCTATTGGCGAACCCTCCTCCCGCTCTGGCGACTTATTTGGGGAAGCGAGTAACTGTGCAATGAAGGATTGGCTTCTGGCACAGCTTAAAAGCTTTAGTTGTGATACTTTGGCAAGTCTTCTGCACAGTCTGTTTTTGTTTGGAGTCCGGAACCGATACTTCCATCAACTGCAATTTGCCATAGGCCATAAGCCATAAATGTTAATTAGCAAAATATAGCTAGCTCAGGCTTTGCAGGTAGAGATGACGGTGCTTTCCAGTAGACCGGTTCACTGAACCTAGGATTCAGTGTGGCTTACAGCGCATCTCAGAGGCTATTTCAAACACGGGTGGCAGACAAAGGGTGCGGGGGTCGATTGGGAATTATTTAAATTCAGTCAGCGCATCGTTCATACCGTCAAAGATTGAATTGTTCATATTATTATTTGACAGATTTATCCGATCATATTCGCTCACCATAGCAAATCTCCTTGGGTAAAAACTGCTATCCAGTTCTTGTACCGTGACAACACCGAAGCATTGACTAGGACCGTTAGGGTTTCTCGCCCTGTTCACGTATATTTTAAATGTAAAACCGTCTTCTGACCAAGGCTCATATACAATGGCCCCATGCATCCGTAGCTTTGCCTCCGCATACGGCACGTTTCTAAAGTCTTAGAATGCTTGTTCGACTAATGTGGCTGGGGGCGAACAATACTAGTTTTTAAAGGGATTGACGAGAGCCCTTAAGGTTTGGCAGTGTTTTGATTAAGATCTTATCGTCGGAGAAAGGAACTGTATAGCGTTGACTAGTGATAGCGTATTCTACCTGTATGATCTCAAAATTGAAACTGTTTTGGATGGGCGTACACCTGTATGCAAGCACATCGAAGGCGATTTTTTCACTGTTGAGGGTGAGAACCTAGTTTTTTCGAAAAAACAAGAGGTTTCAATGTACGCGCTAGCAGCGTTATTACCATTATTACCAGCCAAACAAAGGGTAACTGACCAATCTGATTGGATGTCAACTGACGCCGAGATCGCATGTCCTGATCCTTATTGCGGGGGGCGTTTCCGAGTTACTAGGCTCCAAAAACGAAGGTTCACTCATGCAGAAACCACTGGGCTGCCTGATGCCAGAGCCACGCCTTACTGGGACAAGAAAGCAGCAGATTAGATCTCAGCCGAATCCGTTACGATTGCCTCCGCTTCAATCTCGACGAGATAATCGCCAGCAAGATCATCAATGGCCAGCAGTGTGTTCACTGGTTTTAAATCTCCAAAGATCCTACCATGGGCACGACTGACTGCTTCGGCATCTGTGATATCCTTCAGAAAAATGCGGGTGCGTGCGATATCCTCCAAAGCGCCACCAAGCGCAGTCACAGCGCCTATGATCTTGTCCAGAATGAAAGTTGTCTGAGCAGCAGCATTGCCTTTAGCTACTACAAGATCTGCACCGGCTGTAGCGGTGGTACCGGACACAAGGATACGATCTCCAACTCGTCTGGCCCGGCAATATCCAGCGATATCTTCCCATTTGCTGCCAGAATATGCGCGGCGTACAGCGGGTCGGTTGGGTAGTGTATCTGTATCATATGCCGATGGAATTGCAGCCAAGTGATGGCTAAGGTCTCCGCTGGCCGTCAGAAACGGTGCCCTGCGATATTCATCGCCACAATCACCAGGGAGTGGCAATGTGTGGCGTAATACTGAGTTCAACTGTGCATGATCATAAGCGTCTAAGCTGAAATTAAAGAGTTTACCATTATCCTCTCGATGGTCGTTTTCGCCAGGGCGTACGCCGATAATAATTCCGGCAACATGATTATGGTCAAGAACCCATCGAGAGGCGATATTTGATATCGATGTGCCATGCTTGTCTGCAATCTGCTTGGCGGCATTTAATATGGATTGGTAGACTTTCCATCCGCCAGTTGCATCGATGAAACGTTTGTATTTCATCTTACTCCAGTCTGAAATGTCCGCAGGTTCTTGTTCGCCCAACCATTTATCTGACAAAAAACCACCAAGAAGCGTGCCGTAGACCAAAAGATGCACGCCGTGCTTTGAGCAGATTTGCGTCAAAGGCCCCATCGCGCGGCGGTCGAGTAAAGAGCAAACCACTTGGTTGGTTAGGATAGGGATGCCATCGGCCAAGGCCAAATGAAGATGTGCGGCATCAAAATTAGTCACGCCAATCTCACCAATTAAGCCTTCTTTACGCAAATTTTTCAATTCGTGTAAGGCGTCCAACCAGGCTGGATGTTCAAAGCTCCACCAGTGGAATTGCAACAAGTCGAGACGGGCAACACCAAGACGGTCCAGACGATCTTGCACACCTGCGCGAACAATTTCAGGAGTCATTGGTCCAGGCGGTGGGCACCATTTCGTAAAGGCGACCGGACGATTTTTGGGGTCGGGGTAACGGGCCATCAAACGACTGGTTATAATCTCAGCACTGCCATAGTGGTCTGCCATATCAAATGTGTCAAACCCACTATCTGCATAATTTTGAAGGTGATCGGCTGCCTTATCTGGGTCCAGGTCAGCGCCACAGCGTTCCATGTCCGCCACTTGCCAAAGTCCTGTAATGACACGAGAGATCGTAAGATTATCCGACAGAGATTTTTGCTCGATTTTAAACATTTCGGTGATCATACCCAGTTTCGATAGCGGATTTCAGCAAACTAACTTCAAATGCATGAGCTGCCTTCAGGTCCGCCCATCGCTGGTCGTCCATTCCATCAGCACGGAGTGCCGTCATCATGAGTGCACATTCGTCGTCATGGCCGCCCATTGCACTTCCCGGGAGAATGCGGATGTATATTCGCGGCGTTAATGAGTCAGCCTCATTTCCAATCATAAAGTCGATCAAAAGTTGTTCCGGGTATGGCACGATACGCACAAAAATAGATGACCCATCTTTAATGGACCTACCCTGAATTAGCCCAGTTTCATCAATATCAACAGACCAAGTGCCAAATGACCAGAGACTAAGATTTCTGGCGGCCGAGACAAAATTAAAGCTCTCTCGGGCGGGCCGGTCAATCCGAACAATCGCTGTGTCACAACTCATAAACTAGACCTCACGCGGCGTGCCAGAACCCCGGATTGCGTCAACTTCGATTTCCACATGTGCGCCGGGTACAGCTAAGGGCGCGCAGACCGTAGTATTGGCCGGCTTGGTAAAACCCAGACGGTCTTTAAGCACTGTGGAGATCGTCATCACATCATTCGGGTCTGGAACATAAACACGCACTCGAACGATATCTTGCAAACCTGAATCGGCTTTTTTAAGTGCAGCTTCGATCATATCCAATGCTATTTGGGTCTGGGCGGCGGCCCCATCAGCAAGTTTGCCTGTGGCAAAATCTATACCAACCGTGCCGGACACAAAGATACGGTCATCCACGATCACAGCGCGGGCATAACCGGCCATCTCTTCATAGATTGAGCCACTGAAAACATGGGTGCGTTTTTTGACCATTGATACTACCTTTGGAAAGAAAAGGGGCGCAAAAAATACGCCTCTTTTGCTGTTTAAAAGATATCAATTATCAAGCATTTTGATCAGCTCTCCGACCTCAGAGGTGGTCATGTAGCTAGTTTCAACATTTTTATCACCGTCCAGCTTCCAGGTCATTTTAGGAGCCTGAACGTCGCCGTTCTTATCGAAAGACAGTGCGCCAGTTGCTCCAACATAGCGAATGGTTTTACCCTCTGCCAAAAGCTCCTTGGCACGCGCAATACCTTCTGGCCCAGGATAGACTTCGGTCCCATCGGGCGAAGTCACAAGACGGATATTGTTGCGAATGCTTTCGCCAGTAATTTGGCCCGCGGCCTCCATCGCCAACAAAACAACCGTAACAGCATCATAGACAGAATGCAGACCAGGACCATTTGGTGGCGTATTGAATTTGGCCTCGAACATCTCATTAAAGTTGTCGACTGATGGTAGGCGCGGCTGCGCACTGTCGTAGCCTTGTAGGTTTTGCAAATATTGCGAGCCAACGGCGGCGAAATAATCATCTGAACGCAACGAATTGTTTACAATCAGATTGTTTGTTCCACCAAACGATAACCATTCACGGGTGATCGTAGCACCGTCAACAGGAAAGGCCACGAGGAACAGGGAATCTGGATTGCCCTCTAAAGCCTTAGTCACCTCAGCACGATAGCTTTGCTGGCTTTCATTATAGGCGACCATCTGAGTGATGTTGCCACCAAGCTTAGCTATGTCCGCTTCAAACCGTTTGGCCAAACCGACGCCAAAATCGGTGTTCACGTAGATCACCGCAGTATTCTTAAAGCCGCTGTCGACGGTTAACTTTGCACCCATCGCAGATTGACTGCGGTTGGTGGCATAGGTGCGAAACCAGTAGCCATCAGTTTTTCCTTCTTCTGCTAAGGCTGTGAAGCTTTCAGAAGACGAACAACAGGATACCTGGGTGATTTTGGAGGGTACGGCAACCGACGTCAAAACGGGAAGGCTAACGCCCGATGACACCGCACCAATCAACGCTTGAACACCATCCAAATCAACCAAAGCTTTTGCAGCATCGACGCCTACAGTGGATTGGCCTTGAGTATCGCGCAGCACGTATTCCACGGGGCAACCGAGCACACCGCCCGCCTCATTGAATTGCTCAACCGCGAAAGCTCCGGTGTTAGAAATGCGTTCACCAACTTGTCCCATTGGCCCGCTTACTGGCAGAATTGCACCCAGCTTGACTGGACAATCCACAGCGTAGGCTGCAGAGCCTATAACCATACAAACAAAAGTACAGGCCTTCTTACTTATCGATTTAAGCATGTATTCCTCCCAATTTATTCGTCAATGGCGCAATGTGATGCCAAAGACTTGTTAGTTGTTAAAGTTGGTACATTGAGGATGCTACAACATACCTCTCGACATGTTGCACGCAAAACCCAAAGCGGTCAAAGTGTGCTTTTAATTTTACAATCAATCTAGGGCTGTGCGTGGCGTGAAACGTGTAATTGTTCCCCAATCAAGCCACGGGGTCGAATCAAAAGTGTTACAACAAGGACCAGCCCGATCAAAATGGCCTGTATCGCACCACCTTGTGCTTGGATTTCGCTTGGGATCACGCGTGAAATGATAAAGCCACTGCTAGTCCAGACGCTCCAAACGATTAATGCGCCAAGGACAGCACCACGATTATTAGCACTACCGCCCACGATTAGCATAGTCCAAATCTGGAAAGTCAGGATAGGTAAGAAATCCCAGGGACTGACATAGCCAATAAAAGAGACATATAGCGCGCCGGACAACCCCATAATCATGCAACCGATGATAAAGGACTCCAGCCGTATACGAGCTGGGTTTTTGCCAAGTGATGTCGCGGCCATCTCGTCTTCGCGAATTGCCTTTAGCGTGCGTCCCCATGGCGATTTAACAATGCGTTCTAACGCCCAGAAAATAATGCCACCCAAGATCAAAACAATACAGAGAAATATTGCATTTTGTGCCAATGGCCCTTCTGCCCATATTTTAGAGGGGTTCGGGATACTGATGAGTCCAAGCGTGCCGCCAGTCAAGTGTTCCCAATTTAGGAACACAAGTTGGATCGATACTGCGATGCCGAAGGTGCTGACGGCCAGATATTCATGGTTTAGCTTCAATGTGATTAAGCCAACAAACAGTGCGGCTAGGCCGGCGGCAATCATAGCGCCAAGCAGTCCAACAACGAATGGCAATTCAAACCCACCAAATACCGCATCCCTCGCCGGACCCGTAAGAATGGCCATCGTATAGGCCCCAATACCTACGAACCCTGCAACCCCGGCGTTGAACAGACCCGTATAGCCCCATTGCAAGTTCAGTCCCAAAACTGCAATTCCAAAAATTAGCGACAGGATTAGGAAAAATACAAGATAAGAGACAATACCGATCATTGTGGACGCTCTCCAAATAAACCCTGGGGCCGGCAATAAAGGATTGCCAGAATTAAAAGGAACGGCACTGCGGGTTTGTAGTTGGTGGGAATAATCATCACAGACAGGTTCTCTGAAATGCCAACGATCAGTCCGCCGATAACAGCGCCGTAGAGGCTGCCAGCCCCGCCCAAGATTGCTGCCGCAAACAAGGGCAGAATCAATCCAAAGCCGAGTTCGGGGCGAAGTTGCACAGTCAAGCCATAGAGCACCCCCCCCAAGGCGGCGCCTGAGGCTCCGATAAGCCACACGCAGTTGATGATAACGCGGACATTCACACCGCTGATCCGCGCAAGATCAGGGCTTTCTGAAACACCCCGCATGGCGATTCCCGTGCGGGTGCGGGTCATAAATAGGTGCAGGATTACGACAACGACGATTGTCAGGCAAAGTAGAAACACCTGATCGGGCATGACCCTGATATTCCCGGGTAGAAGGACAGCGAACTGCAGATCGTTAGAGAAATAAATTGGGTCAGATCCCCAAATTAGCACAACGAGGTGACGAAGAATCAATGCGACGCCGAAGCTGGCAAATACCATCGTCATGTGGCCCGCTTTCCGACTGAGCCTTTCAAAAACGAAATGGTGTAAAAACAGCGCGATCCCGAATGTGACTAAGCAAGCAAAGACCATCGAAATCAATAGCGAAACACCAAAACTGAATGGACCAATGTTTTGATCGAACATGCCGCCAAATGATGTTGCGAAGGACAGAAAGATCAACGCGCTGTAGGCCCCCCAAGTAAGAAGCTCAGAGTGCGAAAAATTTGCAAACCGCAGGATCTTCATTGTGAGACTAAGACCAATCGCACCCAATGAAACAACCGCTCCACTGAGAATACCATCGGCTAAGTGCTGTAAAAACATCAAGTGCCCCCCTTTGATCCGTACCCACGGCGCATACCTAGGAATATTTCGCCAACTTCAGTGTTTGCAAGTAGATCACTGGCTGCACCCTCGATGCGGTTTTGCCCCTCAGCTAAGACATAGCCCCGGTCTGAAATGCGCAATGCCGCCTTAGCGTTTTGTTCTACCATCAGCACGGCAGATCCAGTTTTGGTCAGACCGCGCACAACTCCAAATAGCTCATTTGCAGCCATCGGGGATAGACCGGCGGAAGGCTCGTCCAGAAGGATCAAGTTCGGCTGGGTCAAAAGAGCGCGCGCCACGGCCAGAATTTGACGTTGTCCACCGGACAAAATTCCAGCCTTTTCGCGCCTCCGATCTTTCAGGACCGGATACATGGTGTAGATGTCGTCTATCCGTTCAAGAGCTTCTGATTTTGACAACGCTGCACCACCAATTATTAGGTTTTCGTGGATCGTAAGTGTCGTGAAAATGTTGCCAGTTTGCGGAACAAAGCCAACTCCCGCACTGACTAGCTTGTGTGAGGGAAAGCCGATAATGCTTGATCCGTCGACTTCAATTATCCCGCTAGAAACAGTCAATAGTCCATAGATAGCTTTAATTAAGGTAGATTTCCCCGCACCGTTTGGTCCGATGATCGAAACGATCTCACCTGCATTCAGATAAACTGAAACACCATGCAGAATGGGTAAATTGGGACTGTAACCCGCCACAACGTCGCGGGCCTCGAGCACAGGGCTCATGGTAAATCCCCCAAATAAGCATCGAGCACATTCTGGTTGTGCCGCGCACCCTCAGCATCCCCTTGATATAGTAACTTTCCTTGTGACATCACGGTGATCGGGTTGCAAATTGACATGACCATATCCATATTGTGTTCAATGATCAGAAACGTATATCCTTGGGTATTTAGAGCCTGAATTTTATCGACCAAGGTGTTCATAAGTGATGGGTTCACACCAGCAGCGGGTTCATCAAGTAAGATGATTTTGGGATCGGCCATCAGCACGCGTGCGAGTTCAAGCAGCTTTAATTGACCGCCTGACAAAGTACTTGCCTGATCGCGATGCACACCGGAAAGCCCACAAAACTCTAGGATCTCTTCAGCACGGTTGCGAGAAGCGCGTTCTTGTTGAGCGACTAAATTTGGGCGTAGCCAGTTATTCCAAAATGCTTCGCCCGCTTGGCCTGATGGCACTAGCATAATATTCTCTAGAACTGACATTTCTGGAAATGGACGCGGAATTTGGAAGGTGCGCGCTAAGCCAGAGGCAAAAATTCGATGCGGTGGAAGTCTTTGGATCGGCTTTCCATCGAGGATGACTTCGCCAGAATCGGGCAGTAAAAGTCCAGCTATAGTGTTGAAAATGGTGGTTTTCCCCGCCCCATTTGGCCCGATCAAGCCACCGATCGCTCCTGGTTTCAAGTCAAATGACATTTTATCAACAGCTGTAAAACCACCAAATCGCTTGGTAATTCCGCGAACCGAAAGCAATGGAGCAACGTCGTTCAACTTGACCCCCCAGCCATAATGCGGTTGTCACCTTTGTTGAGGTTGTATTTCATGATCTTACCATGCGCACCTGCGGTGTCGCGTTCCAAACCAAAGACTGACCCATTTGGACCTTTGCGCTGTTTCAATATTTCTTGTATTGAGTTGCGGTCATCAGCGCTCAATTCAATTGTAAAAGCGCTCAATGTATGTGGCAACCGATTGGCATAGCGTGCACCGACGATTGCTGCAGTGACATTTGGGTTGTCCAACATGGCACGAATGGCAACTGTGGAAATATCCGCGCCTTGCCGCAGCGCGATATTGCTTAGGGTGTGCAAAAGTGATTGAAACAGATCCCACCCGCCAAACTCTTCGATAATGAGGCGGTATTTAACCAAGGATCGGTTTTTGAACTCAAAACCAGGGTCAGGTCTATCGATCCATGCATCAGTTAAAAACCCCCCCGCCAAAGTCCCATAAACGAGCAACTTAACATTATTGTCCTGCGCAGCTTTGGTGAAGGCCCCAGCAGCACGAGTATCAAGCAGCGAAAATTGAATCTGCGCCGAGGCTATATCACAGACCCCACAAAGTTCGGTCAAATGTTCTACGTCGAAATTTGTTACCCCGATAAGATTGATTTTGCCTTTTTTCCGTATGGTTTCTAAATGACTTATCGCTTCGGCGTGCCCGGGTATGCCGTAATTCCACCAGTGAAATTGCACAAGATCCAACTGTTCTTGCCCAAGTCGTTTAAGAGATCGATCAATCACTTTCTCAACATCTGCAAACTGCAGGGTCGCCAGACTGTCTCGATCGGGCACATATTTAGTATGGATTTTAACCTGCCCCGCGATGTTGGCCCCATGAGTCTGTTTGAGTTGAGCCCGGAACGCGCCGATCAACTCTTCGACGCCTGTGTAGATATCTGCGCAATCGAAGGTGGTTATTCCAGCATCAACAAAGGCAAACATGTCTTGTACCACGCGGTCAGGCACGATAGGCCCGTGGTCTCCTGCCAACTGCCAACCGCCCTTGATGATCCGCGAGATGCTGTAGCTTTCCCTCAATTGTCTTTTTGGCACTAACCCCAACTATCGTTCCCTCTACAACTACTGCTCCGTTGAACCATGGTTTAAATTTTAAGCTATGCAACCCACTGCATATTAAAAAATCAAACTTTCCACCTCTCTATTGAAGCATACGAGCACAATTTTGGGATGAGAAGTGTTTGTAGAAAATATTTTGCGAAGCCGAAGGGAATTGTAGTTCTTGTTCACAAGCGGAGGCGCGTTAGTCTTCATCAGGTATGAATGGCTTCTCCCGCGATCTTTATTATTATTTTAAATATTGATCCGGTTTTGCATGGCCTAATGACCATGATTTTAAAAATTTAGGTGCAGAAAGAGCTTCTCTGCAAGATACTTCAAAATATAGACTGCTTAACCGCAGCTTGCTAATTTCTCTGTGTGAATTTCATTTTCCAAAAATCTGGTTTGAAACCTCCGACTTCAGTCGGAAAAGATC
>ERZ802830.3035-NODE-3035-length-14568-cov-14.5007_pt1 | contig 14568 bp, 28 predicted proteins | sample MGYA00345654_ERZ802830 | MGnify/ENA primary metagenome ERZ802830 (study PRJEB30503, sample SAMEA104212375) | marine metagenome | biome: Westerlies Biome; feature: [SRF] surface water layer (ENVO:00010504) within the epipelagic zone...; material: water... | reverse complement strand
AAGCTTCTGTAGGTGTTCCTGCTCCATTTAATTGTACGAAAGTATAAGATGCCATTAGTTATTTTATTATAAATATTAAATATTATAAGTAAATTTATAACCAGTAAAAGAAGCATTAAATTTAGGTAATTTAAAATGTTTTAATTCAATTTCAGGTTTAGGTAGAGTATGACCAAGTAAATAAGATCTTTGACTCCATATTCCATCTCCAGCAGTATGTGAAGTTAAATCTTCTACATCTTCTTCTACTATATCAATAAAAGGAACAAAATCAGGTTTTAATTTTTTAACCCATCTTACTTGTTCAAATTGATTTGCTCTAGGAGCATAGATATTAAATGGTAAATGTTCAATATAAACATCAGTAGCTTTACTTACTGGTAATTGGTGATCATATAACCATTGAGCCCCTTTTCTATTTAAAATATAGGCATGAGCTGCCCATTGATCAGGTTTAAATCTTTTATAAGCACCCCACTTAGAATTACCATGTAAAGGTTTATATTCTTTATCATCAACTAAAGCTATTATTTGCCCATATTTTCCTAAAAAAATACACCCCCAATTTTTATCTTCAACACCATCTCTAATTTCTTCTATAGTCTCATAATTAAAACTCGGAGCTTTTACAATATCATCTTCAAAAAAACAAGCGGTTTCTTCTCCACTATCTAAAAATGCTTTCCAAGCTTTTCTATGAGATAAAGCACAACAAATAATTCCAACTGTCCACCAACCATTAGGATCAATAACTACTGGTGATAAATGTTCCTTAATAAATTCATTATCGTCTTTATAATCTTTACCATCAAGTGCCTCTATAATAATAGTATTATCTTGACCCAATAATTCTAAAGTTCTATTTCTTCTATGTTCATGTCTTTTTAAATTAATGACATAATTTTTTCCAAATCCTAAATTCATATTGATTTACTTAATTCTTCTTCTAATTCATCATCCATAAAAGCAGCCCATTTACCTTTAGGACAAGATGAAGATAATGATCTTACTTTTAAATTTAATATACATCCACAATCAGCACAACAAGGAGCTGTACCTGGCATAGCACAATAAGTTCCTTTATCATCAAACAATTCACATTTAGTACAGATTTCCCATCTTTTCCAAGCTATGTCTTCAACATCATCTTTAGTAAAGACTTTATTTTTAATCCCTTCTGCTATTGCAGGTAAATTTCCAAATGCGTTTATTAATTTATTTAATCTACTTTTCATATTTTTATTGCCCAACTTTCATCACCAAAATGTATACAATCATCACTATATGAATCTAGCAAATCTTTAACACCTGGCCAATTATAATCATGACCTGCAATGAAAGAATTATTTTTTAATTTAGGTAGATACAAATCTATATCTCTCTTTATATCCTCTATTTTATGACTACCATCAATATAAATAAAATCAATACTTTTATCTTCAAATTGGTCTACTACATTATAACTATAATCTTGAATTAATGATACTTTAGTTTCTCCTAATTCTTTTCCATTACCTTTATAATATCTAGTATTAAAATCAAAATCTTTTTTAACTTGATCCCAATTTTTATCACTAATTGAATTCATTTCTTCTTCTCCTTCAAAAGGATCAATACAATATATATGATCAAAAGCTAAAGAAGAGGCAAATAACAAAGTAGATTCACCACTATAACTTCCAATTTCTATCATCTTAGTATTTTCTCTATAAGGAACAGATAAAAAATTACTAACCCCTTCAATTAATTGAACTAAGCCAAAAAAGTAACGATTCATTCTAGTTTTTTGATGACCCATAATAGTAGGATTCCATTCTATGGGGGGATTAAAACGAGTACTTTTCATAAACTATAATTTATCATAAATATTACTTAAGACCAAACTCTGTCTCTCTTATACAATATGTCATCCAGCTATACATATATACTATATAACCATAAGATACATAAAATTATTTGGATTGGCACGGGATCTTTCGTATATTGTGGGTACATGCATAATCACTATATACGTTTAGAATCAGATATACTCAGACCAATCGTTGAGAACGAAAAGAAGGTATTAGTAATGTTTGGATCCAAATATTGTAGTTGGTGCAAAATAATTGTAGAAAAACACCTAAATAATTTGGCTATTGAAAATAAGGATAGTATATTGGTGTATATAGAAGCAGAAGATAAAATGGGAGGGTGGATATATCCAAAGTCCATGAGATTATTACCCAAAGAACCCGATCAATGGCCTTGGTGGGCTTGCTTCAAAGATGGGAAATGCATTGATACCATCACTACTTCGGCAATGTGGGAATTAAATCAATGGTTAGATAAATTAAATTAATATGGAATTAATTATTTTTTATGGTTTTGGTGTTATATCTGTTAGTATTGCATGGTTGCTATATAAGGGTGACCGTATAAATAAACAGAATGATCACATGCTGAGTCGGCTCCAACATCATCTTAATATCTCCTCTTTACGAGAAGCTGATTTTAATGAAAAGATTGGCGATGTGGAAGCGCGTATGGGTGATATAAATTCAGCTATGAAGAAGGATTCGTATGCGAGTATATCGAAGCAGAATCAAAGACTGGATAAGTTATATAAGGATCTGGATATATTAAAGCGGATAGTGAGTGAGGAAAAAGCCATCACTAGTACTGCTCATAAGAATCTATCGGAGCAAATAACGGTAACGAAAAATACGTTGGATGCTTTGCGAAATGATCCAAATATGATCTCAAGATATTAGTATATACTTCATCGATGTGGAAAAATTCTAAAAATCGCGAAGTGTTTATTGATGAATTTCGAAAGAAAGTGGGAAACGAGCACTTTTTATACCAAAATGGGGAATGGGTTAAAGTTAACTTAACGGTCAAGCCACTTAAACCAACGGTTCATAACGAACCAAAATAGGACAAAAATTAATATTATTTTAATTAAAAGCAATACCTCGTCTAGTTAGTTCTCTTTCGATAACGTTTCTTTTCCTAGGTAACGATTTGTGATATTTTAGTAAATCTGGCGTAGAGGTATTAGATACCGTATAATGCTTCCAAGTCCACTTATTGAGCATTCTCCCTCGTGCATCTCTTTGATAATCTTTCGAACTTGGTTTTAATTTTATTGGCATATCAATACATATGTGGTTCTCTTTATAAGTATATAGGCATATATATTTGTATATACTAATCGATGTGTAAGATCGTGTTCGAGTCATAAATGGCCCCCAACCTTTTTCTCATACGGCCACGTATATATGGACATTAGTACGCGTGGATTATGTGCATAATATATGCGGCGGTATATATATAGAATATAGTATCCAGTACAGTATAAGGTATGGGTACGAAAGATGTACCGCCACAATATTTATACCGGGGGTTATAAAGCATATATTAATAAGTATAGATAACAAGGGGGCGCGGATGCGCCCCTCATTGTACACGGTACCAAGGTAAGTACCGCCGTGTAAATAATTAAAAGGTTATATTGCCATATTCAATGGCTCGGTAAATAACCACCCGACATGATTTGCGCTGTTCAATGAGAAATACAATGCATTCATCTCACCACCACGTCTATTTTTACTGAAGTATATTTTCCTATCACCATCAGCATTAAATTTCATATGAGCCATTCCAGTTAACATATGTTTAAATCTATTGCTACCGGCGAACTCACCTCCCTTAGTAACTTGTTGTATCAACATAAATGATGTATTAAATTTATTTTGATTGTTACCTTGGTTATGTTGCTCTAATATATTCAATATTTTTGTTTCAGCATTTTTCATTGTACCACCATGGTAATCTACTACTGCAACAGCAACCTCAGCAAATGAATCTACCAACACACAATTATATCCATCACTTAATACTGATTGTAATATAACTAATGGATCATTTTCAATGTAATCACCCATAAATAAAATTGGAACTTGATTGAATTTAGGGTAACGTTTAACATATCCTACCATATCAATTCTGTTCATTTCACCTGATATGAATAATACTTTATTACCCTTTGCCTGTTGATCCGCTAATATATCTAACATTACAGTTGTTTTACCAACACCTGGATCACCTACGAATGCATAGTTAGTACCTTTCATTAATCCACCCTCTGAGCTGAATAATGAGTCAATTTTTTTACCCGTTGGCATTGGAGTAAACAATGATTTATCATATGTGAATGATTCCATTGTGCTTACCACTGGCTTAAATCTGTTTACTACAGAACCACCAACACCTTTTTTAATGCTTACCTTTTTATTTAACATAACCTTTATTGTTTTAATTATTTACATGGTAAATATACGACCATTTACTGCGGTAGCCAAGCCTCTCCGCGGAAATGTTGTGAACAATTGCGGTTCACGTATATACTTTAGTCTAACTCGAAAGGGTTGGCTGCGCGGAATAAAGGGGTTAACACCCACCTCAAATCATCCTAGATACAATATATCCAACTGTTCACATATCACTATGTTTCTATATAACAATATTAGAATATTAATAACTAAGGACATACGTAGATCTAAATTCCCATACGTTCATGAATGTATTGTAAACGCGTTTAATATTAAGCGATTTAAAATGTCTACCAACGTATTTAATCACGAGACTTTCCCAATACACGTACTCATTTGAATAATAAACCCAGGCTACAACCAACGGATTCTACAGTGTGTTCATTACATGTAACCATTCTTCCACTCGCGTATTCCAAGATTCATTCATAACCCATTTCTTATTATCCACCGTTTGCTTATACCAATCATAGTGAAACTTCTTATCATCATGACACGTTCCATTATCCCTGAATATCATATCAATCATCTCCCTCGTCATATCAATCTCTAACCTCCCATTATCCACTATTTTGCCTCTGCCATTCAACAATGAATCTAAATTACCCGTATTTGTAGAACATATTTTAACTCCACCTAACATCATTTCCAAGGCAGATATACAATACGTTTCTGGGTACTTAGATGGATACAACCAATATTCTGATTTACTAATTTGCTCATATAATTTCTTAGGCGGTAATGCTCCTAACCAAGTCACTCCATCCTGCATATTAACCTCATAACCCCATTTCTCACTATAAGGCGGAGTACAAACATTCAAGGTAGCATCTGGTAATCCCTGTTTAATTTGAGGCCACATTTCAAGTAACGTTGTCAACCCTCTATCTGTTGCACTTGAATATACGAAACTATTCTTAACCTTATTAACATTTATTTCATCCCAATCACTTGGATCAATAGCATTATTTATTACTTGTATATACGTATGATCATTGTTAGGTGTGTAGCCAAGAGCTTTGTTCACTTCTTTTTTTATTAATGGTACTTGCCATTCACTCACACATACTATTTTTGTTAATCGTTCGTCTTGTAATGTATTAACTATTTCATCATTACTTAATTTATTGCCTTTATAAAAATCATGCCAATACTCATTGTGAACCCAAAATAATGACTTTTTAAAATTAATACAACAATCATCTAAGACTTTCATATAATTGATGTAATTAATAGCTATAACCCAATCAATATCCGTAAATGCAAGTGCATGAACACCTCTATTATTGCCTTGATTTAATATCACATCATGATGAATATAAGTAACTTTATTAACATAACAACCTTCTACATCTCCAACTACATAAACCTCATGTCCTAATTTAGCTAATTGTTCACTAAGCTTTATAACACAATATTCACTTCCACCTATACCTTTATCTACCCAAGTTTGACTATTCCATTTTGGGGTGGCATAACCAATATAAAATAATATTTTCATTACTCGATTGTTATTGTTCCTTCTTGTACTGCTAATAATTCTGTTTGCCATAAATTAATTGCTATAGCATGTCTAACTCCTTTAGTTATTTGAGTTACTCTATGTAAATGACTACCTGCATCAAATATTACTAACCTATTATACTTAGCTTCAATACGTTCTGGTTCATTGTCTTCACCTTTAGAATATATTTCTAAATAACCACCTTCAAATTCTACATCTTTAGGATAAAATACTGTTCCAATAACTGGTTTTAATATTTCACCTCCATTTTGACCACCTGTTCTAGCCCAATGTGTTTCATCTTTATCATAATGTTTACCTAAACCTGTTTGCTCATGTCCATCACCATAAACACCTGTCCAATATTCAAATCCAACTAAGCTACCTAATGCTAACTGAGAGTTATGTCTCCAAATATATTCAATTAATTGTTTTTTAAGTGTACTAGCATGGCTATTCCACCAACCATCCCACCACATGAAATTTCCATTTGGTCCAAAGAATGATTTATCTTTATCTATTGCTTTTAATAAAGGTTCGTCTTTTATAAAATCGTCTATTACTATCATATTATTATTATTTATGGTCTTTACTTTTAATGAAACTTACTACTACATATCTTGTTCCTTCAGTTACAGGTCTAGCTCCATGTTTATGAGTTATATTACCTGGATGAAGTGTACACATACCTAATTCTTGAGGGTTAGCTAAATATTTGTATTTAGGAAACCAAGTACCCCCACCTTTAAATTCACCTGGATTTAAATTAACTAATGTTGTTATATTACTATGATCATGATGAATATCTAAATGTGGTTGTTCTTCTGCTTTATATCTAATTACAAATGATTCATCACTTAAATAATCCCAACTAGCACCCTCTAATTCAAATCTATCTATAGCTAAGGGTCTAACATATTCATTTATTACTTTATTATAAATGTGTTTCATACCTAATGTTTCCATTAAATTATCTGTTGTAGGATAAAATTCATGTCTATCAGTAGTCCATTTATGTTGTTCAGCTAAATTAATTAATTCCTTACAAAAACGTTTAGTAAATAAAGGAAATAAGTAAACATGAGTTGCTGGTTCATCTATAATTAAATCATATTTTTGATCAATTAATTGCTTATTAATGTATTTATTGCTCCATTCTTCCCAATTATCAGCATTTAATATTTCAAATTCTTGTCTAGGTGAGTCATATGATGGTTTAGGTTCATCTTCAACTTTATTTTCTGATTTAACCTGTTTAACATATTCAGGTGTGTATTCAGTTAATGAATCTGTTTCATAATTAGATGATTGGTTAATATAATCAACATCAAAAGCATATGCTCTAAAATCTGTATTACCTAATATTTCATTACAATCTACTCTAGGATGTGTACAATGAATAGCAGACATAAATTCATCATATGGAATTAAATTATCTAAGTAACCTGAATCTAATATTTCTTTCATACCCTTTCTGGATATCATATAAGCATGTGTATTAAAAGTATAACCACATCTAACAACATGATCATTTACTCGTTCTTCCTTATCTTTTTCTAATGCACTTCTACCTAAATAACAAATACTCCAATCATCATTTAAATGGTTAAGTTCAAACTCAGGAAATTTATCAAAGTCTTTATTTAAATAAAAATCTTCTTCTAATATTAATACATTTTCATAACCTGAATTATAAGCACCTTCAATTAATTGATAATGAGATAAAGCACACCCAATTTCACCTGGAGTTAAATCTCTATTCCACCAATTATTTTGTGGTTCACTAGGACCAAAATCATGTTTCCACCAATCAGCTTGTTTAAACTGATAAGGTGAATCAATTTTGCCTTGAACTAAATCCCAACCATTAACAGCAGGAAACTCATAAAATGGTTTTGATTTTTTAAAATTTAACCCATCAATATTTTTAACTATTGTCTTTGAGTCTGTCGCTAAATTTATAACGTATATAAAGTCTATTTTCATAACTAATCTGTTTTAATTATTTTCCATTTAAAGGGTTGTCTATTTCTTTGATATTGATCCATTGACCATTCTATTCTATCTGTCTCTAACTCAATTTCATATGGTTTAGCAGAACAATATTTTGTTTCCTGTAAGTATTCTATTTCAATAGTATATTTTTTCATTGTAGTGAATTTATAAAGTGTATAGTCCAAGCTGTTAAACCATTTAATTGCAACGCTACTAGATTCCATTGTTTTCTAACTGATACCTGAAATATAACACATATAAAGCCTATTATAAATAGCATTGGCTCTAAAGTCCATTGACCAGCCATTAATAATCCTGCTCCCATATATCCAAATCTAGAAGATATTCTTTCTAACGGTGTTAATTTTCTTTCTCGAACCATAGCTCTAAGAATATTCCTTAACCAAGTTCGTTTTACTTTTTTATTTTTCATTTAATATCATCAATTATTACATCTATATCTCCTGGGTCATCAATTATATTTTGGTAATATTTAGTCCACAATTTATGATCCTCAACTAAACATGATTTACAAATATGTTTTCTATTTACAGTAGATAATAACTCATCATAAGCTAACAATTCAACCTCAAATGCAGCTGGTATTTTTAATTGAGACCAATCTGAATTGGTTCCCCAAATAAAATTTCTATCTAATTTTCTAGCAGCAGCAAACATATTAATTTTTTCTTCGACCCATTCTATTAATGGAGTTTCAGCTGCAAATACAGCTGGTAATGTAGTTGGTCTACTACACCAAGCACATGTATTATTCTTGCCCTTTCCACTCATCTACTATATCTTTAGGAATAAAATAACCAAAACTAAGTAATATTCTAGGTTTATCACCTGCTACTTTAGTTGTATAGTGTTCATCTATACCAGCAACACACCTCCAAATTTCATTTTCATCAACATTGTATTCAACTTCAGAAATAATAGGATTACCTCCAACTATAGGTTTAGAAATTAATGTATTAAATCTAACATGTACAACATTGTCTAAATAATCATGTGGCAAATCTTCATTTAATGATTCATCCGGTCCTTCAACATTAAAATTAGCATCATTATGTTTATGTACTTGATGTCCTTGAGTTGAATAACAAATTAAAAAACCATAATTAGGTTCAATTTGCATATCCCAAGGTAATTCATAAAATTCTAATATTTCAGTAGCTAATCTATCTAACTGAACATATGGAAATTTAGCCTTAGCTAAATCTTCATCTATAATATGTAAATAATCTCTAGCTCTAACATTACCCCCATGTTCAGGTTCATCTGTAATATATTTAGTTCTATTTTCTTCGACTAAAATCCAGTCTAAAATAGGTTGAGTTAATTGTTTAGGTAAAATATAATTACTTTTCATTATTTACAATTCGTTCACCATCTCTACCTACAAAATACCAATAATTATTTTTGAATTGATGGTCATTATTTAATATCATATTTAATTCACTACCTGTTGTTACATTACCACTTATAGATATTCTATTTTCATTAGAAGCATTTCTAGTAACAAAATGTAAAATGTCTCTTGAAAAGAAATATATTTTACCTGCTGTTGAATTTATTTCCCACATTATTCTTTGTGTATCAACTTGACAATGGAATATTAAATTACCAGCATTTTCAGGCATATGAGGATAATAAACCCAAGATAAACCTCTAGTATTTTTTTCATAATGATTATGAATCATGGTTTGTTCTCCTGGTGGAGTAAAATGTCCCCATATTTCTTGTATATTCATTGCTGTTTTCAAATCAAATATACTATCAAGTACTTTACCTACTTGTTTACTTATAAGGCTAAATGTTTCTTGTTTTAACGGTACATCTTCATAAAATGTATGCTGCATATCAACCTCCTTATGTGATGGTCTAGAATCATCTAAATTATCACCTGGGTTTTCTCTAGTAGCAGTAATTTCCTCAATAAGTGATTTATTATCTAATTCGAGATCATGCTCGTAATAAAATAAACCGTTAATTAATTTTAGACTCATCTTCTATTATTTGGGCGTCTTCAACTTCCCTGCAAATTAATAAATTATCACCTTCTCTTAATACATGATTTGCATCATGATATTTAACATATAATCCTAATAATTGTTGATCAATTTTAGAATCATGTTTTTTTGGAATTATCATTTGGTTAACTTTATAGGTTTTAACTACTTGAAATAACCTATCATTAACATATTTAAGATAACTACCATACATCATATTAATTCTGAATCAGTAACTAACATTACACCAGAATTATTGGGTGGAATATAATAATCAAATTTGTGGGGGCCAAGTATTTCTTTAATTATTTTTTCTTGTAACTCAGATGAATTACCTGTTATAATTTTTACTTCAACCAATTTACAAACTGAATTAATTAATAAATATTCCTCTATTTTATTTAATGCTTTTTTATGGCTTAAACCATGACAATCAATTTCCCACATCTTTACTTAATAATTGTTGTAACTTTTGTATTTTTAATTTTATCTCTTGTGTTTGAGGTGTAATTAACTTCAATTTCACAATTTGATCTATAATGCTATCTTTAATTTCGTGCATAGTCGTCTTCTATTCTTATTATATCATCTTCACCAAAATAGGTGCCTGTTTGTACTTCTATAAATACTACTTCTTCATCAGTTTCATTCCAAGCTCTATGTTTAGCTCCTAAAGGAATATGAATTGATTCACCTGAGTATCTAAATACTTTATCATCATCTAAAATAATAGTTAAATTACCTTTAACTACAGTCCATTGTTCTCTTCGTTTATCATGATATTGATATGATAATCTACTATTTGGGTTTACAGTAATACGTTTTACTTTAACATTCGAAGCATCAAGTAATACTTCATATTTACCCCAAGGTCTTACATCTACTTCATTTCTTGAGTAATTAAATCTATCCATTTTAAAATCCTAAATGTTTATCTCTACAAAATTCTAAATCAATAATACTACTTCTAATATCTAATCCATCTATATTAAATGGATGTTTATAAGGGTCAACTGTTCTCCAACCTGGACCCCATTTTTTAGTTAAATACTCAAAGTTTTTATCATTAGAATAACTTAATTTTTTGTAGAGTTCGGGAGTATACTTCTTAGTATTCATTCCATTTTCATAATAATCATGATCATCTCCATCCCTCATTGTACCTTCGCCATGGTAGTATTTAGATTCCAAATTTAACACTGTCTTTACTGGTTTTATACGCAGTCTCATTATGTAGTCACTATCTTCGCCGTAGCAAGGGTATAGATTTTCATCAAAGTAACCATGACTTTGTACTACCCAATCTTTTATTAAAAATAAATCAAATGAACCTAAAGCAAAATCTCCACCATTCCCAAATACTAATCCTGTATCTTTATCTTGAGCTGCTTCATACATTTCTTTTAAAAACCCAGTACCAAAACTACAATCATGATTAACAATAACCCAATAAGGTGAATTCATAAATGATTTCATAATCATATTCCAACCACCAGCACAACCAATATTATAAGGCATATGATACACCTTTAAATTTTTAATATACTTATGCATCCAATTATCAGCAACTAATTTTTCTAATTCATTGTCTAATTCACCCCCACTATTATTAATAATAATATAATTTTCAACTGGAAAATCAACACTATTAATTTGTCTTTTTAACCATTTTACCTCGTTAACTATTAATGTTCCAACTACTGGTATCATATTTGTTCTTTTAAATATTCTTCTAATGTTTTTAACTTACCTAAGCCCATTAAATTGGTTTTAATTGCATATTTTTCATCATGCCCCAATCTATCTTCTACAAACTTATATTTGACTTTTTTACCTAATAATTCACCTACTTTTTGTACTATCTCTTTATTAGTCCATCTATCACCTGAACCTATATTAAGTGGACCAGTATTTAATAAACTATTATTTTGCATCATTTCAAAGATAATTCTAACATTATCTTCAACCCACATCCATTCTCTAACTTGTTCACCATCACCATAAATTGGAATTGGAATATCATTTTTAATACTATTAAATATAGTAGGTAAAAACTTTTCATTATGTTGATCAACTCCAAAATTATTACATGTACGAGTAATAATATGAGGTAAATCATAAGTTCTACCTGCAGCCATAACTAACATTTCAGCAGCAGCTTTGGTAGCTGAGTAATAAGATGATGGGTTTAATCTATCAAATTCTGTTGATGGTTTACTACCTTTAATATCCCCATATACTTCATCAGTTGATATTTGAACAAATCGTTTTAATGAAGGTATTTGTCTAGCTATTTCTAGCATATTATAAGTTCCTTCTACATTTGTTTTTACAAAAGGTTTACCATCTTTAATTGAATTATCTACATGTGATTCAGCAGCAAAATTAACTATATAGTGGGCATCTTTACAAGCCCAGGCTATATCATCACAAATATCTTTTATTACTAACTCATAATTATAACCATTTAATCTATTTTTATCAGCAGCATAAGTCATATTATCTATAACAATACACTCAGCACCTTTACTTGTAGCATGTCTTACAAATGCAGAACCTATAAAACCTAAACCACCAGTAACAATTATTCTCATTGGCCTAATTTATCTTTATCACTAATTACTATATCTGTAATATGATTTACTTCATCTATTATTACTTCTACTATTTTGGAAATAGTATGCCAAGGAATACTATGATCATGTTCAGGAGCATAATGGCTATCTATTAAATAAGTAACTATTGTATTAGGTTCTAATGTAAGAAAACCATGTGCTTTATTTTTGGGTACAAATATAGATTGTTGGTTATTTAAAGTATACCATTCTACTTCTTTAGTTTCTAAATCGTATAAAAAATCAATTATACTACCCTGTATTACTTTAACATATTTATTTTGAGCTGTTTCAAATGCTTGATAGTGCATTCCTCTAAAAGTATAAATTTTAGGATTAACACTAATATTAGCTTGTAGCCATTTTTTTACTGACTCAGGACCACATTGTAAATCTATAGGTGTAAAAGAACCTCTATCATCTATAAATGTTTTATGATTTCTTACTTTTGACATTAATTAATTTAGGGTTTTGTTTATATGTTTGCTGTGTGATTAAATCTTTTAATTTAGTAGTAGACCAACCATGTGCTCTACTTGTGTATAAAACAGGTATATTTAAATGATCACCTGTAAATCTTTTACCTAAATAATCCTCACCTAATACTCTTAAATCAGGTTTAAAATGTTCAATTAATTTTAGTAATTCATCTTCATCTGAATAGACAAATACTTCATCTATATATTCTATAGCCATTAATGCTCTATATCTTTCATATAATGGAATTACTGGTTTGTATTTGTTTCTATTATATGCAGATGGATCAGCATGTAAAAATACTATAAAATGATCACAGTGTTTTTTAGCATCTTCAAATGTGTAAATATATCCAGGGTGTAATAAATCGAAATTACCAGCGGTAAACCCAACAACTTTTTTTATAACGTTCATTTAAATACTCCTCTTTTTAATTCTAACCTTAATTTACGAATAACTTCGTGGTACTCGCCCCACTTATCTCTATCTTGTTCATAGTAGGATTGTTCACAACCTCGTTTACATTCATCTTCTACTATTTCTAATAACTTTATAAATTGATCTTTTATCATTATGCCTTCCAGAACACTTGTATGCTTATAAGTATTAAACAAAGACCAAGACTAATCAAAGTTTTTAAATTAATTCCTTGATCAAAATAATGACTAACAAATGTAGCATAAATAACCATACCACAACCAAATCCTATAAACCTAGCAGGCCACAATAAACCTTCCATAGCACTAACAGTATATTTAGTACCCCAAATATAAAAAAAGGATATAAATAAACCAGCTGATGCTACTATTATTGTATTTTTTCTAAACCATTCCCATAAAAACTGCCCATTTAATTGGTACCAAACAAAAATGTGGCCAATAAAAAAGCAAGTCATCCCTATTAATAAGTGTTTTAAATTCATTTATTGATTATTATATATTTCTTTTGTTTCATCTCCCCAACCCCAATCATAAATTACAGTTATAAATGCTATTCTAAACACATAACTTTCCCAAGGTAAATCTTCAGTTGGATCATAATAGTCTATACTAAAGCCAAACACAAAACCATCATGTGGCCATTTAAAATTGAACTTTACTCCAAACCATTTATTCATTGTCTTCTATATTATTTTGTAATTGAACTAATCCTTCAATTACTGATTCTAATACTTTAGGTGTAAATGTAATACCTTTTTTAGTAGGTAATCTTTTACCGTCTTCAGCATCATAAAATTCTCTTACATCAACATAAGGATGACCCTCATATTCACGTAATTCAATTTGAACGTAATTTGTTTTGTTTTTTTTAATTTCTATAATATCCATAATTTTTATTTTGATAATCCGTAATCACTTACTTTTCTAAATAACCATGCTTGACCAGGACCTCCTGCTGAAGATGGTTTCATTACTACCATTTGCATACCTTTAAGGTAAAACAATAATCTATATTCATCATTACTTTTTTGAACATAAATGTATTTTTCTTCAAGTGTAAAATAACCTTCTGCTACTTCTTTACCGTCAGGCGTATCAGACATTCTATAAAATGTATCTCCATCGTCACTATAATTCATATATAAAACACTTGAACCATCCCAACTTTGCCATGTACCATAAATGTTTTCATTATCACTACCAAGTCCA
>ERZ802830.3033-NODE-3033-length-14579-cov-39.5623_pt1 | contig 14579 bp, 14 predicted proteins | sample MGYA00345654_ERZ802830 | MGnify/ENA primary metagenome ERZ802830 (study PRJEB30503, sample SAMEA104212375) | marine metagenome | biome: Westerlies Biome; feature: [SRF] surface water layer (ENVO:00010504) within the epipelagic zone...; material: water... | reverse complement strand
TGTGTAATAATTTCAAATGAAAAAAATATTGCTATAGGTTTTTTCACTGATGGTGATTTAAGGCGATCTATTAACAAGCTGCTTGATATTCATGAAACTTTTATTGAAGAAGCTATGACTAAGAAATTTATTTCATGTAAAGAAAACGACTATGCTACAGATATTTTAAATTTTATGAATAGAAATAAAATTAATTCTTTACCTGTTTTGGATAATAAAAATAAAATAATGGGCGCTATAAATATGCATATGTTAATAGAGTCAGGTATTAGATAATTCATGATCTATCTTAAAAAAAATTTGTTAAATATAATTATTATAATTTTTGGATGTGCTGCTATATTAATTATAAATAATAAAGCTGAAAATATTTTAGACATCAATTCTAGTAATATTAAAACAATGCCTGACAATATATTTGATCAAGTTAGATATATTGCGATGGATGATAAAGGAAATCCACTTTACACAGTTTCAAGTCCAAATATGAAACAATTTTTTGAAAATGAAGTCATCGAAGCTAAGAGTCCTAATATTCTTTTATTTAGAAAAGATAAGCCTCCAACAAAAATTATTTCTGAATTCGGTTCTATTGCATATAAGAGAAATAATATAAGGCTTTTTGGTAATGTTAATATGTATTTTAAAGAAAAAATAAGCGAACCTTTTTTGAAATTAAATACTGAAGAAATATATATTTATTTAAATGAGCAATTAGCTGTAACCGACTCACAAGTCTTTATTAAAAAAAGTAACTCATACTTAAACGGAGTAGGCATGAAAAGTAGTTTAATGCGAGGTGAATTTATTCTTTTTGAAGAAACTAGAGGAAGATATGTTAAATAAAATTATATTTTTTATATTTTTTATATATTTATCTTCAGGTGTTTCACTATCGTATTCATATGAACTTGATAGAGAAAAACCAGTTTTTTTAGAATCTGATTCTGCAAAATGGGACGAGGAATCGCAAAAGAGTACTTATCGTGGAAACGTAGTTGTTACTCAAGGAAGCATGCTTTTAACTGGAGAACTATTAATTGTAACTTCAAGAAATAATGAAATAAATAGAATGGTCATAACTGGTGAAAAAGCTACATATAAACAAAAAACAGTTAGTGGGAAAATTATTAATGGAGAAGCTAAAAAGATCCAATATTATGTTGATCAATCCAAAATAATTTTTATAAATAAGGCTGTCTTAACCCAAACAAATAATATTGTTAAAAGTAATAAAATTATTTACAACACAGATAGTGAAAATATTACTGCCGGGGATAAAAAGGGAAAGGCACGAGTTAAAATGACTCTTGAGCCAAAAAAAGATAATGAATAAATTAGATATAAAAAACATTTCGAAAACATATGATTCAAAAAAGATTGTTTCTAGTGTTTCTATAGAAGTAAATACTGGTGAAGTTATTGGTTTATTAGGACCTAACGGCGCTGGTAAAACCACATGCTTCTATATGGTTACAGGATTAATATCTCCTGAATCAGGAAAAATATATTTAAATAAAAAAAATATAACCGAATTAACAATAGATGAAAGAGCAAATATGGGTATAGGTTATCTTGCACAAGAACCATCAATATTTAGAGGATTAAGTGTGAATGATAATATTCTTGCAATATTAGAACAAAGGGAGGATATTAATAATAAACAAAAAAAAGAAAAATTATCGCATTTGTTAAAAACATTTAATATTAAACATATTAAAAATACAATGGGAATAAGTTTATCAGGTGGCGAAAGAAGAAGAGCAGAAATAGCTAGAGCACTTGCATCTGATCCAAAATTTATATTACTCGATGAGCCATTCGCAGGAATAGATCCAATATCAGTAATAGATATTCAAGAAATAATAAAAGATCTAAAAAATAATGACATAGGGATTTTAATTACAGATCATAATGTTAGAGAAACATTAGGGGTATGCGATAGATCATATATCTTAAATAATAGCAAAGTTATAGCTGAAGGTAATTCTGAAGAGATTCTTAATAACGAAAAAGTTAAAAAAGTCTATTTAGGAGAGCATTTTAAAATGTAAAATTAAATTATTATGAAGATAAATCTTTCTACAAAAAATGTTTCAAAACTAGCTATAACTCCTCAATTACAGAATGCTATAAAACTTTTACAATTTACTGCTGTTGAGATTAATCAAGAAATTCAAAACATTTTTGAATCAAATCCTCTGATAGAAAAAGAAGATTTATGTGAAGAATTTGAAGAAAATAACTGTATTGATCATTATGCTCACTATGACAAGGATTTCACATCTAACATTAAAAGCACAGTTTCTACTTCCGAAATTATTGAAAGAACATCATCTGAAGAAGATACATTACAAAAGTATTTGATGTGGCAAATAAATTTATTAAATATAAGTGAAAATGACAAGTCCTTGGCTGAGTCAATTGTTGATTATACAAATGATGACGGTTATTTAATAAAGGATATTTTCGAAATTTTTGATGACTTATATAAAAACACGGAAACGACAGTCGATGAACTCATTGCAGTTCAACATTTACTTCAAAATCTTGACCCCATAGGAACTTGCACTAAAAATATACAAGAATCTTTGTTGGTTCAAATACAGAATACAAAAGGTAAATCTATAATTATAAATAAAGCGTGTACAGTAGTAAGCGAATTTTTTCAAGAATTTACAGAGAATAAAACTAAGATTATTAAAGATAATTTAAATATATCTGATAAAGAAATTACATTAATTCAAAAAATAATTAAAAAACAAAATGCTAGACCAGGTAACATTATTCTAAATAAAAAAAATTATAATTACGTAATACCGGACATAAAAGTCTCGAAGATTAATTCAGAATGGGTAATAAAGAGTAATAAACTTATTTCTCCAGAAATAAAAATTAATGAGAAATATATAAATATTGATGAAAAAAATATGTCCGAAGTTGATAAAAAATATATAAAAGAAAATTTGCAGGAAGCAAAACTATTTATAAAAAACATTAACTATAGAAATGATACTTTATTGAGACTTGCTAAGTGTGTTTTTCAAAAACAATTAGATTTTTTTGATAACGGTATTGAAAAATTGAATCCAATGAATTTAAAAGAAGTTGCTAAAGATATGGATGTTCATGAATCAACAGTATCAAGATTATCAAATGGAAAATATATAGAAACACCATATGGCATTTTTGAGTTAAAATTTTTCTTTTCGAGCTCGATAAAAAATGACTATGGTGAAGATTATTCTTCAAAATCTATAAAAGAGAAAATTAAAAAAATTATTTCTCACGAGAATAAGAAAAAACCCCTTAGTGATAATCAAATAAAAAATATGCTTTTTGAAGATGGCATAGAATTAGCAAGGAGAACTGTTTCAAAATATAGAGAATCTCTGAATTTTGAATCCTCTTCTGATAGAAAAAATAAATAAATTATTTTTATATACTGCTTAACTTATGTATATAATAATTCTTAATTAAATAATTTAAGAGAACTCTTATGTCTAGTGAAAGTCAGATCTTAAAACTTAATGCAATAACCGAGTCTCTAAACTCTGGAGCAATGATTAAAGCTAAATTAATACTTAATGGCCTTCATCCTGCAGAGATTGCTAGATTATTGGAAAGTTCTCCAACGAGACAAAGAAGATTAATTTGGGAGATGCTTGACCATGATAATGATGGTGAAGTTCTTTTAGAAGTTGGGGAGGAAGTACGAAATAATTTAATGGAATCAATGGATGAGAAATCCCTTTTAGCTGCAACTAAAGGGTTGGATGTAGATGATCTTGCAGATCTTTTAGAAGAACTGCCGGAAACGGTTGTAACTCAAGCTTTGCAAGGTATGGATTATCAGTACAGAACTCGCTTAGAAGCAGTAATGAACTATGAAGAGGATACTGCTGGCGGTCTAATGAATACAGACACAATCACCATTAGGCCTGATGTTACATTAGATGTAGTTCTAAAATACTTAAGATTAAAAAAAGAAATACCACAAAATACAGATAATATTATTGTAGTTGATAGATATAATCATTACTTAGGAATATTGTCGGTGACTAATTTATTATGTGCTGACCCAGAAAAAACTGTATCTGAATCTATGAATAGAAATTATATTTCCATTAGATCAAATGCCTTTGCAAGCGATGTTGTAAATATTTTTGAGGATAGAGATTTAGTATCAGCTCCTGTAGTTGATAAAAATAATATACTTCTTGGAAGAATTACAATTGATGACGTTGTAGATGTAATTCGTGAAGAAAGTGAAAGCGCTGTCCTAAATATGGCAGGTTTAACTGATGAGGAAGATATTTTTGCACCTATTTTACCTTCAACTAGAAGAAGAGCAATTTGGCTTGGTATAAATTTAATTACTGCACTAATAGCTTCAGGAGTTATTAGTTTATTCCAAGATACAATAGAAAAAGTAGTAGCTCTCGCTGTTTTAATGCCAATAGTTGCAAGCATGGGAGGTATCGCTGGATCTCAAACTCTAACTTTGGTAATTAGAGGTATAGCTCTTGGTAATATAAGCTCTTCTAACTCAAAATCTTTATTAATTAAAGAAATCTCTGTTGGTCTTTTAAATAGTTTTTTATGGGCAAGCGTAATTGGAGTTTTATCTTCTTATTGGTTTGACAACTATTTAATAGGAGTTGTTATTGGTATAGCAATGATTGCCAACCTCTTTTTTGCAGCACTATCCGGAGTTTTAGTTCCCATTATACTTAAAAAAATAGGTGCGGATCCAGCGCTAGGGGGAGGAGTAATTCTTACTACGATTACTGATGTAATAGGATTTTTTTCTTTTCTTGCTCTAGGTACAATTTTTCTTCTCTAATTAAAATTTCTTTTTAATTACTTTCTTAGCTGACTCAGATAGTGATGAGGTTGTTTCTTTGAACTTTTTTAATAATTTTTTTGCCCATATAAATTCGGTTGCTAATATAGCTAAACCTACAGGGATAACAATAATTGCTGGGCCTGGTGTGAAAAATAATATACACCCTATTAACACAACAGAAGTACCTATCAAAAATGTAGCTAATCTTCTTATTTGTTTATACAGTATTTCCGGTGTCATATTAAATTTACTTAGGTAAAGTTACTCCTGTCTGTTTTTGATACTTTCCACCCCTGTCTTTATATGAAGTTTCGCATACAGTATCAGATTCAAAAAATAACATTTGCGCCACACCCTCATTAGCATAAATTTTTGCTGGTAGCGGTGTTGTATTTGAGAATTCTAGTGTTACATGACCCTCCCACTCCGGCTCTAGAGGAGTAACATTGACAATTATGCCGCATCTGGCATAAGTAGATTTACCAAGGCAAATTGTTAAAATTGATCTAGGAATTTTAAAATATTCAACTGTTGAAGCTAAAGCAAAAGAATTAGGAGGTACAATACATGTGTCACCTTCAAAATCTACAAAACTATTCTTATCAAATTTTTTAGGGTCAACTACCGCCGAATTTATATTTGTAAATACTTTAAACATACTGGAACATCTTACATCATATCCATAGCTAGAAACTCCATATGATATAACTTTTTCGCCTGATAAAGCTTTTACTTGCTCTGGCTCAAAAGGAGATATCATATCCTCCTCTTTAGCCATTTGTTTAATCCATGTATCAGGCTTAATTGACATAATGTTAGTTATTATCTATTACAATTTTTGGAAATTTAGCACTATAATCTTTAGCTTGAGCTGCTAATTTTCCGGCTGCTTTTCTCGCTATTTCTCCATATATCTCTGCTATTCTTCCACTTGGATCAAAAACTACACTCGGTTTACCCGTATCAGTTTGCTCTCTTATAGATTTATCTAAAGGTAACTGCCCTAATAAATCAACTTTACTTTCATCGGCAAGAGAAGTACCACCTCCTTCCCCGAATATTGACTCTTCATTTCCACATTCACTACAAATATGTAAACTCATATTTTCAACAATTCCAAGAACTGGGACCTCGACTTTTTCAAACATTTTCAAACCTTTTCTGGCATCTAGAAGAGCAATATTTTGTGGTGTTGTAACTATGATTGATCCACTTACTGGAATTTTTTGTGCTAATGTTAATTGAACATCGCCTGTGCCTGGAGGCAAATCTATAATAAGATAATCAAGTTCACGCCACTGGGTATCTGTTAATAGCTGCTCCAAAGCCTGAGTTACCATGGGCCCTCTCCATATCATAGGCGTTTCTTCGTCAATCAAAAATCCAATAGACATAGCTTGTAGTCCATGATTTTCCATTGGTTCCAATGACTTGCCATCTTGAGAATCTGGCTGGCCAGATAATCCCATCATTCTAGGTATACTTGGACCATATATATCAGCATCCAAAATTCCTACATTTGAACCCTCTGCCGCCAAAGCTAAAGCAATATTTACAGCTGTAGTAGACTTACCTACACCACCTTTACCTGAAGCAACCGCAATAACATTTTTTATATTTTGCATTGGTTGTAAGCTTTTTTGTACAGAATGGCTCTCAATTTTCCATGTGATCTCAACTGTGCCGCATGTTATTTTGTCAGACGATAATCTATCAATTATCATATGATTTAGTGTTTCAGCATAATTTTTAGCTGGGTAACCTAAGCATATTTTTAAATTTGCCTTGTTATCTACCAAATCGATTGATTCTACTGACTTAGTATCAACTAGACTTTTCCCTGTATTTGGATCAGTCAATTTTTTGAGTGATTCAACGACCATGCTTTCAGTCAACGACATTATTTTCTCCTTTTGATTTAAATACTTTAATACTTAACTTTAACAATATTATATACTAGTTCATATATTTTGGAGAGAAAATGAAAACAAATAATAAAATATTGGTAACAAGTGCCTTACCTTATGCAAATGGCCCAATTCACCTGGGACACCTTGTAGAATATATACAAACTGATATTTGGGTTAGATTCAACAAGACTATTGGCAATGATGTTGTATATATTTGTGCAGATGATGCACATGGTACTCCAATAATGCTTAAAGCAAAAGAACAAGGAATATCTCCAGAAGAATTAATTGAAAAAACAAAAAATAACCACGAGGCCGATTTCAAAAAGTTTTTTATTAATTTTGATCATTACTCTTCTACAAATTCAAAAAAAAATGAAGAGCTTTGTAAAAAAATATTTATCAAATTGAAAGAATCTGGACATATATCTCAAAAAATAATTTCACAATTTTATGATGATAAAGAAAATATTTTTTTACCAGATAGATACATAAAAGGAATATGCCCAAAATGTAAGGCAGAAGATCAATATGGTGATTCATGTGAAAGTTGTGGAGCAACATATTCACCAACAGAATTAATAAACCCAGTATCAATCTTATCTAATACAAAGCCCATGACTAAGGATACAAATCACTACTTTTTTAATTTAAAAAGTTTTAAAGATTATCTAATTAAATGGACAAAAGAACATAATCTTCAGGCAACTATAAGAAATAAATTAAATGAGTGGCTAAATGATAATTTAAATGATTGGGATATCACTAGAGATGCTCCTTATTTTGGCTTCAAAATTCCTAACGAAGAAGATAAATACTTTTATGTTTGGATGGATGCTCCCATAGGATATATTGCTGCTTTTGAAGAATATTCTGAAAAGAATAATAGATTTGAAGGCATTTGGAATAATGAAGATAAAGGTCAAATTTACCATTTTATAGGAAAAGATATTGCTTACTTCCACTCACTTTTTTGGCCTTCAATTTTAAATGGTGCTGGCTACAGAACGCCAAATGGGATTTTTTGCCATGGCTTTTTAACAGTGGATGGAAAGAAAATGTCGAAGTCACGGGGGACTTTTATTAAGGCTTCTGATTATCTTAATTATCTTGATCCTGAATTCTTGAGATATTATTTTGCAAGTAGGTTAAATGATAGTATTGAAGATATAGATCTCAACTTTGATGATTTAACTAAAAAGATTAATAGTGACTTAGTTGGAAAGTTAATAAATCTTGCCAGCAGATGTTCTGCGTTTTTAGAAAAAAATTCTAAATTGATGCTGTCGAAAGAATTAGAGGATAAAGAAAAATTTTTAAGTTTTCTAAATAACATTGAAGAAATAAAGAATCTCTATTATCAAAGAAAATACAGTAGTGCTATTAATAAGATAATGTTGATGACTGATACAGCTAATCAATATATAAACGAAAAGAAACCATGGTCGTTAGACGACTTAGACAAAGTTCAGGAAATTTCAACACAGGGATTAAACTATTTTAGAACTTTAGTTATTTTATTATCGCCAGTTATGCCCGACCTCTTAGAAAAAGTAGAAAATATGTTAAACGAGGAAAATTTAGTATGGAACGATAGTTTATCACCTATACTAAACAAAAAAATTAAAAAATTTACAACATTAAAAAATCGAATTCAAAAAGAAGATGTCGAAAAATTAAAAGAAGGACTAATGAAAAATAATAATAATAAACAAGATATGAAGGTGCCTAATATGAGTAATGAAATTGAATACGATGACTTTGCTAAAGTTAATCTTAGAGTTGGAGAGATAGTAAGCGCAGAAAATATTGAAGGTGCTGACAAACTTTTAAAGCTAACCGTAAATCTAGGAGCTCTTGGAGATAAAGAAATTTTTGCTGGTATAAAAAAATTTTACAATTCAGAGGACTTGATTGGTTTGAAAACATTAGTGGTTGAAAATTTAAAACCAAAGAAAATGAAATTTGGGACATCATCTGGGATGGTTCTAGCAGCAGATTCTGATGGCGATATTATTGTTATAGAAGCAAATAATAAAATTAAAAATGGGTCGAAAGTAAAATGAATCAAAGACCAGTAGCATTTATAGATGAAAAAAATTGTATAGGTTGCGCAATTTGTATACAAGTATGTCCTTTTGATTCAATAATAGGTGCACAAAACTTTTCTCATAGAATTAATTTTAATGAATGTCCTGGATGTAAAATATGTATTTCCAAATGTCCAACTGACTGTATAAAAATTATTAAAATTAACCAAGACAAGAATGATATTAAAAAAAGAGTAAAATTTAATTATAATAGAAGAGAACGTAGAAAAAATAATATAGAAAAAAGATATTCTGAGAGTATAGAAAAACAATTGGAAGAAATTCTTAATTATCAAAAGTGAATATTATTTTTATCTTTAAAAGAAAATGGATCAAACCACTTTAATTTATTATGAAGCTTAACCACATCCCCAATAATTAATAATGTGGGTGGTATAATTTTATTTTCCTTAATTATTTTCGGCATGCTAAGTAAATCTCCAATTATTACTTCTTGATCTGCTGTAGTTCCTTTAACTATTAAAGCTGCTGGTGTTTTTTCTTTTAACCCATGTTTGATTAATTCTTCACATATGACTTTAGAACCATGCATACCCATATAAAAAACTAAAGTTTGCTTTTCGTGAGCTAACATTTTCCAATTTAAATTAACAGTGCCATCTCTTAGGTGTCCAGTAACAAAAATGCATGCCTGCGAATGATCTCTATGAGTTAATGGTATGCCAGCGTAACTCGCACATCCTGATGCTGCAGTTATTCCCGGTACAATTTGAAAAGGTATGTCGTCATTTATTAAACTTTCTATCTCCTCACCGCCTCTTCCAAATATAAAAGGATCTCCTCCCTTGAGTCTCAAAACTTTCTTACCTTCAAGTGCTAAGCGAGCTAGTAATTCATTTATATTTTCTTGTGGCATGGCGTGATCTGCTCTTTGTTTTCCAACATATATTTTCTCAGCATCCTGCCTTATTAAATTCATAATTGGTTCAGAAACTAATCTATCATAAATTACCACATCTGCTTTCTGCATCAATCTTAATGCTTTAAAACTAAGTAGCTCTGGATCTCCTGGGCCTGCTCCTACAAGATAAACTTCACCATTTTTATCTGGGATTTTTTCTTCCTTAATAGATTTATCTAAGGCCTTTTTTGCTTTATCAATATGCCCTGATAAAACCATTTCAGATAACGGACCATCTAAAAATGCCTCCCAAAAATTTCTTCGCTCTTTAATACTTGAAAAATGATCTTTTACTTTACTCCTATATTCCATCATTACTTCAGCTAATTTGCTAAATGAAAAAGGTATAACTGTTTCCAATTTCGTTTTAACTAAACGAGTTAATATTGGAGACGCTGCGCCAGATGAAATTGCTATTTTTATAGGATCTCTATCTACTACTGAAGGTATTAAAACGTTTCCATTGATAGAATCTTCAGCCATATTAATTAAAATATTCTTACCTTTTGCTATCTTTGCAATAAGCGCATTAGTATTTTTATCGTTTGTTGCAGCAACGATTAAGAATTGGTCTTTTATGTCATTCTCTTCAAATTTTCGCTTTTCATGAATAAAATTTTTATTATCTTTTATAATATGCTCAATATCATCAATGATTTCAGGCGAAATCATTTTTACATTCATTTTAGATTTAAGAATTGGGATAAGCTTTCTACTGGCAACTTTTCCTCCACCTATAATCAAACATTTTTTGCCAGATGTATCTATAAATAAAGGCAAATAGTTCATTTTTTCTCCCCACTCATTATACTATTTTTGATAATAATTCTTACACTTAGCAACTATAAAAGATATATTGCAAAGTAGGTGTTTAAATCCTTTATATATGCATCATTATCATTATTATATAGGTTTTTTTAAAATCAAATAAAAAATAGATAGCTGTTTACTTAAAACTATAGAATAATAAATACCTTAAGAATTGAAATTTTAATGCTAGGAGAATTGAATATGTCTATATCTAAAGAAGAATTAGAAAAAATAATGGAAAAAAAATCTGGTATGCGAAGAGAAGCATATGACAGAAGAGCAGCTCAAGAGAATAAAGACGAAGTAAGCGCAAGTGCTTGTGAAAGGTTTATGAGCCTTCCTGAGTATAAAAATGCTCAAGTCATAATGTGGTATATAGACTGTAGATCGGAAACAAGAACTAAACCTCATCTCATTAAAGAAGTTGAAAAGGGTGAAAAAAAAATTATTGTCCCTTATTGCACCGAAGATGAAAACGGAGAAAATAAGCTTGGTCTTTGGCATATGTCTAGTTTAGAAGAAATGGTAGTTGGTAAATGGGATATTTTAGAACCACCAAAAGAACTATGGGGAAATCCTGAAAAAGAAGTTACTCCACAAGAGCTTGATATGATAATGGTTCCTGGCACAGGTTTTGATAGAACTGGTGGAAGAATGGGGAATGGTCAAGGCTACTACGACAGAACTATGGAGCAAGTTAGGCCAGAATGTTCATTAGTAGCTCTTTGCTATGAATCTCAGTTATTTGATGAAATTCTTGTCGCTCCTCATGACGTTTATATGGATAAAGTAGTTACAGAGTCTGATGTATACGAAGGCAAAGGAAGAGGTTAAATTATGACTGCAATTATAGACGACACATATGCTGAAGCTTTTAAAAGTATGTACTCTGAAGTACTTATTACTGCAATTAATAGAAAATGGCTAGATCATGCTGTTAATGCTGCTACGGGAAATGCGTCAAGTAGTATTCTATGTGATTGTGAAGCTGGTCTGGATAGATATGTAGGGCCAGGTGGCGACGAAAGTGTTTCAACTCCTGATGGTAGACCTGGAGCAATAATACAGCTGCACATACCAAAATTTTGGAAAGATCCAAAAAAACTTGAGAAAGCTGCTTTAGTAAGAATCAGCCAAAATATTCTCACATGTCCTACTGCATCTTGCTTCAATCTTATGGAAGATAGCGAGTCTTATTTTAAACTTGGAAAAAAAGTTGCTTTTTTTGGCAATAAATACCAAAAAAGAATAGAAAGGTTCGGAAGAAAAATGTGGTGGATACCTATATTAGGTGGTGAGTTTATCATGGATAGAAGGCTAGGATACTCTGATGGTCTTATGGGTGGAAACCTATGGTACTTTGGTAAAAATACAAAATCAGCTTTAGAAGCTGCTGAAAAAGGTGTTGAGGCTATTTTGCCAATACCAGATGTTATTACTACTTTTCCTGGTGGTATTGCAGGTAGTGGGTCTAAAGCTGGAAGTGACTATGATTTTACAATAGCTAGCACATATGAGAAGTTCTGCCCTTTACTTCAAGATAACCCTGATGTTGAAGCTGCTTTGCCTGAAGGAGTAAATTCAGTAATGGAAATTATAATGAATGGTAAAGATATGAGATCTATCATAATTGCTACTCAAGCAGCAATTGAAGCTTCTAAAGAAACTAAAGATTTACTTATGATTTCTGCAGGAAACTACAATGGTAAACTCGGTAAAAGTTTCATTTACCTTCACCCTGATAAGCAACCTGAAGCTTAAACTAAAAATAATTTAAAAGATTAATATGAAATATACAGAAAAAGGAACTTTGATATTAGATGGGAGATTTGTAGCTCAAGAAATGCAAACTTCTATTAAGAAAAAAATTGACGAATCAGGTGTGGATATTACACTCGCGACCGTTTTAGTAGGCGATGATAAACCAAGTCAGCTTTATGTAAACAACAAACATAAGCAAGCTACTGCCTCATCTATTAAGTCGTTACATGTAAATCTTCCAGGAGATATTTCTCAATTAGAACTGGAAAATAAAATATCAGAGCTTGGAAATGACTCTTCCGTAAATGGCATCCTTATACAAATGCCTTTACCAAAAGGATTGAATGAAGATAGTGTCATTGAGATGATTCCTACCAATAAAGATGTTGACGGTCTTAAAGAACAAAATCTTGGTAAATTAATTGTTGGAAATGATGTGCTACGACCATGCACACCTCTAGGAGTTATGAAATTAATAGAGTACTATAAGCTTGAGACAGTAGGTAAAAAAGCTTTAGTTATAGGTAGATCAAGACTAGTTGGAATGCCTCAAGTTATTATGTTTGGGTCAAAAGGAGTTGATTGCACTGTCACATTAGCTCATTCTAGAACAAAAGATTTAGATGAATTAATTTCAGAATCCGAAATTGTAGTGCCAGCAATTGGTGTGCCAGGTATTATAAATGCTAAAAACGTAAAAAAAGATGCTATTTTACTTGATGTTGGTATAAGTAGTGACGAAAAAGGTATTCACGGAGATGTTGATTTTGATTCTGTAGATGGAATAGCAAAGGCTGTTACCCCTATGCCCGGAGGTACTGGCCCAATGACAGTTGCAAGCTTGCTTGAAAATACCATGAAAGCTGCTCAACTTCAGGGTATAATCTCTTCTTAAGTAGAATCTATAATGTTTATAATTAAAGGTTGAGCCTCACATAATGCTATGGCATTATTTACGCCTTATTTCATTTTAATAAAATATAGATTTCATTAAAATTTAACGAATTTAACAACTTAAAGGAAAATATTATGCCTGGCCAAAAACTATCATTCCCTGGAAGAAATTATTTATTTGCTCCTGGACCAACACATATTCCAACAGTAGTACAGAATGCTATGAACGTACCTATGGAAGATCACAGAGCTCCTGATTTCCCAGAGCTTGTAAAACCAATTTTAAGAGACTTAAAGAAAGTATTTTTAACAAAAACTGGGACTCCATTTATTTTCCCAGCTACTGGAACAGCAGGATGGGAAGTTGCTTTAGCGAATACACTTTCACCAGGCGATAAAATCCTAACTTCAAGATTTGGTCAATTTAGCCACCTTTGGTATGACTTAGCAAAAAGAATTGGGCTAGAAGTGGAGTTAATTGATACAAAATGGGGAAATGGTATTGAAATAGAGAAATTTAAAAAAGCTTTAGCAAATGACAAAGATAAGAAAATAAAAGCTGTTGTTGTTTGTCATAATGAAACTGCGACTGGAGTCACAAGTGATATTGCAGGATTAAGAAAAGCTATGGACCAAGTTAAACACCCTGCTCTTTTGATGGTTGATGGTGTAAGTTCTATTGCAAGTGTTGAATTTAGATTTGATAAATGGAAAATAGATATAGCGGTTAGTGGATCTCAAAAAGGGTTTATGCTTCCAGCTGGTTTAGCTATTCTATGCTTTAGTAAAAAAGCATTAGCTATGCGAAAAACAGCAAAATGCAAAAGATGTTTCCTTGATATACAAGATCATATAAATACAAATAAAGACGGATTCTTTCCTTATACTCCACCTGTCAATCTTCTCAGAGGCTTGAGAGTTGCTATTGACCTTTTATTAGAAGAAGGAATGGAAAATGTGTTTGCTCGTCATAAAAGATTGGCTAGTGGTGTAAGAGCAGCAATCAGAGCTTGGGGTTTAAAATTAGCAGCCTCATCTCCAAAATGGCAATCGGATACAGTTAGTGCGATATGGTTAGAACCAGGTTCAAAGAATAACCCAGATGGTAAAAAAGCTATGGAAGTAATTAGCATAGCTTACCATACATACAATATTTCACTCGGCGCTGGACTTACACAGGTTGCTGGAAAAGTTTTTAGAATTGGTCACCTTGGTGATAACAACGAAGCAAGAATGATGGCTGCACTTGGTGCTGTTGAAATGGCTATGATTGATGCTGGAATTAAATTTACACCAGGAAGTGGAACTGGTGCAGCTGCTAAATATTGGACAAGTAATCCGAA
>ERZ802830.3026-NODE-3026-length-14587-cov-6.74291_pt1 | contig 14587 bp, 15 predicted proteins | sample MGYA00345654_ERZ802830 | MGnify/ENA primary metagenome ERZ802830 (study PRJEB30503, sample SAMEA104212375) | marine metagenome | biome: Westerlies Biome; feature: [SRF] surface water layer (ENVO:00010504) within the epipelagic zone...; material: water... | reverse complement strand
CACTTTCCAGCAATGCATGATTTTTTTTCCGCCGAACGAGTGCCTGATGATGACTTCAAACTCAAAATTCCAGCAGGTATTGCATTGCCATTTGGAAATGCCTCAGCCATCAAGCCCAATAAGAGCTGAAAAAATTCCTTGGAACTGATTCGAACCGGTAACTCTATTTCCTCATGCCTTACATCAATTTGCACAGATCTGGGCAATGAAATTTCAAAAAGTTTTACTGATTCATCCAGTAATTCCCTGAGATCTGCATAGCCGTATTTATTACGTCCCAATCGATATACTTTTGTCAGTGTTTGAAAAATAGCTGATGATTCCTCTGCACACTGGATAATCCAGCTCAGATCCACCTGGGTCTTTTCAGGCAGAGACTTTATCTCCGGGTTTTCCCTGAGGCATTCCGCAAGCGCCAACAAACCCGCCATATGATTATTAGCATCGTGAAGAAGCCCTGGTCCGATCCAGCCCATGACCTGTTTCCAGTGATCTCTGAGGCTGATGGACCCAGCGGTATTCTCAGTGGATGTTAATTCCAAAGTCTCCAGAGAGGGTGGATTTGATATCCTTTCGATTTGGACGGCGGTGGAAGAACCAGAGGACAGGCGCTTGAAGAGGTATTGCGGTTCAGAAGCGTTTGTCCCTACCTTCCAGATTTGATTTTTATTATCACCGGGGACTGGTGAATCTAAAAGAGTAACGCTGGGAAATGTGTAGTTCATCCATTGTGTAAACCCTAAACCCAGCCAATCTTTTAATTCAGTTGATACTTCTTTTAACAAAATTGGTTCTACATATTCAATTTGATCCATTGGACTCAACAGTATAAGTCCAACATGAGAACTTTTGTTTTTTGAGCTACTCATTTCAGTAAAACCGTATATTACCTCTTTGTCGGGATATTCACTTGCTTAAAAATCGTGTACAAAAATACAAGCAACGCTGTTCAAAGCTGTCATCTCACGATCTTTTCCTTCAAAGACAAGTTAAGGTGCTGCCCTATTAATAACCAGCTCAATATTTATAACGCCCTACCCACCGTCCATAGCTTTTCCTCATCTCTATGCCCGCCCATTCCAACCAAACTCTCGAAAGGGTTGAAATCTCTGTGAAATCGACTCGAGGTGACAATAACTGCTGGTTTCAACCCGTGGCTGAAATCAACTTGCACGACCCTATACTCATTTTCTGTCCCAGCTATTCCACAGGCTACAAGTTCGTTGATGATGGAATCGATGGTATGTTCTTCTTATTTCGAGGCATTTGTGCATCTGGGAAGTTTGTTTTAAGCACATCCTGCGCGGGCAGATTCAGCACATGGCTGCTTACTCGCCCGAAAAGGCTTTCAGCGCAGGATAGAGCGCACTTCATCGGTTCCTCATCGAGCTCATCTCCTGTAATGGTTACCAATCGAACGCAATCAGCAAGCCAAATGAACCTGAATTCTTAAAATCGTATAGATACATGCTGTTGCACAAGAAGTGCAAGGATTGCGGATTTTCTTATGCCTGTAATGAAGATCGATAAGTAAAATTAATTCAGAAAGATAAGGACACAAAGCTGGAACTCGATCATTTCCCTAAAGTGAGTCGTTGAAGCTGCCGAAGTATATAATGCAAGGATGCTCAAAAGTGCGCAGGGTAGCTAACAAAGGCAATGGGATTTCACAACGGTCCAGATGGTCGCGTTGCCAGGAATTTTGTGCGAGCATTCATTAGTAAGTTAAACCAAATCACCACGGAATGGTGATATCAGGAATTAAAGGCGTATCATGGCAAGGAAGCAACGCTCACAGATAAAATGGAAGAATATTGGATGCTCTATCATTGGTGTAGGCATCTTGAGTTGTGGTGCGGGTTACGGCACGCGTCGTCCGGGTTATCTCATATATACTGGCCCAGCAGAAGTACGCATTGAGCAGCCCAGATTGCGCTCTCAGGTATATGATTTAGAGTCACTTATTCTTCCTGAACCATTTGTAGCAGATCAACTTAATGAGATGGTGGGTAACAATACCACGACGAATGCTCCGCCAAATGCTTCGACGAATGCTTCGCCAGCACTGAGTAAAAATCAATTATCCATCTCAAGTCGTCCTGATCCAGATCCTTCCCCTCAGCAAACTATCGAAGAGTTGGGACGTGGATTTTTACCCGATGGATTTTCAGAAGATTTATTTGGTGAATCAGTGTTCGACGAAAAGCTTGATCTACAGGTTTTTCTTCCTTATTTTAGTGGTGCTCAGGTGCAGCAGAATACAAGTGTATCCAATGAGGTTGCCGAATCCGTTGGTGGCTCGACATCGAAAAATCAAACCACACCCCCACCACAGTGAGGCAAACAAATTTTCAATATCAAAAGCGTTCTTTGAATTTCATGTTTATTAAAAAGCCTCTCATCCTTTGTGTTCTATTATTTTTCATTAACGAGGAGACTTACTCTGATACGCCTAACCAAGGCGCATTTGAAAATAATAATACAACCAGCGAGTCTGCTAATTCAGAAAAGAAAGTGGATGTCGCCGACAGCTTTGAAAAGGATCTCCAGAAACCAGAAGTAGGTTCGGATTCAAGCTGGCCTTCCTCCATGCGTCTGGATCCCATATTCATTGAGTTTCCAGACTTGTTTACTTCCCCTGGCATGGAAACAGATGCAATTGGTCCATACATGGATAAGAGAGCGGAAATTCTGGATGCAACATTTAATCTTGGGACACAGTATCGTCAGGAAGGTAAACTGGACCTATCCAAAAAAACATTTATCAGGCTAATTAAAAGTAGACCTCCAGTTCGCTACCGAAAGAAAGCTCTGCTCCAACTCGCGCTTCTCGCTGAGAAAAACGAAGAATGGGTAAGAGCGAACCAAATATATTCTCACTACGATAAACTGTATCCTGAGGATCCGAATCAGATATTGGTCCATCTCAAGATGGCGGATATCCTAAGAAAAACTGGGGCAATTGAGCAAGCGCTCCATAAATATCACGCTGTAATTGCAATGACAATGAAGGCGAAGGGATATCCTAAAAAATATCTCCCAGTGATCCAGCGTTTGGGTGTCAAGGCCAAAATCGAAATCGCTGAAACGCATTTCTTGGATGGGGATTATGTGAGTGCTGCAAGGCATTATCACCGTCTTCTTACCCAAAAGCATTCTCAAAGCGATCTGGTTAAGATCAATAAACCGCATGTGCACTACAAACTTATCCATTCCCACTCCAAGAATGATGATGACACAAAGGTTGAAAAAGAGAGCAAATCATTTTTAAAAGATTACGGTGATCATCCGAAGGCAATCGAAGTGAGATATCTGTATGCCAAGGTATGGATGAAAAAAAGCCGTAACTCAGACGCGTTGAAGCAGTTCATGAAAATCCTTGAAAATCCAACGACATCGAAAGAGACGGAGCCAGAAACCTGGACCCGGCTTCAGTTCAAAATTGGTGTGGAGATTGCTGGACTCATGGCCAAGGAACTCAACTTCACCTCAGCTATTCAAATTTATGAAGGTCATATGCCACCAAACATCGAGGAAAATAGATCTTCACAGGTAAATTACCAACTAGGCATATTCAATGAGGACCTCAAAACCCACCAAAAAGCGCTTGCATATTACAAAAAAATTATCGACCGTATAGCCATCCTGAAGAAGGATAACTTGAATAGCTTGAGTCGTCCCTCTAAAATGTTCGGAGATATGGCTGAATGGAGATTAAAGACTCTGAATTGGTTTGAAGCCAAGGAGTCCGAAATTCAGCGCAAAGAACAGGAGGCTCAAGGTTCCAACTGATTCGTAACTTACAATGGAATTGAGCGAAATTACCAAAGATGTTGAGCGCCATAACGGTATATGTCGAGAGTTGCTCGAGATTGTCCAGCAGGAAAACAGATGGTTGTCTTCTTCGAAAGGTGATGCCTCTCAGATAGCAGCGCATCAAAAATCAAAAACATCCCTCTCCAAATCCCTTACCGAAGTAGTTGCCAAAATTCAGGGCCATCGGGCTGCCCTGCAAGATGCTTCCAAAAATAACCCGGATGCTCCCAAGCACAAGGAAATCCAATCAGCTATCCAAAGTGCCACGGATCTAATTATGAAGATTGTGGTGATCGATCGCGAGAACGAAAAACTTCTGATGAAGCAAGGGATGGTTCCTGCTGAAAGCATTCCTTCTTCTTACCAGTATCGACCGAGCGATGCCTTGAAGGCCTACCAGAGCAAGCCTTCCTGAGGCAATATCCACTATGGCCATTGAAAAAATCATCGTATTGGACGACCAGCCTATTATCAGAAAGCACCTGACTGAGATACTTCATAAAAAAAATTTGTTGGTAGCTCAGGCAGACGGGCTTGCCAAGGCTAAGGAGCTGGTCGATAAAGATGATTTTGATCTTATTTTTGCAGACGTAAGGCTGCCCGATGGGGACGGTAGCGAAATGCTCGATTATTGCCAGTTGAAATCCATCCAACCTCTTGTGGCGATGATGACTGCGTATGCCAGCGTTGAGTCAGCAGTGAGCTGCATGAAAAAAGGTGCATTCGACTACATTATCAAGCCGTTTTCTGATGACCAAGTTGACATCTTACTCAAGAAAGCTGGAGAGTATCATCGCCTTGTAAAAGTCAATGAGCACCTGAGTCTGGGAAGTGTCAACGATACTGAGCATGAAATACTTGGGAATTCTCCCGCCATGCAGCAGCTCAATGATTTGATCCGTAAAGTCGCACGCACTCAGGCAACCGTTTTGATTCAGGGTGAGAGTGGTACGGGTAAGGAACTTGTGGCTCGTTCCATTTTCAAAAACAGCACGCGATCAAAGCAGTCTTTCATCACGGTTAATTGTGCTGCCATTCCAGATAACCTGGTAGAAAGTGAGTTTTTTGGTCATGAAAAAGGGGCTTTTACTGGAGCTGTATCCAGGCGGGAAGGCCGTTTTGAGTTGGCGCACAACGGGACCATACTTCTTGACGAAATCAGTGAAATCTCTCCGGTCGTGCAATCCAAGCTTCTGCGCGTGCTTCAAGAACGTGAACTCGAGCGAGTTGGAAGCAGTCGAACCATCAAGGTTGATTCTCGTGTTATTGCGACGACGAATCGTGATTTAGCTCAAAGTGTAGAAAAAAAAGAGTTTCGGCAGGATCTTTATTTTCGATTGAATGTTGTGCCAATATATGTGCCGCCATTGAGGGATCGCAGGAGTGATATTTTGCTTCTGGCTGAAACTTTTATGAGGCGATACGCCAAGAAGCATGGTTGCCCTATCTGCGGTTTTTCCAAATCCAGCTTGGAAGTGATGCAGGAACACAGTTGGCCTGGCAATATTCGGGAGCTACAGAATGTGGTGGAGCGTGCTGTCATACTCACGCCCGAGGGTGGTTATATTGAGCCCGGACTACTGGGCTTAACCCAGATGTCATCAGGACAGATACTGATCCCTACGGCTCACAGTCAGCAATTTCCTGAGCCTGATTCTTCAAACATTTTTACTCCTGACGACGCTCCGACGCATCCACCTGCTGGTCAAGCAGGGTCTGTGTTGGGGAAAGAAGAAATACTGCCGCTCTCCGAGCTTGAAAAGAATCATATACTTGCCTCGCTCGATGCTTTTGATCAGAACAGAACGAAAACCGCAAAGCATCTGGGAATCAGTATCCGAACTCTGCGGAATAAGCTCAACGAGTATCAGAAATCAGATCAAAACATATCACCTATCGAAGATAGTCCATAAGAGATCTATCCATCATTTTTGCCCCGCCCTGAAAAGCGGCTTGATACGGATATTGTCCCTCGTTCAGGCGGACAGTGTCTTTATCAATGTCGGCCTCCCTTTCACGCAAAATCATGCCTGTCAGAGCAAATTCCTGATTGTTCAATGATGTAATTTGAGTTTCCATACGTACCTGCTTAGATTGATATTAACACCTATCCCCTATCGAAGATAGTCCATGAGAGATCTGTCCATAATCTTTGCCCCACTCTGAAGGGCCGCTTGATACGCATATTGCACTTCGTTCAACCGCACAATCGTTTCAGCAATGTCGGCATCTCCCTCACGGGAAATCATACCTGTCAGTGCAAATTCTTGATTGTTCAATGAAGCAACTTGAGTTTCCATACGCGCCTGCATCGAGCCATTTGATCCCGCGAATCGAATGAAATGATCTTCAATGGCTTCCAGTTTGTCATTATCAATATTTTGAATTGCTTCGGTATTGCCATCCATCAAGTGATCTCTGAGAGCTATGAGATCGCCAAATACATCGATTTCCTGTGCATTGTCTCGAAACAGGCCCACCTGGCCTCCATCATTTAAATTTGATCCCACCCATTGAGCTGAAAGAGTATTTCCCGGCGAAACTTCCACGGAAGAGACGTTCGAATTGCCTTGAGATGCCACATTGGTAATTTTGCCTGCTGCATCGCGAATTGCCTCAAATGCTGCTGTATCTGTTGCAGTACCTGAAAAGATATAATTCCCATTAAACCTCGAGTTACCAAGTGAAAGAGCCTGTTCAATCAAACCATCAACTTCTGTTGCATAATGCTGAAGAGCATCCTTCGATTGAGTACCATCAGCCACAATCGTTAATTCATTGGCACGATCAGAAAGCTTTTTTAATTGCTGCATGACTCCTGCGTTGGTTATCGCGAGGTCGCGTTGTGAATTAACATTTTCGCGGTATTGACCGATAGCAGCTTTATCTGCTTGCCACATGATAATTTTCCGCGCAGCTGACGGATCGTCTGCGGCTTCCTGGACTCGCAATCCAGTCGCAACTTGGTTTTGCAGTTTCTGCTGTTGCTCGGAAAGTTTTCCAAGTTGTCCCAACAATTGTTGGGGATACATCTGTGTGCTTACTCTCATGATACGTCTAAATTAATTATCGGCCCATTGCCACTATGGTTGATAGCATGTCATCTACGATGCTCACCAGCCTTGCTGAGGCTTCAAAAGCTCGCTGATATTTAACGAGCTGTGTCATTTCTTCGTCCAGGGAAACCCCACTAATGGATTCTCTTTGATTGATCATCAAGGCCTCCATCGCCTGTTGATCTTCAAGGTCACTTCGGCTACTGCGAATTGATTGGCCCAATTGTGCCACGAGATCTGCGTGGGCTTCCACATAGGTTCTTTCTCCCAATCCTGCCCGCGATGCCTGCATTTCATTGATCATATTTGAAATGGTTTCGTTGTTGCCCGTTTCACCTTGCCGGCTTGAGACTTGCAACCATTCCGGGTGATCTTTTAGATCCTGATTGAGTTGAATGTCTGATGCGTTTTGTCCAATAAAAAGATCTCGACCGGTTGAATCATCCAAAGCAAATCCTTGGAAATGTGATTGATTCATCGTTTGAATGAGATCCTCCGCTATTGCATTGATCTGGTCGCGCATTTCAAGCAGTGTCGTATTCCTAACATCTTGAATGCCACCCAGCCGCCCTTCGGAAGGTGCAAAAGCTTGACCATCTGGTTGCCAGAAAATAGCTGGAGCACCTTCTTGTTGTGCCTCTGCGGATAGCCTCGAGACCACTGTTTCTCCATCAATGACTGGAACCCCGTTTACGTTGATTTGAAGTCTTCCATTTGCATCCGAGTTTACATCAATGGGAATCAACTCACTCAAGGACTCGAGTGTGTTGACACGCTGGTCACGCAGGTCATTTGCTGTGTTCGCTCCTCCACGTTCCGCTTTTTGAATCGATTGATTCAGCGACGCCACCTTGTCCAGAATAAGATTTGTTTCCTCTACACGTAAATTCAGCTCATCATCCCAACGATCTTCAAGCTGTTGAATTTGCTGATCCATATTCCGCATTTCAGTGGCCAATGTATCAGCAGCATCCAAAAACATGTGTCGGGATGTCCTGGATGATGGATCGGAAGATACATCGTGCATACTAGCGACAAGGTTTTCGAGTTGAGTGTCCAATCCTCCAGCTCCTTCCTGACCAAATGGATTCAGTACGGAGCCCATACCGGTTTGGATGTAATCCAGCCCAGTCATGCGAGATTCCAGGAATCCGGTGACTGATTTTTCAGAGCGAATCTGGCTATCAAGAATCTGATCCCTGATCTGTTCGATCGTGACGACACCTACTCCGGTACCTCTTGAATCCATGCCTGCATCCACTTGATATGTGGATGAAACTTCGATCCTCTGGCGTGAATAATTCGGGTTATTGACATTGGCAAGATTGTGCCCAGTCAATTCCAGGCCCTTCATTTGAGCCTGAAGGGCCCGTTGGCCCATGTCCAATGTTCCGAGTAATCCTGACATGAAATCCTTTGCGTTTTTTGTTTTAAGTGGTGATCCTGAATTAACAAACGTGCTCGTAAGTGGGGGTTGATTGCCCCGGGTGTGAAATCACTGCACCACTTCCGTTATATACATTTGGTGTTTGGTCAGGGCAGACGCTGCGAATGAGGCTGCCCACCATTTCGATCGAACGAGTCAGCAATAAGTGGTTTTGTCTGGCAAGTCGGCCAATGCGTTGAATGGAAAGATTGTTGTCCTCTATGATGGCATTGATCAATGGCTGATACTCCTGAGGCAGCAAGGGGACGATGTCTTCAAATGCAGGCATTTTCGCAAGTCCCAAATCTTCAGCAACCTGCAATTGTGCTTCCTTTCGAGCCGTTTTCAACTCCTCGAGAACCATTGATTGCTGATCGATTTGTTCTGCAGTGGATTGAATACCGTCGGCATCACGTTTCAAAACCAGCTCCTGTTGTTGGTCCAGCAGGGCCAGTAATTCTCCATACTGCTTGAGCTCATCCCTTAACTTTTCAACCAATATTTCGATGTGATAGATCATATATCCTCCTTATCTTGAGAGTCGATTGGCTGGTCATTAGTGATTTGTTGTTGGAAGGTTTCTGATAAGCCCAACTGGCTGGAGCGGCTAATGGAATGTGCCAGTGAATCCATCATCATGTCTCCGTAGACTGAGGAAGGACCCTCAGTTGGCAGCATGCTTGCTCCTCCCAGAGATGATTGCATTCCTTTGATGATTTGCTTGAAAAGCATGGCCTCAAATTCCTTTGTAAGCTCACCTACTTTTTGAGCATCCGTTTTATTATTATTATTGGAAATGCTTTCCAGGTCCGTCTGTGATCCATAGGCCCCTTGAAGTGGGGCTGGAGTAGAACCTGTGATTGGTGTGACTGCTGGATTCATGAAAAAAATTCGGGTTGGTCTTTGAATTACTGGTAAATGATTTCCGCCTTCAGTGCGCCAAGTTTCTCCATCGCCTGAAAGATGGAGATAATATCGCGAGTGGATACCCCCAACTTGTTGAGTTCTGCAGCTACCTCCTGAATGGTTGGCATCTCAGGAAGAGCTTTCAATGCAGTGTCAGTTTGATCGATGCCCACATCAGTGGCATTCGTTTGCTGGGTTTCTGCGGTTTCAGGAGCAAACCCTCCTGGTTGGGACACACCTTGCGTATTAGCGATACTGATGGTGAGACTACCATGCGAGATTGCGCAACTGGAAATTTTCACAGGTGAAGTCGCAAGGATGGTGCCGGTTTTTTCGTTGATTAAGACACGCGCCCTTATATCCGGCGTAAATGTGATTGGTTCGATGCGGGCAAAATAATCTACGAAACGATTCTCAAGTCCTTCAGGTATTCCAACGCGGATATAGCGCTCGTCTTCTGCTGAGGATACATCTGGAAATTTTGCATTAATTGCTTCGGCAATTCTTGCTGCTGTTGTGAAGTCTGGTTGATTCAACTCGAGCTCAAAATACCTTCCTTTCGGTGATTCCTTGATGACCTGAGATTCAGGTACCGGCATGATGACTCTTGCGCCCTTGATGATCTGGCCAACCAAAGGATGGTTTTTTCTGATGGATGCTCCACCGGCACCACCGCTACCAGCATTGAATCCTCCAACCGAGATAGTCCCTTGAACCGTGGCAAACGCTATTGTCTGATCAGGACCAAACAACAATGTTCTCATGAGGGTTCCTCCTGAAAGTGATTTGGCATCACCCATGGAGGACACAATCACATCTACCATGGATCCCTTCTTGTCCCTTGAAGAAATTTTTGCCTGGACCGCCACGATAGCGACATTTTTTGATTGTATGGCCTCCGGCGCAATAACGATGTTGTTTCGCTGCAGTAAATTTGAAAATGCCTGCATCGTAGGAGCGAGGTTGCGATCGCCGTCACCGGCCAGGCCAACGACGAGGCCTATACCCGAGACGCCGTATTCGGAGGAGCCCCTGATTTTTGTCACGTCTTTGATGCGGGTGGTGATAGCCTCCAAAGAAGCCTCACCCATCCACAGACATATAATCAAATACCAAAGAGTTTTCATGAATTAATGTTTAGAGGTTGGATATTCAAAACGGATTGATTTTGTCCCAGGCTTTTGTGAACCAACCGCGCTTTGTCTTGTCACTCAGCGCGCCTTTGGAGGAAAACTGGATGGTGACGTCAGCCAGGTTGTAGCTAAAGACCGTGTTTCCTGATGTGATGTCCGCTTCTCGAACAACACCCCTCAGCACGGCATCCTGTGATTCACCGCCAAATGAAGTTTTTTGTGCACCTTCCACCAGATATTGTCGGTTGGGCAAAATATCAAGTATTCGGACGGACAGGCGCGTTGTGATTTTCTCGGTGCTGCTCACGTTGCCTCCTCCCTCAAACTGAGTGGAAGAGTTCAGGTTCAGCGAAGGTAGTTGCCCCTTCTTCGTAAGCAAGCTGCTCGCAGCAGGACTGAACAAAAAAGATTCAATACCGGCATTGACGCCGCTCGTCTTGTTACTTTTTTTAGATGTGTTTTTACTCGCTGTCTTGTTCTCCTGAATGATTACCGTAAGGATATCACCAATGTCATGGGCGCGAATGTCCGAAACCAATGAAGCGGCCTGATCATTCCAGACCGTTTGAGCAGTCAAAGGTCCACACGCGGCAGTTGCGAGCAGGAACAAAGCCACGACGCGTGGCAGTTCCAGGCTTTTATGGAATAACGATTGAGTTTTCATCTTGCACGACTCCTCTCATGTATTTTTTGGTTCTTATGTTTTTAACACGGACAAGTTGCCCGGGGGCGGCTTCTTCCATTACCTCTACCTTCAGGTTGATTTGAAGCAGTCCTCGTTTAATCCAGCCATCTACAATATCTCCCCGGTCAACCACGGGTTTTTTACGGATACTTCGGTTGGTCAAAATTTTTCCATGCATCAGCGTATAATTGATTTCATAGATGGAAAGGTCAGATGCAGGGTCCAGAGGGGGCTGATGCAGTCCCATCACATCCTTGATCTCGAGTGAAAAATCGGCATAACTCAATGATTCACCACGGTTTAATCTTCTTGTTGAAACAAGCACCTCTTTCATGAGCTGAATTTCGGTTGGGATAGATTCAGCCTTGATCAGCTGCCCGTTTATCTTCAGTTCATACTTGAGCATGACACGGGACCGAAGGGTCGTCGTGGGAAGCCCCTTAAGCGAGACTTCGATTGGCCCTTCAGGAATGGAGGTTGGTGCTTGAGGTCTCAGCAGAGTAACCCTGAATGTGCCTTGCTCATTGGGGAATTCTCGAGTCAGCGCATCCGACAAATGCATTGCCAACTGCTCGGATGAAAAAGTTTTCTTCTCGGAAGCGCCTGTGGCTACTGCTTCTGAATGAGCATTGGCTCCTGCAAACAAAATGAGCAGTAAAATACGGAGGAATTTCATGTTAAGAGCTGCAATGGTCATGGCCTACCTTCTGAGGTTATTCGTCATGTTCATCATTTCATCAGCCGTTTGAACAGCCTTTGAATTCACTTCAAAGGCACGTTGAGCAATGATCATGTTAACCATTTCCTCGATGACTTTGACGTTAGACTTTTCAAGAGCACCCTGATTCAGGGCCCCGTAGCCATTCTCGTTTGGAATGCCTGCGGTTCCTTCACCTGAAGCTTGGTTTTCCCGGTATAAATTTCGGCCCATACTTTCGAGTCCGGCAGGATTGCGAAAACGGAAAATTTGAATTTGCCCTAATTCTTCCACTTCCTCTGCTTCTCCAACCAGGGCTGAAACATTTCCATTGGGAGAAATCTCCAATTTTATCGTTCCCTCTGGGACAAGGAAACCGGTTTCAATTTCCAAGCCATCGCTCGTTGTGATATTTCCTTCCGGGCTCACCTTGAAGGCACCGTCTCTTGTGTAAGCAGGCAAGCCTGTTGAAAGATTTACTCTGAAAAAACCATCTCCCTGAATAGCAACATTGTATTGATCCCCCGTGTGGACCATTTCACCGGAGGTGAAAATTTTGGCAGTTGCTACTGCCTGAGAACCATGGCCGATCTGAATTCCAGTTGGTAATTGACCGTTTCCGCCTGTGGTCGCACCTGCAGCTCGTTCTTGTTCATAAAGCAGATCCTGAAATTCAATTTTGCTCTTTTTGAAGCCGGTTGTTTGCACATTGGCCAGGTTATTCGCAATGACGTCCAGGCTCATTTGCTGGCTCTGCATACCAGCAGCAGATGAATGAAGGGCTCTAATCATAGTTTTTTCTTTCCTCTAAATTATATGGGTTGCCCCAGTTCGTTGATCACTTTTCCAAGACGTTGATCGTGTTGTTGAATGACATGATGGTTTGCTTCAAATGATCTCATGACGTGGATCATCCGGGTCATTTCATGGATAGCCGATACATTGCTTTGCTCGACGTATTTTTGCTGAAACTTCGGATCATCCATTTGCTTGGCTTCTCCTATATCGTCCTCAGGCAATACGAAATTTCCATTAATAAATCTCAATTTGCTTTTATCACCAATATCTACCGCAAGGAGTTCTTCGCCAGTGTCGACGCCATTTACCGAAATGGTGCCATCGGGTGCGATATCAAAATTGTTGCCGGTTTCTTCATTGAACTGGATCGGACCTCCGGTTCCCATGACTTTGAATCCTTGATTGTTGACCAGCTCCCCTTGTTCATTGACCTTAAATTCACCATCTCTTGTGAAGGCTCTGGTATTTTCAGGGCCTGCATCTGACCGCCAAGCATCCTCCAGAACGAGTTCGAAATAGCCCTCTCCGCCTATCGCGATGTCGGTGGGCTGCCCGGTATGTTTTATCAAGCCCGCTGAATGGTCCAGAGTATCATTACCCTTGGGCATGAGATAATTCTTGAGGGATGTATTTTCAGAAGAAGCTTCTGAGGAATCCACAGGCCCGGTTGGTTCGCCTTTGAGCGAAAATGTCGATCGCTTGAATCCGGGCACGTTGGCAGCACTCATATTATCGGCAATGGTTGCATGCCATTGCTCGTAAGCCTGGAGTGCGGATGCTGCCTGTTGAATACTTATATTCATACCATAGAACCATAAGCAAAAGGTGTGCCAGCGATTACAGTTACTGGATATCAACAGTTTATAATGATAGAGCTGTGTTAGGCGGCAACAATGTCTATCTCAGTTTGAAAATTTTGCCGCATCAACGATGCTCGGAGGAAATTGCCGGATAGATGAAAGGCATGCGCAGAAAAAATGAGTGGAGTAAAAAATTCATCCACTCACTATCAGATTCTTCATACAGCGCTAAACTACACCTCGACGGAGTAATTACAGTCTAGAACAATGCTCTGGCCGCAGGAACACAGGACGCGTATTCGACGTATTTTATCGCCTTCGCGATCAAGTAGAATTTTTGGCTCGTCGCACTTCTTTTCAGGTTCTACCGAGGAGATTGGCGCAGGTTTTATTTGATCAGGCGTTTGACTGGGCAATGAGCCTTGATTTTCGTCAGCAACCTGAGACATTCCATCCACGGTGTTATTTACCGCGTCGCTCGAAACTTCCTCAAACGAAGTTTTTTTCATTTGTTCTAGGAGTGAGCTTAATGGAACGAAATCTTTGTTCATTGGAATTTAACTTTTGCTGATGGATTAATTTTTCACTCGCATCCAGATATCGATACGGTCATTGAGTGGACTTGTGGCTGGCTCTCCATCCCGTGGTTTTGAATCTCCAAATCCTGCAATCTTGCTCACTTTATCAGGTAGCATTCCCTCTAAAATAAATTTGCGCCTGGTCACTGTTGAACGATCAACAGAAAGTTTCCAGCCGTCGTCATCATCTACAGATTTCGAGTTGGTCTTTTGAGTATGGCCTTCGATTTCGATAACAAAATCATCCAATTGATCAACGGCATACGCAATGTTTCCAACAGTCCAATCACCATAGTCCGTATAATCGGAGGATTTTGTTTTGAAGATGGGGTTTTGTGGTCTGTTGAAAACTGTCAACCGAACTCCGTCATCTGTCAGCGTCAGCTCAAATGCGTCCTTATCAGCTTGGATTGCCGGGGAGTCCTCCAATGTCTTCATTAAGTCTTTGGCCATCTTCCGCAGCATTTCCAGTTCCACCGCCTGAGTTGAGCTGAAATTGCCTGTTCCCTTGGCTTCAATCATGGATTCGTTGGGGATCATACCTGTAGCATTCTTCCCGAAAGTCGTGCCAGGTTTTTTAAAAGCCCGTTCGATTGCTGCCTTGATTTTTGGGTCTTGATTGCTGAGCCACATGACCATGAAAAAAGCCATCATGGCTGTTACAAAATCAGCATATGCCACCTTCCACGAGC
>ERZ802830.3024-NODE-3024-length-14593-cov-23.795_pt1 | contig 14593 bp, 12 predicted proteins | sample MGYA00345654_ERZ802830 | MGnify/ENA primary metagenome ERZ802830 (study PRJEB30503, sample SAMEA104212375) | marine metagenome | biome: Westerlies Biome; feature: [SRF] surface water layer (ENVO:00010504) within the epipelagic zone...; material: water... | reverse complement strand
TTGTCATGGCGGCATTGCTGGACCAGCGTATCCGTTTTGAAAACACGTTCCGGACCGTTTTCCTCTATCCCTATGCCCTATCTTTCGTTGTAACTGGATTGACATGGCAGTGGATGCTGAACCCGACCTACGGCCTACAAAAAGTTGTGCGTGATTTCGGCCTTGTGGATTTCAGCTTTGCTCCGTTGACCAACAGTGACTTTGCTATCTACGGGGTGCTGCTGGCCGGACTGTGGCAGGGTACTGGCCTTGTAATGGTGATTATGCTTGCCGGGCTGCGCGGCGTCGATGAAGACATCTGGAAGGCATCGCGTGTTGACGGCATTCCAAAATGGAAGACCTACATCATGATCGTGCTGCCGCTGATGCGTGGTGCGATAATTACGGCGGTTGTGCTGGTCGCGACGAGCATCATCAAGGTGTTTGATCTGATCGTTGCGCAGACGCAGGGTGGCCCCGGCCTCGCCACCGAGGTGCCGGCAAAATACGTCATGGACATGATGTTCAGGAACCAGAATCTCGGTCAGGGCTTTGCGGCGTCGACGATGATGCTGTTGTTCGTGATGATCATCCTGATTCCCTGGGCGGTATATGAATATCGGGAGAAACGTCGTGGCTGATCTTGCTGTTGAAGATGCGCGCGGCCCGCGTCCTAAAAAGGCTTTCACGCTTCCCAATTTCATCATTTACACAACATTGACGCTGCTGGCGATCTATTACCTTGCGCCCCTGTATGTGATGATTGTTACCTCGCTGAAGACGATGCCGGAAGTGCGTCTTGGCAATGTGTTCTCATTGCCGCAAGAGGTGACGATCGAACCGTGGATCAAGGCATGGGCGACCGCTTGTACCGGTCTGAACTGTGACGGTTTGAGCCGCGGTTTCTGGAACTCAGTGCAAATTCTGGTACCGTCGGTGGTGTTGTCCATCGCCGTTGCGTCAGTGAATGGATATGCTTTAGCGTTCTGGCGTTTCAAGGGTGCGAACCTGCTGTTCACCATCTTGCTGTTTGGTGCCTTCATTCCCTATCAGGTGATGCTGTATCCAATTGTGATGATCCTGCGCGATATTGGTCTTTACGGTGATGTCTGGGGTCTGGTGATTGTGCATTCAATTTTCGGCATGCCGATCCTGACGCTTCTCTTCCGAAATTATTTTAGTTCGCTGCCCGAAGAGCTGTTCAAGGCAGCACGCGTTGACGGGGCAGGGTTCTGGCGCATTCTGATCCGTGTATTGCTGCCGATGTCGGCACCGATTGTTGTCGTGGCAATTATTCTGCAGGTAACCGGTATTTGGAATGACTTCCTATTCGGCGTTGTCTACACGCGGCCAGAATCCTATCCGATGACAGTGCAGCTTAACAATATAGTGAATTCCACCTTTGGTGAGAAGGAATACAATGTGAATATGGCGGCGACGATCCTGACGGGTCTGGTGCCGCTCGTTGTGTATTTCGTCTCTGGCAAACTTTTTGTGCGTGGTATCGCTGCCGGCGCTGTGAAAGGCTAGAAGATGCATTCCGTAAGTGTGAAAGATCTCAGCTTGTCCTTCGGACCTGTCGAGGTTCTGCAGAAACTTGATATCGATATCAATGATGGTGAATTTCTTGTTCTGCTTGGCTCGTCAGGCTGTGGAAAGTCGACATTGTTGAACTGCATTGCTGGTTTGCTGGATATCACCGACGGCCAGATTTTTATTAAGGGTCGCAATGTAACCTGGGATGAGCCATCCCAGCGCGGCATTGGTATGGTGTTCCAGTCATACGCGCTGTATCCACAGATGAGCGTTGAAGGCAATCTGAGCTTTGGACTCAAAAATGCCAAGATGCCAGCCGCAGAGATTTCCAAGCGCGTTGGCCGGGCCGCCGAAATCTTGCAAATTGGCCCGCTGCTGAAGCGCAAGCCCGCTGCGCTTTCAGGTGGTCAGCGTCAGCGTGTGGCCATCGGGCGTGCGCTTGTGCGTGATGTAGATGTATTCCTGTTTGACGAGCCTCTCTCGAATCTTGATGCCAAGCTGCGTGCCGACTTGCGGGTCGAGCTGAAGCAGCTGCACCGACAGCTGAAAAATACTATGATCTATGTGACACACGATCAGGTTGAGGCGATGACGCTTGCCGACCGTATTGCGATTATGCGCGATGGGTCGATCCAGCAGCTTGCCAAGCCGGATGAAATTTATAACCGGCCGGTAAACCGTTATGTCGCCGATTTCATCGGTTCGCCATCGATGAATTTCATGCAGGGCAGCATTGGTGCCAAGGGTCTGACAATTGGTGATGTCACCTTGTCGATCGACGGGTACAAATCCGCCACCAAGCTGGCCAAGGACGATGTTATTGTTGGCGTGCGCCCCGAACATGTGGCGACCGGCAATGATGTTGCCGATGCGGTCTATTGCACCAAGGTAACGGCTGATTTACTGGAGCCGATGGGGGCCGATACGCTGGTCTGGACAAAGTTTGCCGGTCATGAAATGCGTTTTCGCATGGATGGTCAGGTCAGGCTTGAAGAAGGCCAGGAAGTCGAGATTGGCCTGAGCCCTGAAAATCTGCATTTGTTTGACAAGGTAACGGAAGAGCGGCTGTGAGTCTGATTGCGCTTGGTGGTCAATGGCAGCTTTGTGACGAGACTGGCACACACAAACTTGACATGGTTTTGCCGGGCGATCTGATAACGGCTCTTCATGTGGCAGGACAGATTTCTGACCCATATTGGGGGATGAATGAATATGATGTCCGCTGGGTTGCAAACCGCGACTGGACCGCCACCAAGACAATTACACTTGCTGCGGATCAGACAGATGCAGATCTCGTGGTCTCGCGCCTTGATACGATTGCCAGCATAAGTGTGAATGACGCCCCCGTCGCGGTGACAGAAAACGCCTTTCGCCGCTATCGGTTTCCGTTGGCGGGCAAGCTGACAGCTGGCAGCAATACCATCAAGATAACCTTCCATTCGCCCGTGCGCGCGGCGAATGAACGCCAGGCCAGTCAGCCATTCTTTGTGCCTTTTACCGAACATTATCCGGGGATCAGCGGCAACATGCTTCGCAAGCCACAATGTGACTTCGGCTGGGACTGGAATGCGGCACTGATGCCGATGGGCCTGTATGGCGATATGTATCTGGACGCCGACACCGGTCTGGTGCTGGGCGATACCATTATCCAGCAGGATCATTCTGCGCACTCTGTGTCGCTGACCATAAACCAGAAGATCGATGTGGGAAGTCCGCAGCAGGCAAACGCCACATTGTGCGGGCAGACTGTGGCTGGAACGCTGCAAGACGGGCAGCTGGTTTTTACGATGCAGATCGACAACCCGGATCTATGGTGGCCTGTCAATCAAGGTCCGCAGACATTGCATGATCTGTTGATTGAGGTGGACGAACGCCAGATCAATCGCCGGGTTGGTCTGCGCAGGCTGGATCTGGTGTCCGAACCGGATGAGGTTGGCCGCAGTTTTATGTTTGTTGTGAATGGCCGGCCGGTCTTTGCGATGGGTGCAAACTGGATTCCTGAAGATGCCCTGGCCGGAAATACCAGCGCGTCTGCCCTGCGCGGGCTGCTGCAGTCGGCCATTGATGCCAATATGAACATGGTGCGAGTCTGGGGTGGCGGCTGGTACGAGAGCGATCTTTTCTATGATCTGTGTGACGAGATGGGCATTCTGGTTTGGCAGGATGCCATGTTTTCCTGCTCGCTCTATCCCGCCGATGATGCCTTTCTTGCTGAGGTTGCCGCCGAGGTCAGGGACAATGCAGGCCGCCTGCAGCATCATGCCTGCCTTGCGCTGTGGTGCGGTGATAACGAGCTGATCGGTGCGCTGACATGGTATGAGGAATCGGTCCGTGACCGTGACCGGTATCTTGTGGCCTATGACCGGTTGAATCGGGTTATCGAGGCCGCTGTCAAGGAGGTTGACGCGCAGGCAAACTGGTGGCCGTCATCGCCATCACCGGGTCCGTTGTCATTTGGCGATTCATGGCATGATGACAGTTCGGGCGACATGCATTTCTGGTCGGTCTGGCATGAAGGCCGGAATTTTGAACATTACCGAGATGTGAAACCGCGCTTCTGTTCGGAATTCGGGTTTCAGTCATACCCGTCAATGTCGGTTATCCGGCGGTTTGCGGATCCGGACGACTTCAACATCGCTGCGCCAGTCATGGAAAGCCATCAGAAGAATGTCGGCGGCAATGCCCGCATCGCCGAGACAATGTTCCGGTATTTTCGCTTTCCCATCACATTTGAGGATTTTGTCTATGTCAGCCAGGTCCAGCAGGCGCTGGCCATTCACACTGCGGTCACCTTTTGGCGCAGCCTGAAACCGCATTGCATGGGCACATTGATCTGGCAGCTGAATGATACCTGGCCGGTCTGTTCATGGGCGTCACTGGATCATGGTGGCGGCTGGAAGCTGCTGCATTATCTGGCGCGGCGGTTCTATGCGCCGGTCCATGTGTCTGCCGCGCCGCAGGGTGACGGTTTCTGTCTGACTGCTGTGAATGACAGCAACACTCCTGTCGCGCTGACGGTCCGCGCCGAGGCACTGGCCTGTGATGGCAGATGCCGCGATCTTGGGACTGCTACGGTTGGTGTTGATATTTCTGCCTCCATTCCAATTTTGGAGACCGGCAGTCTTGCTGCGGATGAGGTTCTCGTCTTCAACTGGCATGGGTCTGCTTCTGGCAGCGCAGATGATTGCATGGGTGATTATAGCAGTGACCAGCATTTTGGTGAGGATCATTTTGCGCCATGCCCATATAAAGAATTGCCGCTTCTGGATCCTGTGATCCAGATGAAAGTATCGAGGCAAGGTCAGGCATTTCAGATTTCTCTGATGGCGGAAAAACCGGCTTTCTTTGTGGCGATCGAGGCCAACTGTGATGGCCGTTTCAGCGATAACGGGTTCTTGCTGCGTCCCGGTGTGCAGCGTGACATAACATTTATATCTGCTGATGTGGATGCTGATCCTGGTGAAAATGCGACTGCGATAAACCGCCCTGGGGCGGACTTCACATTACGTCATCTGCATGCCGCGACCTATAACCAGTTCTGATGTACCGCCGACGAGCGCGCTGCGGGTGGCGCGGCGCGCGGTTGGTGCACTGTTTCTGATCAACGGGCTTCTGATCGGGGTGTGGGCATCACGCATCCCGGCCATAACGGTGCAATATGATCTGTCACCGGGCCTGTTGGGTCTGCTGCTGCTGGTGCTGGCAACAGGCGCGGTGATGGCCTTTCCGTTCTCGGGCTATTTCATGGACAGGGTGGGGTCGGGCAATGTCACCCGCGCCACTACTGCCGTATATATTGTCAGCATTGTTCTGATCCCGCTGGCACCGGACACGATTGTCCTTTCTGGCGCATTATGGCTGTTTGGTGCTGTGCATGGGGCGATGGATGTGGCGATGAATGGCTGGGCCGCCAAGCTGGAGACAGCCTATCGCCGCCCGATCATGTCAAGTTTTCACGCGCTGTTCTCTGTAGGAACCGGCCTTGGTGCGGCCAGCACATTCTTTGTTGCGTCATGGGGTGTCGGCATGCTGCCACACATAATGGGTGCTGCGCTGATTGCCGGTATTGGTCTTGTCTGGGCCTGGCGACAACCTGATGGTTGTGATCTGACACCGCAGCCCGGACAGAAGGCGCCCCTGTTCGTTCTGCCGCGGGAACAGCTATTGGCGGTCGCACTGATTGCCTTTTGCGCATCGATCGGTGAGGGTGGCAACGCTGATTGGGGCAGTCTGTTTTTGATGGAGACGACAGCTGCTGATGAGGCCCGGGGTGCATTGGCCTATACCGCGTTTTCACTGGCGATGGTGACGGTACGATTTGTCGGCGACAGGCTGATCAGCATGGCCGGCCCCGCACGTGTTGTGCGGTTCTCCGGCATGATGGCGATTGCTGGTAGCTTGCTGACTATGCTGGCGCCTGATTACGCAGCAAAGCTCATCGGTTTTGCCGGTCTTGGTGCTGGTTTTGCACTTATTTCGCCAATCGCCTACAGCCGTGCCGCCAATGATGACGTGCTGTCACCAGGGGCAGGGCTGGCATCGGTTGCCACGATGGGTTATGGCGGCATGCTGCTTGGTCCGGTGATCATCGGGGCGCTTGCTGCTGCCTTTGGAATTGGACAGGCCTTTGCCATTATGGTCTGTCTTGGTGTGGGTATCCTGCTGTTGAGCCACGCACTAGGTAGATAGCGCACGTATCAGCCCGTCAACCGATTGGCCCGTCAACCAATCGGCAGGGTTATTGGCCATGCGAACCGGCTGATGCAGTTTTTGCATCGCAATGCCGCAAATTGAGCCCTTTTTTTCTGCGCGCCTGACGACGATGATGGTCCATGGCAGTTGTGAAGCGCACGTGTCTGCCGTTGATATTACTGACGGCGAAGACAATGCAGCCTGTATTCATTACCGATCTCGATGGCACCCTTTTGGGGCATGATGATTTCAGTTTTACCCCGATCAGGGATGATTTTCTGAACCTTCTCGATCGCGGTATCCAGATCATCTTCAATTCAAGCAAGACAGCCACCGAGATTCGCGCCCTGTGTGATGATCTGGACGTAAAGTTGCCCTTCATTTGCGAGAATGGAGCAGCGCTGTTTAATGCCGATCTGCTGGTGGGCGACATGCCGCTGGGTGATACAATGCCATCCAGCATGGTTCTCGGCACGACGGTAGAGGCCCTGATGGCGGCGTGGGATGAAGCCATTGATCCATCGCTGCGCCGGCATTGTATCCTGCTGGATGCGATGGAACCAAAGGCCCAGCAACGCGTGCTGGGACTGGCTGGTCAGCAGCTCTCACGCGCCCTTGATCGAGACTTCTCGGTGTTGTTTTCATTCTATGGCCCGCACGAGGCTTTTGCAGACTTATGCAGCCAGGCCGCAGCTGCCGGGCTTTCTGTGCATTCTGGCGGGCGGGTGCATTGCCTGTCCGGTCAGCATGACAAATCCAGTTTCAACACGATGATCCGGCAGCGATGCTCACCGCCTGCCGGCAAGGCGATCATCATCGGGTTTGGTGACAGCGACAATGATATTGCGCTGCTGTCACAAGCCGATGTGGCGTGCGTGGTTCCGCGGCCAAGGCAGCCGGTTCTGCAGCTCGCCGATCCACCACCAAAAGTGATCACTGCACCGCAACCCGCCCCGTCGGGTTGGGTGCTTGCAGCCAGTCAGGCGCTCACCTTACTGGAAAAACAACAATAGACAAGGAGGACATGATGGGCGATTTCGCACAGAATGGTGCCATTGCAACACTTCATGATTTCGGAACACGGACAACCGAAGAACTGGAAAGCGAATTGTCAGTGTTTTCTGGATACCGGCCGATGGAACTGATCCTGCCAAGCCTGTATTCCGAACTTGAGGGTGATGCGCTTGGACATATTGTCGAAGAGATCAGCAAAACCAGTTATCTCGGACATATTGTCATCGGCCTCGACCGCGCCGACCGTGACCAGTACGAACATGCCTATTCATTTTTCTCCAGACTGAAGACGCCATTTTCGCTGTTGTGGAATGACGGGCCGCGCCTGCGTGCCATTCAGAATGAGCTGGAAGACAAGGGCCTCGCACCGACTGAACCCGGCAAGGGTCGCAATGTCTGGTATTGCATCGGGTTCACCAATGCACGCGGCAAGGCCGATGCGGTCGCCCTGCATGATTGTGATGTCCTGACCTATGATCGCCGGATGCTGGCGCGCCTGTTCTACCCGATGGCAAATCCGGCCTTCCAGTTCGAATTCTGCAAGGGCTATTACCCGCGTGTTGCCGACGGCAAGATGAATGGACGGGTCAACCGGTTGCTGGTGTCGCCCTTGTTGATGGCGATGGAACAGGTGCTGGGGCCAAGCGACTATATCAGCTTCATGCGCAGCTTCAGGTATCCGCTGGCTGGCGAATTTTCTTTCCGGCGTTCACTGATCCCGGAATTGCGTATTCCTTCGGATTGGGGTCTGGAGGTCGGTATTCTGTCTGAGATGCAGCGCAATCAGGCCAGCAATCGCATCTGCCAGGTCGATCTGGCCGAAACCTACGATCACAAGCACCAGTCCTTGTCTGAGGATGATCGCGGTGCCGGTCTGTCGCGCATGTCCATCGACATATCAAAGGTCCTGATCCGCAAGCTGGCGACCAAGGGGCATTGCTTTGGCTCGGACACATTCCGCACCATCAAGGCGACCTATTTCCGTCTGGCCCTCGACATGGTGCGTTTCTACCAGACCGATGCCGAAATAAACGGATTGTCATACGACATCGACGCCGAGGAACGCGCTGTCGAACTGTTTGCCGAAAACATCATGCGGGCTGGCGATGACTACATCTACACGCCAATGGAAACGCCCTTCATTCCGTCATGGGCGCGGGTGACATCAGCGATTCCCGACATTGCCTACCGGCTTCGTCAGGCGGTTGAGGCTGACAATCTGGAACAGCAGGGACGTATCGCCACACGGCGCACGGCGGCATAAAGCAGGCATCAGCACTGAAAGGCTTGTCTGGCCAGCCGAAAGGCGGCTCTTCAGTCTTTCAGCGGCGTGCCCGTCGTCCAGTCAAAAGTGCCATTGTCGCGTTCAGCAACGGCCTGCTTCCAGCCCTTGTCTTCAACCCGCGCTTTAAAGGCGTGGCCTTCCGGGGTGTGGCGCGAAATACCGTCCAGAAGCGTGGCCAGTTGCTGCGTGCCATTCAGTCCTGTGGCCTCGACAGCCTGATTGATCACCATTTTCTGCATTGCCAGCTGGTTGATCGGCACGCTGGCAAGACGGCTGGCCATGGCCTCAACCTCGGCATCCAGCGCATCTTCTGGCAGTGATTTCAGTACCAGCCCCATCGCCGCCGCTTCGGGCCCGTCAATCTGATCACCCGTAAACAGAACGCGTTTCGCCCGCTCGGCGCCAAGCCGATAGACCCACATGGCTGTGGACGGGCAGCCCCACACGCGCGTTGACATGTAACCGATACGGGCATTGTCTGCCATATAGATCATGTCCGAACACAGCGCGATATCAGATCCGCCGCCGACGGCAAAGCCGTGGATTTTGCATAATACCGGCTTCGGGCATCGCCACAGTGACATGAATTTCTGTGTGTTGCCCCACATGAACTGATAGTCCTGAAGCGGGTCCCAGCGTTCACCCTGATAGACCGGGTTTGGTGTGTCGCCCTCGGCATAAGCTGCCAGATCGTAACCACCGCAAAACGCCTTGCCCTTGCCGGCAAGTATGATGACATGGATATTGTGGTCTTTTTCAGCGTCAAGAACCGCATCCTGCAGCGCGTCTGGCACATCATCATCAATGGCGTTCAGCCTTTCAGGCCGGTTCAGAAAGATGCGCCCGATACGCCCGTCTTTTTCCAGAATAACCTTCGACATGTGCAGCTCATCTCCTGACATGATCCGTTACGCAATTCGTGATATATTCTGACTGCTCGGATCTTTCCTAATCCAGTCAACAGCAAAGCTGTGTGACGCCGCACACATCAAAGCGCGCAATGAGATCTGTGGTCACAAAAAACTACACCAGCATGATATCTGCCATCGGTTTCTTTTACAGATACCGGCCTTCCGGCCTTTCAGAACCAGTCGATATTGACGACGCTGATACTGCAGCCCACAAAATAACATTAAAGATATCTTAATTACAAATTCGCGTAATCCGCTATCTGATTGGTCAGAGTAGAGCCCCATATCGCAGCTGTCAGTGCTGCAATATCCCAGCTAGATGCAGATTGAGCGCTTTGGTAGACAGAACTGTCTCGGCGCAGAAACAGATCATGCTGCTGATCATTGACACGATGGTAAGCGCCATGATCACTGGTGCGGTCACGCTGAATGAAAAATATCCAAAATAAAGAGATGCCAGATTCAGTATGAAAGCTATGCCGCTGAGAAACAGCGCGTATTTCACCAGTGTCATGCGCCGCTTCATTACCTGCAATTCATCAAGCATGGTGGCGCGTCGAGTGTCGTCAATTCCGCTGCAATCAAGCTGAGATGATATCGCCCGCATCAATCCTGCAAGGCTGGTGTATCTAAAATTCAGCGCAACAATTGCAAGGGGAATGGCCGGGAATAATGTGCCAACAGCAACAAGGAGCATAGGGTCTCTTTCTCTCTAAGACGGTGCTAGATCGCGGGCCAAATTTGACCTTAACGATAATAGGTAAATAAAGCTGTCCTATTAAAGTCAGAAGAGCAAAATATGCACTGATGCGCTGCAATTCTGTTGACTGGTCTCATATGCTGATACGGCTGGTTGCAGCTCTAAATCTGGGTAGTTAAAAAATCAAAGCGCCGCAAAGATGGAAGTAGCTCTATCCGTCAAATGCCGCAATATTAGTATCTCTGCAATTAAGGACGCCTGATGCGCCAGTTTTCCATGCCACGTCCAATGCGCCATACACGCGCGGTCAGTCGCCAGTTGTCATTTTGGTCGGGTGGCATCTCGGCATGATCCGCACGGCTACATTCATCGCGATCACGTTTGTTGTGGCGTATAGCTTCTACGTGTTTCCCTTTGTTGCGCTTGCAGCGCTTTTTGCGGGGCACGCCATTCTTCAACCGTGGTCGCTGGTGCCTGCTTTGCTGGTCCTTTTCCTGATCAGGCTTTATTTTTCGACAAGCATTACCAACAAGGTGCTCAAGGCCTTTGTCTATTACGGAATGGGTGCTGGCTTTATTTCGCTGTGGGTGACATGCCTTGCCCTTGCGGCGACACTGCTGCCAGCGTTAGATAACCGGTCAGTTGCGATGTTAGCGGTGGCCGCGATTTTTTGCCTGACAGTCAGTGCGCTGGTGAATGGCACCCGCATCACCACCAAACCACTAGTTTTGACATCTACGAAAATCAGCAAGCCTGCTAGACTTGTGTTCATCAGCGATGTTCATGTCGGATCGAATGCGCCGCGTCATCTGGAACACATTTGCGAGACGATTCGCCAGCATGACGCTGATGCGCTGCTGATTGGCGGTGATCTGTTTGACAGCAGTGACTTCAGTCTGGATGACCTGAAGGCACTGGCTAGGCTGGACATGGATATTTTTTTTATAACCGGCAATCATGAAGGCTACGTGAAGGGGTACCGTAAGCAACTCGATCGCTTCAAGGAACTGAACATAACGGTGCTAGACAATGAACGTGTGGCACTTGGTGAATTGAACCTGATTGGGGTCGCGGACGAACAGCCATCTGGCGCGCGCGTCAAAACGGTTGAGAGATTATATGTTGCTGGTGCGTTCAATCTTGCGCTAGTGCATCAGCCTTCAATCTGGGACCAGACCTCCCACTATACTGATTTGATGCTGTGCGGACATACGCATAAGGGCCAAATTTTCCCATTCAATTTTCTGGTGCGGTTGCAATTCCGATATGTATTCGGCCTTTATGGAAAGTCCGGTGCACATCTTTACGTTTCGTCAGGTGTGGGGTGCTGGGGGCCACGGATGCGGCTTGGATCAAAAAACGAAGTCATTCTTTTAGAAATCAAGCCTGAACCTTTAGCATCGATAATGGCTGATTAGCTAGTTTGACGGCTAAAGGACTATTTGTTCAGGTCCTTGCAAAGGCAAGAATATCATCGAAGTTCATGTGGTCGGCTGTAGTCTTGCCATAATACACGTGTTCCACCACCCCCTTTTCATTGATCAGAATATCGACTGGAACTGTCAGCATAGATCCTTTGAAGGACAGAGGAATAAAGCCTTTCATTGAAGCCTGAACCAGACGATGAATATTAATCACTGACCCGATGAGGAATTTAATCAGCGACTGTTCCACGTCAATTGCGCGAAAATATGAGAAGTCTTCATCCGCCAGAATTTCAAATGGCGCATCGTGGCGTTCCATACTTTTGATCAGGTGGCCGAGCGGCGCGTCGAAAATGGCTACAATCTCCAAATTACCCCTGAATTCATCATGGCGCTTGATCAACTCATGAATACGCAAATTGCAGAATGGACATTGAGCAAACCTATAAAAAGAAATGAGTGATTTCCTACCTTTGACATTGGAAAGCCTGAAGTTTTTCCCTGACACACTCGGTAGGTTAAGCTTTTTCAGATTGTCACCTTTTTTCAATGTCATTTGATCATGCCCTCTCCTCAACATTTGTCTTACGAGTTTTTTTGCAGCTACTCACCGTTAGGCTCTTCCGTGATTATAAACAAGGGGTTGTTAAATCGAATAACCAGGTAGCATTTCGCAGTCAGCATAGTGAACGCGGTAGGATGGTAATTCCCGCGAGGCCCGGTCAAGCATCTGAGAAATTTCGCTCTGGCAATCCAGTTGGCTAGATATTATTTGTTTCCCGCTTGCTAACATGAAGCAATGACCCTGAATAACGCTACAAAGAACAATTTGAGCCATAAACATTTCGCCACCGTTATCTCGTTTGATTTTTTCTTATATGTGTAAATAGGTTGTATAGGTGCTGACAAGTAATGCTCAATTTTTGTAGCGATGATGCAAAAAATGCATTCCCCTTGCGTGTGTCGTTTGGCTGGCATCAATGTGTATCTAATTGAGCTGGTTGTTCACGGATGTATGTTTGAAGTTGACGTAGAAAAACCTGCATCTGTTGCTACTTTGACGGCATTTTTATCTTTTTGATGGGGCGAGCGGACAGCGGCAAAAGGTTGGTAGATACATGAGGTACCCACAGGTTATGGCATTTACGGGTAGTGCTGACATCATCCGTATCATCGGACATCGTGGCGCTCGTGGTCTTTTGCCGGAAAACAGTATGGTTGGGTTTCAATTTGCGCTTTCAACGGGCATAGATCTTCTAGAATTTGATGTGCTGCTTACTGCCGACGATGTGCCTGTCATTACCCATGACTACAAATTTAACAGGTCGTTTGTGCGTGGTCCCGACGGCAAATTCCTTCAAGGTGAACTACCCCACATCAATTCGTTGCGTATGGAAGAAGTAAAGGGGTTTGATATCGGACGCCTGGACGGTTCCACCGATTATGGGCGCAGATTTCCCGATCAGGCGCAGATGGATGGGATCAGGGTACCGCGGCTGGATGAGTTGCTGCATCTTGTATCGCAACCGAAATACGCGAATGCCTGCCTGATGCTTGAGCTGAAGTCCGATCCGGACTCTGCCCTTGATCCGGTGGCGCGTGCAGGGTTTGTGTCACTTGTGTGTAATGAGGTGCGCGACGCCGGGCTGACCGATCGCACGCTGTTGCACAGTTTTGACTGGACCTTGCTTGCCGAATGCCAAGGCCAGGCGCTTGACATGCCGTTATCCTTTCTGACCCAGTTGCATGACAGCGAGGATGATGTTGGCGAGGTATCATCATATCTCATCACACCGAACCTACATCAGAACGGCATTTCGGTGCCGGATGAGGTCAGCAAGGCGGGCGGTGCGCTCTGGTGTCCACATTTTAGCGAAATCACCGCGCATGATCTAGCAAGGGCGCGCGACCTTAGTTTGTGTGTGGCTGTCTGGACGGTAAACGAACCAGAGGATATTAACGCGATGATTGATCTGGGCGTTGATGCGATTGTGACGGACTATCCGGGGCGGGTGCAAAGGCTGCTGTCAGACCACGGATTCCGGTGGGCGCGTTAAAGCGATCCGGCATCTGCATTTGTTATCAGACTTCCCCCACACTGGCGCTATGTTCTATATTACCGCAAGATGTCGTCGTTTCGGGATTTTGAGGTAAATGCGCATATTGATCACCGGCGGTGCAGGCTATATTGGATCACACACGCTGCTGAGCGTTCTGGCCGCTGATCACCAGGCTTGTGTCATTGACAATTTTTCGAACAGCCACCCCGATGCGCTGACGCGTGTGGGCTTACTGTCTAACCGCTCCTTTGACATCCACCAGGCCGACCTTCGCGATGGCAGTGCATTAACCGAGAGCGTTGCCGCTTTCCGGCCTGACATTGTGGTCCATTTCGCCGGGCTGAAGGCTGTTGGAGAGTCCGAGGCACACCCGCTGTCCTATTACGAACAGAATGTGTTTGGCACGATCCGGCTGCTGCAGGCGATGGATGCCGCGGGATGCCGGTCGATCGTCTTTTCATCATCTGCGACGGTCTATGGAATACCGCAATATCTGCCATATGATGAGGCGCATCCGGTGCAGCCAGTAAACCCATATGGCCGGACCAAATATTTTATAGAGGAGATCATCCGCGACTGGGCCGCAACCGACCCGGCGAAAGGGGCTATGCTTTTGCGCTATTTCAACCCGGTAGGTGCGGACGAATCCGGCCAGATTGGCGAAGACCCAATGGGTGTTCCAAACAACCTTATGCCTTATATTGCCCGCGTGGCTATTGGCAGACTGGACCGGCTTCAGGTGTTTGGGGATGATTATGATACCGATGACGGTACCGGAGTGCGTGACTACATCCATGTGACCGACCTTGCCGAGGGACACCTCGCAGCGATTAACTATCTGCAGCATCATCGCGGTGTAGAGGCCGTCAATCTTGGCACTGGAAGCGGGCTGTCGGTTCTGGAGCTGATTGCAGCCTTCGAAGCCGCTTCTGGAGATGACGTGCCCTATGTCATAGCGCCGCGGCGAAAAGGTGATATCGATAAATTCTGGG
>ERZ802830.3022-NODE-3022-length-14597-cov-7.16401_pt1 | contig 14597 bp, 13 predicted proteins | sample MGYA00345654_ERZ802830 | MGnify/ENA primary metagenome ERZ802830 (study PRJEB30503, sample SAMEA104212375) | marine metagenome | biome: Westerlies Biome; feature: [SRF] surface water layer (ENVO:00010504) within the epipelagic zone...; material: water... | reverse complement strand
CCTTTTACAACAAATCCCTGTAAGAAAGTAGTAATAGCCATTAATCCTAAACCACCTGATAAAAGCATTAAAGCTAAGAAGATTTGCCCAAAAATATTTAAATCAACTCCTACATCAATGATAGTTAATCCCGTAACAGTTATTGCAGAAGTAGATGTAAAGAATGCTTCCCACAAACCTACATCCGATGAAGAACATAATGGAGAACTTAAAATTAGGGTTCCAAAAATAATAATAATTAATCCTGTGACAATCGTGAATTGAGGTACAGATAACTTTCTGTATATTTCTTTTAATTTATAAACAACGTTCTTTATTTTCACTTTATTTAATTATTTATAATTTAAAATTATCAAAGCTGGCACAGTCAATGACATTATAAGTGTTAAACCCGCACCATATTTTGCAATATCAAAAAATCTATATCTCCCAGGTCCGTAAACCATTAAATTTGTTTGATAACCCATGGGAGTTAAGAATGATTGACTTGCACCAAATAATACAAGCATTATTAGGGCGTTTGGCGAGATCCCTAGAACGCTTGAAAACTGAATAGCAACAGGCAATATAAGCGCAACAGAAGCAGCGTTACTTATAAATTGAGTAAGTATTACAGTAGCTATAAAAATTACTATTAAAGCAAAATAGAGTGGCATTCCACTCAGGGCAAAATCCAAATTTATGGCTATTAGATCGGCCAATCCAGTAGCTTGCATAGCTACACTGAAACTTGATAATGAACCTAATAATAAAATAATATCTAGCCTAATTGACCTTTGTATTTCTGCAGGACGCAAACATCCAAAAGCAACCATCGCTATAATTGCTAAAAGAACTGATCCTACTAATGGAATATTAGTTAAAGAAGGCAAGAGAACCATACCAATTGCAATTGCAATTGCAATTGGTTTTCTAATTAAAAATGGCAAATCATCTTCAAATTGATCTAAAATTAATAAGTCATTACTTGCTTGCAAACCTCTTATTGAGTCTAAAGGTGCCTGAAGTAACAAAACATCTCCTGCTCTTAAAACGGCTTGACCTAATCTTTCCTGAACAGTTTGTTGTCCTCTTCTGAGAGCTAAAACTGTTGCATTATGACGTTGCCTAAATCTTAGTTCTCTCAAGCTTGCTCCTGCTAAAGTTGATCCTGAAGGAAGCAAAGCCTCGAAAGTTTTGGTACCTTCTTCAGTAGAAAGAAGATTAGCGCCGCTAAAAGATCTCTTATTTTCAGCTAACAAAATTGTATGTTCTTGTTGTAAGCGCAATAAATCCGCCCTCGTAACACGTACTATCAATCTATCTTCAGGCTCAAATTTGCGATCTGCAAGAGGGGGTAATATTACTTTTCCTTTTCTTTGCAACTCAAGAACATCAACATCAAATCTTCTTTGTAATCTACTATTTCTAACTGATTGGCCAACTAATTCAGAGGAAGAAGGAATGGTAACTTCTGTAAAATAAATATTCAAATTACCATTTTTAATAAAATCTTTATTTCTTCCTCTATCAGGCAAAAGAACGTCAGAGACTAAGATCATATATGTTGTGCCTATTAACCAAACTGGAATCCCTATTGAAGTCAAGCTAAATAATTCAAGAGAACCATAGCCTAATTGCTGACTAATATCACTTACTAGCAGATTTACTGAGCTACCTAATAATGTAAGTGTTCCTCCTAATAGAGTTGCAAAAGATAAAGGTAAAAGGACTTTGGAAGGTGAAATATTTCGTCGTTCACACCAACCTTCAATTAAAGGCAAAAGGGATGCTACAACTGGCGTATTAGGTACGATTCCAGATATTGGAGCTATTAAAAAAGTAATAAGTAAAATTAATTTTCTAGGCGTTTTAATATTTTCAGAGGATATCAGCTCCCTTACTCTGTCTAACGCACCACTTTTAAATAATGCAGATGAAACTGCAAATAAACCCATCAAAGTGATTAAAGATGGGCTTCCAAATCCAGATAAGGCTTTTTCAGGGGTTAGAACTCCAGTAACAATAAATATTCCAACGCATAATAAACCAGTTAATTCAGGGGCTATAGTATTTCTTATAAATAAAATTAATGACAGAAATAAAACTAATACTGTTATTAGTGCATCTAAATTATTACTAAAAAAAGAAATCAGATTCATATCAAACTTATTTAACTCAATATACCTATAAACAAGAGGCCAAAAAAGTTTAAACTTGTTTATGGTTTTTTATTAATAAAGTTATTTAAAGTAGATTTTTTTTGAAATAACCAAGAAGCGGTAGATTTTAAGCTTTTACTAACATCAGGCATTTTTGAAGCATAAATCAATCTTCTTGCTTCAAATGCCAATTTACCCGATAAAGTAACCCCTAAAGCAGAAATGGATGCTTCACCAATTCCTAAACTAATCATTTCACCATTATCCTCAAAATTAAAAGGCAAAAGCTCTTTTTCTTGAAAGAGTAATTCAATATTTTTAGCAAGATGATTTCCTTGTTGCATTGCAACTTGAGCGGTCAAAGGCAAATCCTCCATACCTTTAATGATTGAAATATCTCCAATAGCAAAAGAGTTTACACAATTATCTATCTGAAAATTTTCATTCACGAGAATTCTTCCGTCTTTTTGTGTGACTTGTTCGTCAATGTAGGGAAGGTTAGGTTTGACCCCAGCAGTCCAGATAACAATATCTTGATCTAAGTCTTTAATCTCAGAATCATCCAAAATACTAATTTTTTGATCAGAAATTTCTTGAACAGTTGAATTTAAAAGAACATTTATTTTTCTTCTTTCTAAAGCTTTCTCCGCTTCTTCTCGATTAAAAATCTTATTTCGACCTAAAATTTCATTAGACCTTTCAACAACACTTATATCAAATTTATTTTTATATATATCATTAATTTTGCATGCGATCTCTACCCCAGAAGGACCAGCTCCAATTACAAATAAGTTTTTCTTTATTTTGTCATTCTGAAATTGTTGTAAAAACGACTTTAACTTTTTAAGATCATTTAAATTATTGAAAAAATAACAATTTTCATCTACTCCTTTAACTGAAAAATTACTAGATAAGGATCCTGTACAAAGAATCAAACATTCATAATCTATATTTAAATCATCACTAAATTCGAGAATCTTTTCATCAAATCTAATTTTAGTTAAACAATTTCTTAGAAAAGTAATACCTAAATTTGAAAATATATTTGAAAATTCAGGAGCAGTCTCCCACATTGATAATTCTTCGCTTAAAACTTCATACATTAAAGGTTTAAATATAAACTGTGCTTCAGAATCAACGACTAGGATCGGCAAACAAGGATTAAGTCTTTTTAAGTTTGAAGCAACTGTCATACCTCCAAAGCCTGCGCCAACTATTACTATTGGTTTTTTTATTGATTTCATGAAGGATATATTGTTAAACCTAAATGTATTATTAAATTAAACGAATAATATTCAAACTGAGCGAAATAACCTCTAATCCCTAACTACCTTTGATAATGATTGAGAAAACGCTAGAAAGTATTCAACTTAATTTAGAAGGGCATAATAAAAAATTAAAAGATATGACCCCCAAAGAAATAATATTATGGGGTTATAAAAACTTTGATAATCACTTTGCTATTACAACAAGCTTTGGGATACAGTCATCAGTTATTTTACATATGGTGCATCAATACTCACTAGAAAAAAAAATTAAAATTTTTTGGATAGATACAGGTTACTTACCCTCAGAGACTTATAAGTATGCAGAGAGACTAATTAATGATTTATCTTTAGAAATAGAGGTTTTACAAAGTGAACTATCTCCAGCAAGAATGGAATCCCTTTATGGAAAACTTTGGGAAACTAATAAATCTAGTGATTTAGATAAATACCATGACATAAGAAAAATCAAACCTTTAGAAAATGCTTTAGATAAACACGACATATTCTGCTGGGCTAGCGGTGTGAGATCAGAGCAAACGAAAAATAGGAATAAAATGAATTTTGTTGACGTAATACGCAAACGACTTTCTTTAAGGCCCTTACTCAACTGGAAAAACAAAGATATTTTTTATTACATGAAAGAAAATCAATTACCTTCACACCCACTTTTCTCAAAAGGTTATTCAACTGTTGGAGATTGGCATTCCAGTTCTCCTGAAAGTGTTGATAAAGAAGGCAGGACAACAAGATTTGGCGGAATGAAGCAAGAATGTGGAATTCATACTGAAAATTAAATTTTTCTTTCAGGACTATGATTGATGATATTAATTTTCTTTTAGTTGGCAATAGCAGGCTTCACTGGGCAGAAAATTCACAACCAAAGTATAAGTTTTTTCACACACAAAAAAATAATAATGTGCCTCAAAATATCAATTTAAATAATTTAATTTGGGCATCAGTAGGGAAATTACCAGATTTGTCTCTTAAGCAAGAAAATAGGATCTCAACTCAAGATATTAAATTAAAAAACCTTCCGAATCATTTTGGGGTTGATAGAGCTCTTGGTTGTTTGGAAGCTTTAAAAATAATAGAGAACCCATCCAGAAAAGATCTATTAGTAGCAGATTTTGGAACAACTTTGTCTATTACGAAGTTAACTGCAAAAGGCTCTATTATCGGTGGGCAAATAACACCTGGTTTTCTGACACAGCTAAGATCCATGGAGAAATATACAGATACTCTCAAAGCTCCTAAAAAATATGATATTCCTGTTCAAGATTTTCTAATTAATACAGAAGATTCAATGTTAAAGGGAGTATCTAACTCTCTCATGGGTGTGATTAATTTATCATTTAACCCTGCTAAGGATATTTTGATTATGTGCGGAGGCGACTCTGAATTAATTGGTAGTCTATTAAAGCAAAAGAAAGAAGAAATTATTATCGCCCCGAATTTAGTTATGCAAGGGATGATCACACACTTCAATCATTAGAATATTTACCTTAATCCTAAATCTGAAATAATATGGTCTGCCATAATAGCTGCCTTAACCTTAAAGTAAATTTTTTCGACTTTCCCATCAACATCAATTAAAAAAGTATTTCTCATCATTCCCATATATTCCTTGCCCATAAATTTTTTAAGGCCATAACTATCATAATCAGAAGAGGTTTTATAAGGTTCAGGGTCAGTCAAGAGAACAAAAGGTAAGTCAAATTTTTCGATGAATTTCTGATGTGAAGCAGCACTATCTTTACTAATGCCAAGAACTACAAAATTATTTTCCTTGAGTAAATCCCAATTTTCTTTAAAATTACAAGCCTCTTTAGTACATCCTGGAGTATTATCTTTTGGATAAAAATATAGTATTATTCTCTTACCTTTAAAATCTTTTAAAGATACATCTTTTTCAAAAGAGTCTTTTAAATTAAATTCTGGTGCTTTATCACCAACCTTAAGAGCCATTGACATTATTAAATAACTATGAATATAAAATACCAAAAATTTGGTTTCATGAGCTAAAAGGTGTACAAGCTGTCGCAACGAAGAAAGAACTTGAAATAGCAAATCAGCTTTCTAGGCGACGAGCAAATATTTTTTTAGAAAGCAGAGCTTATATAAGACAATGTTTAGGAAATCTTTTCGAGATAAATCCATTAGAGGTACCCATAATTGCAAATCCAGGAGAACCTCCTGAACTACCAAAAGGGATGGGGTATTGTAGTTTTAGTCATTGCAATGATGCGATTATATTAGTTTGGTATGAAAAAAAAATTGGGATTGATATTGAGAGACTTGATAGAAATTTCAATTATGCAAAATTAGCGAAAAAATATTTCTTCAAATCAAATAGGTTAAATACTACGAGCGAATTATATAGAAACACCATCTTAAATCAATGGTGTGCAGTTGAGGCCGCTATAAAATGGGATCATGGGAAGTTAGCTGAAGACATAAAGGAATGGCAATATTCTGAAAATGACAAAATCCTATTTCATAATAAAAAGAAACTGAAGTTAAAATTTACCCAAATTAACTTATATAAATGGACTATCTCTTTAGCTTATAAAGATACTTCTCACTTTATACCTAATATTATTTGCAGCTCAAAAATGGTCTAACTTTTTTGTTTTTTAGGTAAACCTTCATATTTATTTTTTTCCCATCCAGAATCTTTTGGTTTCCAAAACTTCATTCCTTGTAAATCTTTTGGCAGATATTCTTGTTGCAACCACTTCTCTTGATAATTATGTGGATTTAAGTAATTACTAGCATTATTTTTCAGATGATTGGGAACTAACGATACGCTAGTAGACTTAATTGCTTCTACCGCTTTAAAAATTGATTTAGTACTATTACTCTTTGGAGAAATTGCTAAGTATAAAGAAGCTTGTGAAAGAAAAAATAATCCTTCAGGGAAACCAACTCGATCAAAAGCATCACAACATGATTGCACAACAACTATTGCATTGGGATCTGCAAGACCTATATCCTCACAAGCAGAAATCAAAAGTCTTCTAAAAATAAAATTTGGATCTTCACCAGCTTCTACCATATTGGCAAGCCAATATAAAGTAGCATCTGGGTCTGAACCCCTAATAGATTTTATAAATGCACTAATAACATCAAAATGATTTTGTCCATTTTTGTCATATACAATATTTTTCTTTTGGATTGAATCTTCAGCAATTGAGAGATCAATAACAACCAAGTTTTCTTTATTTTCCTTGGTAATACTAATACCTAACTCTAAAGCGTTTATGAGATTCCTCGCATCGCCCCCAGAAAATTTTATTAAATGATTAATTGCCTCTTCTTTTATTTCAATAACTTTGGAATCTCTAAGGCACGAGTAATACTTTATTACTTTATCAATTATTTTCTTCAAATCATTTTTATTTAAAGGCAGTAATGAGAAAATACGAGCTCTACTTATTAGAGCTTTATTTACGGCAAAGAAAGGGTTTTCTGTTGTCGCGCCAATAAAAGTAATGGTGCCATTCTCAATTGAGGGTAACAAAGCATCTTGTTGAACTGATGTGAATCTATGTACCTCATCAATAAATAAAATTGTTTTCCTATTAGAACTACGTAATCTTTCCTTCGCATTAGCAATCTCAGTTCTTAACTCCTTAATACTAGACAAAACAGCATTTAACTTTATTAATGAGGAACGAGTATTAGAAGATATAATCTCAATTAAAGTTGTTTTACCTACACCAGGTGGGCCAGAAAAAATAATATTTCCAACCTTATCATTCAAGATTGCATTTCTCAATAAAGAATTATGTCCTAAAATAGATTCTTGACCGAAAAAGTCATCTAAATTTTTTGGTCTTAATTTATCCGCTAATGGCGCGTTACTTTCTATTCGATAAGTATTGCTAAATAAATTATCTGACTCCATATTTTTTAATCTAACGAATAAATCATTTTTGAAAATTATGTAATAACAGTAGGTTTTTTCATTTTGGTAAGTTTTGAAATATTTAATAAATGATCTAAATCGTTAATTAAATCTTTTAGAGCTATTTGAGGATTTAAATCTAAATTATGTTGAGAATTGGCAAATTTTTCAAAATATAATCTTAAAGTTGAACCTTTGGTACCAGTACCTGATAAACGTATGATTACTCTGGAATTATCCTCAAGTATAATTCTTAATCCTTGATTTTTACTAATTGAATTATCTACTGGGTCTAAATATGAAAAGTTATCAGCTTGTTTTACCAGATTTCCAGCAAACTTATTATTTTTTAAACTTGGAAGCATATAAGATAAATTATTAAATATTTGATTTGCAATAGTAGAAGGAATAGCCTCATAATCATGTCTTGAATAATAATTTCTTCCGTATTGTTTCCAGTGGTTTTTAATTAATTCACTAACTGAACAATTTTTCACAGCTAAAATTTGTAACCAATATAAAACTGCCCATAAGCCATCTTTTTCTCTTACATGATTACTACCAGTTCCGAAGCTTTCCTCTCCACAAATTGTAATTAAATTAGAATCTAAAAGATTTCCAAAAAATTTCCATCCAGTTGGTGTTTCAAAACAAGGAATATTTAAAGCACGTGCAACAAAGTCTACTGCTGAACTCGTTGGCATAGATCGGGCAACACCAGCAATACCGTCTTTATATCCAGGTACACAATTTGTATTAGCAGTAATAACTGCCAAACTATCACTTGGATTTACAAAACATCCCTGACCTAAGATCATATTTCTATCACCATCACCATCACATGCAGCTCCAAAACTATAGGCTTTTTGAACTAATAACAAATCTGCCAATTTAGACGCATAAGTAAGATTTGGATCAGGATGTAAACCTCCAAAATCCTCGAGGGGTGTGCCATTCATGACACAAGCATCTACAAGACCCATTTTTTCAACAAAAATATTTTTTGCATATGGACCAGTAACTGCATTCATTGCATCAAAAATTAAAGAGAAATCATTTTTAAGAAAATCACTTATTTGATCAAAATCAAAAATATTCTCCATTAAATCTGAATAATCCTTTAATCCATCAATTATTTCTAATGAAGTTTCTCCAAGCGAGAATACACCAAACTTATCTAAGTCTGGAATTTTAATATTACTAATTTTGTAACTCTTAAGTGATTGAGAAAATTGGAATATTTGATCTGTAATTGACTCAGGAGCAGGTCCACCATTCGCAGTATTTAATTTCACTCCGAAATCCCCGTCAATACCACCAGGATTATGACTTGCTGAAAGAATAATTCCTCCAATAGCCTCCTCTTTTCTAATCAAATGAGATGTCGCAGGTGTTGATAATAAACCATTTTTTGGAATAATAACTTTTCCAACTTTATGAGCTACACATATTTGAATAATCTTCTCGATTGCTTCGATATTCCCATATCTACCATCCCCACCAACAACCAAAGTTGATCCGCGCAAATTATTAAGTGATTTTAAAATTGCCTCTATAAATATTTCCAAGTAATGCTCTTCTTTAAATTTTAAAGTGCTTTTTCTTAACCCAGAAGTGCCTGGTTTCTGATCTAGAAAAGGATTTTTTATATTAATAACATTAACTTCATTCATGATTTCTATAAAACTTAGAAAAATCTAACTAAATTAATGTGGCATTTCGGATGTTCTTAACATAGCGATAAACCATAAGGAGGAAATAACTAATGCACTTAGAATTCCATAATTTACTCCAAACTTAGAAATAGTAATAGGAACTATCAAGGGGAAAGTTAAAGCTCCAAATAAAGGTGTAAAAGCAACAATTTTTTTTAGCATTAATATTTTTATTTATTTAAAACCATTTTTTCTCAGCATTATCTTTCTCATTTGTATCGTCAATAGGAGTAACTCTATCAAATTTCATTGTAATACTTTTTTCTTGGTCACCAGAAGCATTTGTAGCTTTAATTTCGTATTTTTGCGTTCCATCCCTAAAAGGAACTTGAAGCCTAAAAGTACCGTCAGCAGCCAAAGGAACTTTTTCTTCACCAATAGTTAAATTGGCGGATGGATCTGTTGCTCCATAAACAATTAATTCCGCATCAGCAACTAACCAAAAAGATTTATTTTTAACTATTCCACTACCAGATTCATTTAAGCCTGAAGACCATTGCCCTGCACCAGAATCGGTGAGATTTGAGTTTAAATTGTTTGAATTCATGTTTTCCATAAATTCTTCAGAACCTACTTTTCTTCTTGTAGGAAAACTTGTTGCTGCCTGGTATAAGCGCTCATGCAAACCATTAGTTTCTTGTACCTGTGGATTTTGCATAATCGAAGGAGGCTCAGGTGATGCAGGAGTATCTAAGTTAAAAGGAACAAATTTATCTAAAATCTGATCTGAAGGCTGAGTACCTGGTACATGGCTTACAGATGAAAAAGCTAATGACATCCATTTAAAGCCATATTTGTAACCTAATTCAACCTTATAGTCCCTATCCGCAAGAGGAATAGGCAAATACCATTCGGTGCTATAACTATCTACAGCAATTTCTCTTAAAGTACCCTGATTTAGATTTCCTTCACCACTACCTGAGGCATCATATAAACGTAGACATAATTTATTAGCACCTAAAGACTGAGCTTTATCTCTATCACTTTCTGAAATTTGCCAAAATACATATGCCCACTCTGGGTCTCTGGGCAAAAATACTAGTTTTGTTTTAACTTCTTCTGTTGTTGTTTGAGTTTTAAGTTTAGAGGATTTTGGAGGAATATTTTTAGTTAAGGTTTTATTAAGTGATTGATTAGCATTTTTTTGGTATTTATCAATTAGTTCAATAAGTACAGCTTTTGTCTTTCTACTGTATAAAGGGACAGATAATTTACTAGCTTCTTGTCGCAATTGTCTGAGGGTTAAACTAAGTAAATATTCTTTGTTCTTGATCCCGTCAACCACTTTTAAAACTCCATAAATTGCATGAAATTAGTATGTTCTTTTTTTTTGCAGTTTGGGTGACATTAGAGGCAGTCGTCAGGATCTTCTGACTACTTTCAAATTTTTAAATTTTACAACTTTCTTATAAGTAACTGGTATAAGTGAATTTTAAAGAAATCTAGAAATCTATAACTTGTAAATTAATTTTCTGTTTTTTAAATTTTATTACCTTGAATTGTTAAGAACTCAACAAAAATATATTTTTTCTTCGGGATCGCTTCATATTAATTTGCCTGATTTTGCTCAACTAAAGTGATTAAATCCTCAAGATCCAATTCTTTGAAATTTTTATTAATACTCTTGGAAAAAAAGTTTATTTTTTTTGCAGCAGAAGACATTTGTTCATAAAAAAGTTGATTGAAATTTTTATCATTAAACCTCTGGGATTTTTTTTCACACCATTTCTTAAGAAGTTCATCTTCTTCAAAGAAAGATTTTTCATCTTTTCCGATTTCTTTGAAGATTTCAAGACAATGGGCAAGTAATCGAACATGGTGCTTTTTAATTATGGGCAAATTCAGTTGATCTATATTTTTCACGATCTCATCGCTTAACGGACTTGGAAAAGAATTTGTTTGATTAGACATTAATTTTTTAATTTAATTAAGGATAAAAACTCAATATTGGGCATATATTTAGCTAAAGTATAGAAAACTAATTGTAATAGATTAATTTATAGAAACTATGGTAAGTGAAAATTTAGTTAAAGATGTCGTATCTGAACCATACAAATATGGTTTCGTTACCGATATCGAAACTGAAAAGATTTCCAAAGGCCTAAATGAAGATACAATTCGATTAATTTCAGAAAAAAAAGAAGAGCCACAATATCTTCTTAATTTCAGACTTAATGCCTTTCGGAAATGGCAAAAAATGGAGGAGCCTAACTGGGCAGACCTAGGTTACAAAAAGATCGATTATCAAGATATAATTTATTATTCTGCACCTAAACAAAAAGAAAAGATTTCTAGCTTAGATGAAGTTGATCCCAAGCTCCTAGAAACTTTTGATAAATTAGGCATTCCTCTTACTGAACAAAAAAAACTTACAAACGTTGCTGTTGATGCAGTATTCGATAGTGTATCCATTGCAACAACCTTCCGAAAAGAACTTGCTGAGCATGGTGTAATATTTTGTTCTATAAGTGAAGCAGTAAAAGATCACTCAAATTTAATCGAAAAATATTTAGGTTCTGTAGTACCAGCTAATGATAACTATTTTGCTGCATTAAACTCTGCTGTTTTTAGTGATGGCTCATTCGTTTACATCCCAAAAGGAGTTAAATGTCCGATGGATCTCTCATCATATTTTAGAATCAATAGTGGAGACTCTGGTCAGTTTGAAAGAACTTTAATTATCGCAGAAGAATCTAGCTCCGTCAGCTACCTTGAAGGATGTACAGCTCCAATGTTTGATACGAATACTCTTCACGCAGCGGTAGTTGAACTTATTGCCTTAGACGACGCCTCAATAAAATATTCAACAGTACAAAATTGGTATGCTGGAAATGAAGAAGGAGTTGGAGGAATCTTTAATTTTGTCACCAAAAGGGGGAAATGTTTAGGTAAGAGAAGTAAAATAAGCTGGTCTCAAGTTGAAACAGGCTCTGCCATAACATGGAAATATCCTAGTTGTATACTTTTAGGAGAGGAATCGGTAGGAGAATTTTATTCTGTAGCTCTCACTAATAACCTTCAACAAGCCGATACAGGTACAAAAATGATTCACATTGGTCCTAGAACTAAATCAACAATAGTTAGTAAAGGAATTAGTGCTGGTAATTCAATTAATAGTTACAGAGGTCTTGTAAAAATGGGTTCAAAAGCTTCTGGATCGAGAAATTATAGTCAATGTGATTCAATGTTAATAGGTGATCAAGCTGCTGCGAATACATTTCCTTATATTCAATCTCAACAACCAAATTCAGAAATTGAGCATGAAGCAAGTACATGTAGAATTTCTGAAGATCAACTTTTTTATTTACAAAGCAGAGGTATTGAATTTGAAGAGGCTGTATCAATGATGGTAAGTGGCTTTTGTAGAGATGTATTCAATCAACTACCGATGGAATTTGCGGCTGAAGCAGATAAGCTGCTTGCCCTCAAATTAGAAGGTTCCGTTGGATAATCAATTAATTTCTAAAGTGCGATGCAAAGCAAAACTAAAGAATTAGATCCAATATTAGAAGTAAATAATCTTTTTGCATCTATAGAAAATCTTCCTATTTTAAAAGGGGTGACCATTTCAGTTAATCCTGGCGAAATTCATGCAATCATGGGAAGAAATGGATGTGGTAAAAGTACTCTTTCCAAGATTATTGCGGGTCATCCATCATACAATATAACTAAAGGTGAAATAAAATTTACTGGAAACGATATTCACTCTTTAGAGCCAGAAGAGAGAGCCCAATCTGGCATTTTTCTTGGTTTTCAATATCCGATTGAAATTCCAGGAGTAAGTAATCTAGAATTTCTTAGAGTTGCAACAAATGCAAGAAGAAAATTTCTTAATAAAGAAGAACTAGATACTTTTGATTTTGAAGACTTAGTAAAAGAAAAACTTGACTTAGTCAAAATGGATTCTGCTTTTTTATCGAGGAGTATTAATCAAGGATTTTCAGGTGGGGAAAAGAAAAGGAATGAAATATTACAAATGGCATTATTAGAACCAAAAATTGCAATTTTGGATGAAACCGACTCAGGTTTAGATATTGATGCACTTAGGATAGTTGCCTCAGGTATCAAGAAGATATCTAATGAACAAACCGGCATTATATTAATCACTCACTATCAGAGATTATTAGACGAAATACAGCCCGATTATGTTCATGTAATGGCAGACGGTCAAATAATAAAAACTGGAGAAAGTGATCTTGCCCTAGAACTTGAAAAATATGGATATGAATGGACTGATAATTTTATAAAAGAGCAATAAATCAATGCAAATTATTGAAGAAATCAAAAAGAATGAATTAATTAGTAATCCATCTGAGATACAAAAAATTTGTCTTGATAAATTAAAATTAAATCCGTTACCAAATATCAAAAGTGAATACTGGAGACTTTCAAATAAATCTAAATTTTCAAGTTTTTTAGACCATTCAAATAAGAATAAAGAATCTAAAGTTAATCTCCCATATAAAAAAGCATCTCAAAATATAATTAGACTGATCATCGGAGAGAATAACTCAATCAATTTAGAAAAAGAAAACTATTCAATAAAAAAATTAAAAGAGATAGAAATAATAGACTATATAAAAAAAAATATATCTAATTCTGATCAAAATGATCATTGGAGTGACCTACTAAATCATTGTTTAAGTTCTAAAGAAAACATCTTAGGTTTAAATATTTCTGGTAATAAAATTCCTCCTCTTGAGATATTTAGTGCTTCCTCACCCGACTCTTTTAATGCTAAAACACTTATTTTATTCTTTGAAAAGAATTCTAAAGTCGATTTAATACAGATTAATCTCGGAAACAAAAATTCTTCACTATCTCAATCAACTTATTTGTGCTTGGAAGAAAATACTTTGGTTAATCATGGGGTGGTTTCTTATGGAGAAAGCAAATCTAATTTATTAAATTCTTTAAATGTAATTCAAAAGAACAAAAGTGAATACAGCCTTGGATCACTACATTTCAAATTTAATTATGCAAGATTTGAAATAAGGATCAATCAATTAGATGGAAATGCCAAAACGAATATAAAAGGAATACAAATAACAAAAAATAACGACCAGATAGCTACTTATACAACAATGCAATTTAACGGTCCTAATGGATTTTTAGATCAAATTAATAAATCCTTGGCCGATGATAAATCACATGCAGTCTTTGAAGGTTCCATCATTGTTCCAAAAATTGCGCAAAAGACCGATGCGTCACAATTAAGTAGGAATCTACTTTTATCGAGACACGCAAAAATAGATACTAAACCTCAATTAGAAATAATTGCTGATGATGTAAAATGCAAACATGGTGCTACTATTTCACAATTAAATGAAGAAGAACTTTTCTACATGAGATCAAGAGGACTCACGTTAGCAGAAGCCAGTAAACTACAATTAAGTTCTTATATACAAGAAATTATCTCAAGTATCCCTATTTCAAAAGATAGATGGGATTTGCTTGATAAAATTTTAAAAGAAAATTAATGGAAACAATTAAAAATTTCCCGAAAATTTGTAAAAAAAACTTGCCTCTAATAGATAAAAAAGACTTTCCTTTATTAGAAAATAAT
>ERZ802830.3021-NODE-3021-length-14607-cov-5.4989_pt1 | contig 14607 bp, 9 predicted proteins | sample MGYA00345654_ERZ802830 | MGnify/ENA primary metagenome ERZ802830 (study PRJEB30503, sample SAMEA104212375) | marine metagenome | biome: Westerlies Biome; feature: [SRF] surface water layer (ENVO:00010504) within the epipelagic zone...; material: water... | reverse complement strand
ACAAATGACTTCATTAATGCCAGATCAGCTTTGGCTTCGGTATGGAGATTATATCCTTTACTCCCGAGCACATGCGATCCAGAGGCGGAAAAACTGACCAGAGAATTCCCAGAAGTGTTTGACCACTCCATTGCCAATCGCTTGAGTGTAACGCGGGTGTAGTCTTCAAAAACCATTTCCAGATTCAAAGATCCAGAAGTTCCACTTTCAGTGTGCCCATCGAATGCCATATCTGCATCTTTGAAGCCCCCAGTAAAATCAGCCTGCATGCGTGTACCTGATTGCTCCACTTTCAAGGAAAAATCACCAAACAGTTCACCCTGATTCAGTGTATCGAAAGTGAAATCTCGCCAGTCGCCGAGATTGAAATTGGTAATGTTGAAATTAAATTCAGGCTCTTGAAAACTCTCAGGCTGTCCGTTCCATGCAAAAGTGACCGGTTTCAACAGAGCTCCGGTGATCGCAGGTGTCGCGCCGTCCGCAACGGTCAAACCAAATTGTTGAACGGTCAATTTCTCTCCATCGGCATCATAGTTGAGTGTCGTATCTAATTCCACATTCAGCGGAGGCGTCACTCCCTCCCCTGTCCCAATGGAAACATTGGAACAGGTGGTCGTGACGGCAAGGGCCAACAAGTTTCCACCATTGGTCAAGGTCATTGCCAAGGAGCCGTCCATCACGGTCTCTTGGAAATCTATACCTGCGACAGCGCCTGCCAGGTTAAGAAATTGCCTGTTCAAATTGTCAAATGCCGCAACGATTCGACCTTCTGATGTTGCAAAATCAAATGGCCCCATCACTCGAATATTTCCTGCAGCTTGACCATTGCGCATCATGCTCAGTGAAACGTCGTCAATGCTACCGGGTTCCAGAGCGAGTATCAGGTCCCCGTTGACGCCAACCATATCGGCGTAGGCACCGGTAGCTGACTCGACTTTAAGCTGACCGTTGAGTGTCGATTTTTCAGGGAATAATTCGGCGTTCAAACCAAGGTCACCTTCCAGTTTCATTGATAAAGCTAATTGAGTTTCTTCTCCTGCGTCTGTGATTTTTGTCGTTTTCAAGCCAATATCCAACTTCAAGGGACCTTCCAGATCCTGACCAAGCTTCTCAATGCTGACCTTGTTCAGGAGTAGTTCCGTTACATTTTGCCCGCCACCACTTGTTTTCTGACGAAGAATCACCTTACCGTTTTCGACTGAAAGAAGGTTCAAGTCCATGACAGGAAGCGGTGCATTCGGGCTTGGAGGAAGGCTTTCAAGCCAGGAGGAGAGATTGCTTTTACCATCCTCTGCCTCAATGATGATGACTTCCGGGTTCATTAGCTGCAACTGGTCCAGTTTGATGGTGCCCCCCAGTATGGTGAGAAGGCTGTACCTGACAAGTGCACCTTTGGCCGAAACGAGGGTTTCACCGTTGTAGGGAGTAATGATCAAGTCCTTGAGTTCAATCTGGGAAAAGGGACTGAGTGAAATATCCTCGACCTGGATTGTTGCCATCATGGATTTTTCAATTGATGGCAACACGACAGAGCGGAGAAAAAAGGAGCTACCGATGAAAAAATATGCCACAACAAGCAACAGAATAAGCCCCGTAATCATGAGCTTGAGGCGTTTGGGCCATGGCCTTGGTTCCCGTGTTCCCAATTGTTCTTGGTCCAAATTTGGCTTGCCGATGGATGGATCAGTCATATTTAGATACTGCTAATTTCATTGATTAATTCAGGATTCACCACTCTTCAGCAACCATTTCACATAGTCATCAATCCCATGCTGCAGATCAAAACGTGGCTCATAACATAGCTTCTCGCGCGATTTTGAAATATCCGCTTGAGTGACATTTTGATAAAAGGAATATGGATTCTCAAAATATTCGGGATCAAGAGCTAACCCAAGGGCTTTATTGAGCCTTGAAATAACATCATTGAAAGATGATGACGAGCCCGATCCTACGTTGTAAACCCCAGGGACAGATGCTACCGAAGCCGCCAATGTCGCCTCTACAACGTCCTTAACATAGACGAAATCACGCTTTTGTTCGCCATCTTTGAAAATGCGAGGTTTTTTACCAGCCTTCATCTGGAGATATAACTGGTAAACCATGCTTGCCATATGCCGCTTGTGAGCCTCTTTTGGTCCATAAACATTGAAGTAGCGCAAACCAACAAGGTTCCATGCAGGATACTGCTTTCGATAATATCCTGAAAGGTGATCTAACTGTATCTTACTGAATGCATAAGCGTTTTGAGGCGAAGGTGTGCATCTCTCACCCATGACAGTCTCAGTTTTGCCGTAGACTGCTGCTGATGAGGCGTAGACCAATGGCGTTTGATCACTCTTCGCCCATTGCAGCAATTTACGAAAGCCCTCTACGTTGTCGTGGACCTGTCTGTATTGATCCTGTTCTGTCGTGTCTGTGATCGAAGCGAGGTGAAAGATGGCATCAAAAGCACCTTCTTGAAATCGTTTATCGATATCAACTTCAGCGATATTTCCAGCAATAAAATCCCCCCTGAAACCCTCAAGATTCCTGAAATCACCTGATCGAAAGTCATCCATGACAACGATCCACGCCTCGGGATGCCTCCTTTGCAACTCAAGCGTTAAATTGGAACCAATGAACCCGGCTCCACCAGTGACCAACACACTTTGCATGTCATCAAAAATGGACTTAGCCACAACAAAGTGCAAGCCAAGGATTAAATCGCATTGCCATAGCCATCACTCAAGCCATATTGTAACAAAACATGACCGAAACGCAGATCAAAGCCACGACGATTGAAGTCAACGGAATCTCTTACGATCTCCCCCCAGCCCCTATTGCTGTCATTTGCCTTGACGGCTCAGCGGACGCTTATTTAGATGCCGCGCTGGCGAGAGACGCCATGCCTAACCTGAAAAAAATCAGTATTACAGGATACCGAGGTCAGGCAAGAGGGGCTTTACCTTCATTTACAAATGTTAACAATGCATCAATCGTCACAGGATGCCCCCCTTCAACACATGGTATCTGCGGAAACTTTTTCCTGAATCCGGATACAGGAGAGGAAGTCATGATGAACTCAGCCTCCTTTCTTCGAAGCGCTACGATCATGTCGGCTGCTGCCAAGGCTGGACGAAAAGTCGGGGTTGTTACTGCCAAAGAAAAATTAAGAGATATCTTTGCACACGAGCTTGAAGGGATCGCTTTCTCAACCGAAAAAGCCAATCAGTCCACCATGGAAAAACATGGTATTGATGACGTAGAGGCATTGGTTGGCAAGGAAACACCATACATCTACAGCGGAGAGGCAAGTGTGTATGTGCTGGAGGCAGGTGTTGCTCTGCTTGAATCCGGCAGGTCCGATTTCCTTTACCTCTCCACTACCGACTATATGCAGCACACCTACGAGCCTGATGCTCCTGAATCAATTGAATTCTATCATCAATTGGACAAAGCTATGGGTAGGCTGCTTGAACTCGGGGCCCGCATCGGTATCACGGCAGACCACGGAATGAATGCAAAACAAGGGCCTGACGGCTCCCCAAATGTGATCTACCTGGAAACGGAGTTGAGCAAAAGATTTGGCGATGGCTTTTCCGTCATCCTCCCTATCACTGATCCTTACGTCGTGCACCACGGCGCGCTGGGTTCATTTGCAGTCATTCATTGCCCAGAGGCGGCCAACAAAAACCAGATAGCAGAGTGGTGTGCTTCACAGAAAGGTGTCACCGAGGTTTACCACAAGGCAGAGGCTGCCAGCAAACTACAGCTGCCGGAGGATCGCCTGGGTGATATTGTTGTCTTGAGTGGTCGAGACATCGTGCTGGGTCGCACCCCAGCACACCATGACCTGACAGCACTGAAAGTTGGCCTGAGATCGCATGGTGGAAGGTATGAGGAAATGGTACCGTTTATTTTTTCTGCGCCTCTGAAGCCAGATTTCCACCAGAAGGGACTTGGCGACCCAAGGAATTTTGAAGTTTTTAGTTATACCATCAACGGACTTCAGGATTAAAAACTATCTTCTGAGAAATTATGATACCTGATTACCACTGTTTGATAGCAGGCGAGCCAGTCAAATCTGATCGATTTGTCGAAGTAGAAAATCCATATAATAATGCAATCGTAGGGAGGGTCTCCGAATGTAATGCAGCGCATACCGAAAAAGCTATCCAATCCGCATTGAGCAGCAATTCTCGTCTGACTCGCTATGAACGTTTTGAGATACTCGACAAGACGCGTCGTGATTTGTTGTCCAAGAAAGAAGAGTTTGCCAAACTGATCACATCCGAGGCTGGACTTTGCATGCGGGAAACGCTGTATGAAGTAGGCAGAGCGTGTGATGTTTTGCAGTTTTCAGCTATGGAAGCGCTCAAAGATGATGGTCAAATATTCAGCTGTGACGTTTCTCCACAGGGAAAAGCACGCAAGATTTTTACAATCCGCGAGCCTCTGAACGCCGCGGTGGCAATCACCCCGTTCAATCACCCACTCAATCAGGTAGCCCATAAATTGGGACCGGCAATCGCAGCTGGCACTCCAATCATCTTAAAACCTTCAGAAAAAACCCCTCTGACGGCTATCAGACTTGCAGAACTTCTCTACAAAAACGGACTCCCAGGCTGGATGTTGAGCGTCGTCCTCGGAGCCACTGCGGAAGTTGCCGAACCACTCGTGCTGGACGAACGCGTTGAATTGGTAAGTTTCACCGGCAGCGTTGCTGTTGGAAAGCACATTTCCAGGACTGCAGGTTATAAGAAATTGGTCCTTGAACTGGGAGGGAATGATCCATTGATCATCCTTGAAGATGCCGACATGGACCTGGCATTGCACCTTGCCTGTGAAGGATCGTTTCGAAACTCAGGCCAAAGATGCACGGCAGTTAAACGTATATTGGTTCACAAATCTTTGGTGAAATCATTCACGGAAGCATTTGTCAAAAAAGCAGAGACATATCGTTCGGGGGATCCTGCATCCATGGATACCAGAGTCGGGACTGTGATTGACGAGGCTTCTGCAAAACGACTGGAATCATCTGTCAGGGAAGCCGTAGAACAAGGAGCAAAGGTTCTTTTGGGTGGTAATCGAAATGGTGCTCTTCTCGAACCAACGGTGATATCCAATGTTCGACGTGATGCAAAAATGATCACCAGCGAATCATTTGGTCCTCTCGCTCCCATACTTGCTGTTGACGATATCGAGGATGCCATAGGATTGGCAAACTCAACACCCTACGGTTTATCATCCGGCGTCGTAACAAACAACATGGAGCACGCATTAAAGGCCGTAAGGGAGTTAAGGTGCGGCACTGTCAATATCAACGAAGTTCCCGGATATCGAATTGAATGCTCCCCTTTTGGAGGCATTAAAAACTCGGGACTGGGCATCAAGGAAGGTGTCATCGAAGCCATCAAATGCATGACCACCGTCAAAACTTTCTCTATGCCCTGGGGATAATCAGGTTCATCTGCCTGGACAAACTGCTTGCGCTGTGTCTGTTGATAACGGCTGAGTCTGCTGCTCGATCAGGCAGCGCAGCAGACTGGAAGCACTTTACCATGTCGGACGGCCTGCCGAGCGCTGGGGTCGCAGGCGTCACGTTCAGTTCCAAAGAGAAGGTTTGGCTGAGATATCAGGATTCAAATACCATCAGCGAATTTGACGGCTATGACATCGCTAGTCTTCAGGTTCCAGACCTGACGGCTAGCAAAGTCTATGAAAGCCGCTCGGGACAGATTTGGGCCATCCATCCCAAGGGCCTGCATCTCTGGTCCAAAAGCGAATGGCAGTCATTCAGTGTGCCTGCAATCGCAGCTGCTTATCGGAAGGTGGTTCAGCGCTTGCGCAGTCCCGTTTCACTTATCCCTCTGCAAATCAATCAATGCCTGATTCTTGCAAATGATTCTTTGCATCTTTTCAATGCAAGTCCCTACTTCGTGAAGCAAGTCCATGATCTTAACTCAAGTGTGATGGCACCATTCTCTGAAGTCATGGAGTGTAAAAACGGAGATGTCCTTTTAGCTGGAACAGGCGGGATTATATGGTTTGCCGGCCCCGCAAAGGACATAGAACAAACAGCTCATCGCTCAGTGAACATGCCGGAGGAAATACAGGACTATCAACTAACTACCCCATTGGAAAATGCGAATGAGGTTTTTACCTTCATAGGCAAAAAAGAGGGCAAACCCAGAATTGCGGTTCGTTTAGAGGGAAATACGTGGTCATGGTCTCGAATCCCTCCAAAAATAAAACTGCAGACATATTGGCATGATGCAGGCGGCTTTGGATGGGGAACTTCTTTTAATGGTCTCTACAACATCGATATAGAAAACGATTCAGTCGAATTATCCAATGCCCTCGAGGCTGGTTTGATTTTTGATGTGATATCAGACGGGGCAGGTCATTTCTGGATTGCGACAAGCGAAGGTTTGTCTCGGCAATCACCCTCATACTGGCAACTTGCACATCCTGAGTTAGGTGAATCAACGGTTTTTGATATTGCCAGAGATCGTAAAAATCATTTGTGGATGGTCACGGAGGATGCACTGATGACTTTTGACGAAAAAGGCTCTCATACTATCAATTGGCCTGAATCTCTGGAACGCATATTCAAAGGAAACCAATGCCTGTTCACCTTGCCTAATGGCTGGATTGGTGTTAATTCAGGAAATGGTCCCATTCTATTTTCTCCAGAAGCCAACTCGTTCCGTCAGATAAAATCTCCGGTCAAGAATGAAGAAGTGATCAAAATTCTGGGCAACCAGATTAACGGCGATATTGTAGTGCAGGTTAGTTCTGCGCAAAGTGATTCACATGGAATTTTTTGGACTTTCAATGGTGAATCTTTCGATGCACTAGAAATCGATTTTGCCCCTGATATCGATGCATCTGAATATTTCTGGACCACTGAACTACCACCTGAAATATGGTTCGGAGCAAAAGATGGCATTGCCTATGCTAATGGCAAACAGTGGGTTCAATTTGAGGCAGAGGAAGGTCTAAGCACAGACGTCCCTCATTGCATGCTTGAATTGAAGGACGGTCGACTGTGGCTTGGGGCAGGTTCCTACATTTATGAACTTCAAAGCAATCGATGGGTGCAAATCTATTTCGCAAGGGAAAAGATCAATGATCTTCTTGAAGCAAGGGATGGGACGATCTGGGTAGCGTCCAACAATGGAGTACATCGCTACTTTCAGAAAACATGGTTGACTCACAACACAATTGAAGGCCTTCCCAGCAACACGGTTTACATGCTCTATGAAGATGTGACAGGCAGTGTCTTTGCCGCAACAACTCGCGGTGTCTCACGCTATGCCCCGCAATCAGATATGGAAGCTCCCATTACGAATATTGAAATCCCCAAAGAAAGCAGCCAAAAGGACATAAAGCGCGGAACAGTGGTGACATTCAACAGTATCGACAAATGGGAACATACACCGAACGAGAGGCTTCTGTATTCCTACCGTCAGGACAATGAAGTCTGGCATCCATTTTCATATACAAACAATATCATTCTCGGAGACTTGCCTGCAGGAATTCACAAAATTGAAGTGCAGGCGATGGATCGAAATGGCAATATTGAAGTTCAACCACCTATTTTCCGCTTCAATTTCACCATCCCGTGGAATGAGGACCCCCGGCTGATGACCATGACATGGGCGGCAGCTATCATTACTTTGATACTCACAGGGTTCGCCATTAATCGACATCAACAATTGAAGCGAAGCTATGCGGAGGTCGAAAAAATTGTTGATATCCGAACAAAGGAATTAGAACAGGCCAACAAAGAGCTCCTTCAGGATCAAAAGATGAAGGCGCTTGGTACATTGGCCTCTGGAATCGCCCATGATTTCAATAGTATTCTTTCCATCATCAAAGGCTCCATACAAATCATCGAAGAGAATCCTAGCGATACTGATAAATTGCGAAAACGTGTAGGTCGAATGCATTCAGTCGTGGATCAGGGAGCTGGTATTGTTCAATCCATGCTTGGATATGTAAGGCGAAAAAATGAACCCTCTCATTTATATGATTTGAATAACGTAGTTCTGGAGGCCATACGATTTTCGAAGGACCAACAATCAACACAATCCATTGAATACCACGCAAACCCCACGATAGGAGAACTGAAAATGGCTCCTGATCTTGTTAAGCAAATCCTGATCAATTTAATTAATAATGCGGCTGATTCCATGGATCATGATGGCGTTGTGGGCATTCATTTGAATTTATTCAAGTCGTTCGCAGGTCACGTAGCCTTGAAACCAAGCAAAGCAGATAACTATGCTGTGCTGAGAATAATGGACAGCGGAGTTGGGATATCAGAGGAAATTGTGAGTCGAATATTCGAACCATTTTATACAACAAAGGCCTTTTCATCGAGACGCGGCACCGGTCTTGGACTGTCGATGGTCTACGAAATGGCCAAGGAAATGGGCGCTGGACTCAGTGTTGATTCCAAACCGGGGCAAGGAAGTCAGTTTTTTGTCTATTTCCCGATGGAGAAAAGTTATCATTAACCTGATACCATCCGAACAATCTCCTGAGTTCACTTATCCGATGGAGCAGATTTACGGAAAAAGTAGATACAGCTGCTAATCAAACAAAAAGTCCCCAAAAAGGTCATGAACCAGGTAAAAGCCTTGAAAAAACCAAGTCTGGACATATCTCCCTGGGCAAGATCTTTGTATAGTTGAATACCAACAGAGCCTGTGTAACCAATAGCATCAGCTACATAGATGGCAAACACGGCGGTTCCTAGAACTTTCGTGGAGGCCATCATTCGATCGAAAAGAAGTGAACCATAGGGCACATAGGCAAGGTATGATCCAAAGCCCGTTAAAGTCAGCCACCAAAAACCGGATATAACTCCCCAATCGAACAGGAGGGTACTTCCGCCAAGAAGCAATACGCCTGCGGTCATGACGACGAAAGCGCCAACGAGACCAGCGCGGTTGTGCTTGATAGTGTTTAAGAGCGCCATGGTGACCATGACTCCAAAAGCAACGAGGGTTTCAGTGCGGCTGATGATTGTTTGATTATCATTATATGGATAGCCAAGGCCATCGAGAATCTCAACCATGTAATTGTCTCGAAAATCCCTGTAGGCAGTCAGGAAGAAATAGGCAATCATCAACAAGGCCAGCCCCGGTAGAAAATGTTTCACAAAAGAAATACGTTTCTTCCCGTCCATGGGTTGCCGCGCGGTTCTGGCAGTGGTGTCCTGCACGCTGGGCGGTGGCAGCTGGTTGAGCATCCATACAGATAAAAAGAAAAGAGGCAAGAAATGAGCCCCAACCACTGCCGGCATCCATGCCTCACTGACTTCTCCCAATCCCCGGGCGATCATGGGACCAAGCAAGGGAAACCAGTTCCAGGCATCAGCAACTCCTCCACTCATCATGGCTCTTCCGAAATCCTTGACAATCCCACTTGATACAATGAAGGAACAACTCAAACCTGCGAGAAGAATTTCAGATGTCCGCCTTCCCTCAAGATACCAGACTACCAGGCCCCAGACCATCCCGAGAGGAAGCCCATTGAGAAAAATAGCTGCAAACCGCCAATCATCTGGAGCCAAACCAAATAAAACTAATGAGAGTTGTGCACCCAGAATCAACCACAATAAAGCTTTGGCTCGCTGGGATGGCTGTATCTCTGAACAAACTTTGATTCCTACATATTTACTCAGGGCGTAGCCAAGTATTTGACTGATTACAAGAGCAGTTTTCAGTGTGACTTCAGTCTCAAAAAACATGAGCCCTTCAAATTTGGCCGCAGTGAACGGCTTTCGAAAGGCGTACATGCAAAAGTAGGTACTGAAGGCAGCCGTGACAGCAAACAGGATAAAAATGAATTCTGGCGCCTTCGCCAGCCACTTCGAAAATCTGCTAATACGGATGGAATCAAGGGTGGGCGTGGGAGTTTCCATATGGATTCAATTTGTATTAGGACGAGCACATTAGTTCGCATCCCACGGAATATTGAGGAAATGCATCAAAGCGAACACAAGACTCCGGCGGATTTGCACGTGCCTAGTGCACGCCAAATTAAGCATCTTTGCAAGACCAATAAGGGCAAATTGGAGATATCTTTTTCCCTGAAAAATTGAATGATAAATTTTGTTCGATTGTCAAAAATGGACGAATCTAATATTCATTGTGATTTAGTCGAAAGTGATTGAATCGCAATAAACCCCCTTCACTCTGGAAAATTAAACATTACCTGGAAGCTATGTAACTAATTTTAAGAGTCAATATTACAGAGCTATCAAAAGACCACCTGATTACAGAAAGGGCTCATAAGAAGGGCTGAATGATCTAGAATATTTCAAATAAGTTTTGTTACTTTTTAAAACTCAGAAGAAATCGCCTTCAGATTTTTTTTCAACATCAATCACTTTACTATTGCAAAGGTCTAATCAGGCTCTATTTATATGGGCTGTTTTAACTATAAAAAGAAGAGCAAATTGAATAGCGAACTAGTCACAGAAGCATTGGACAAGGTAACCAACCCAAACATCTTGGTAAACCTTGTATCACGTCGCGTCCGACAATTGAGCATTGGAGGAGGAAACATGAGTCGCCCATTTATTGAGACGGAACAGCCACTTGGTGCCGCGGACACCGCTCTCGAAGAAATTGTTCAAGAGAAAATCCATTTTGAAAAAATAAAGGAAGAAGATTTAAGTTAGGACTTTTCCCTAACATTCCTCTGAACACTCAAGGGAAAATCCATTTGAACCATGCCGGAAGCTAACCTTCCGGCTTTTTCGTCCACAATCCGCCTTTCCCTATTCAAGATGCCCGATATCGTAAGCAACTCTAAAGCGAAAAGAGATTACCACATCCTTGAGCTATTCGAAGCAGGGATCGCGCTACGTGGCACGGAGGTAAAGTCCTTGAGAGCGGGAAGAGCACAGATCAGAGATGCATTTGCCAGAGTCGAGAATATGGAGGTTTGGCTTTATCATGCTCACATCGAAGAATATTCTTTTGGGAACTGGGTAAATCACGAACCCAAAGCCAAACGCAAACTTCTACTCAACAAGTCAGAGATCCGAAAAATATTTGGATTGGCAGCGATCAAGGGACATGCAGTATTTCCTCTTTCGCTGTATTGGAAAAATGGAAAAGTCAAAGTGAAGTTAGCCATCGGAAAAGGCAAAGTGCAACATGACAAGCGTGAAGACCTCAAACGACGCGACTCTGACAAGGAACTCAAAAGGGCAATGATGCACCGATTCAAGGGAAAATAAGCTAGTTGTTTACTCTTTGAAGACCTTTGGAAAAAGACATTTACAACTGGAATACTTGAGAGTAACTGGCATTAAAGAAAATCGGCGAAGCTTTTGGAGCTTCGCCGATTTTCGTAAAGTGGGGTTGTGAGGGCTTATGCATATTTTTTCCAAGTGCGTTTGGGAGCCTTGGTTATCATACCCTTTTTTATGGCTTTGGCGGTGACGCGCATGTATTTCACTTCACCATCAACGATCACCTTGACGCGCTGAAGATTGGGCATGAAGCGGCGTTTGGTGATACCAGTAACGTGAGTACCGATGCCGCCTTTTTTCTTGGCTTTACCACTGCGCCAAATGTGACTTCCCTTAATGGGCCTTTTACCTGTAACCTGACAAATCCTGGACATAGAGCCGTGCTTAAATAATTGTTCCGAAAAACAAGAAACGTGAAACTACCCATAACGTAAATATGAATCAAGGTTTAAACGCCGGAAAATTCACATTTTTGAATTCTGCAGAAACTCCAACGCGCCAAGTCGATCCATACTCTGTAATCAAGAATTCAAATTACCGGAAAAGACCGACGAGAAGCCTCAAGAACCCAGTTGCCAAATGACAGCTTCCTCCTTTATGGTAGGCTTCTCTATTCGATACCATGAAATTGATCTCAAACCAGAACAGTAAAAATACTCTGTTGGCAATTGCCTCCCTGTTGTTGACTCCCTGCATATTGATCGCTCATCCGGGTAACGGAGACATCCATACCTTTTCCGATGGTATTCAGCATTTCTTCTCAGGGGTGGATCATCTTCTGTTTTCAGCGCTTGCAGGCCTCCTGATACTCTCGAGACAAAAATTTTGGAGTGTTCCATCCATCAGTGCTGCAGTTGCAATCCCTTTGATACTCACGGGAGCGCATCAACTCTTGCTATTAAATGAAAATGCTCTCTGGACAGCTTCACTGGGTTTGATATTCGCTTCCTTATCTTTGCTCGTTTCAAGTGCTCTGGTAACTCAAGGTCACATTTTACAAAAAAGTCGAAATCAAATAATGAGAATCGGATTTGGTTGTGCCCTTCTTGCACTGGCCTTGATCCAGCTTTGATCTAATCGTTATCACCAAGGATGGCTGCTCCCATCCCCATGTAATTATTTATTCGCCGTGAGGGAAGATGACCCAATCTTCGTCAAACCAAAACCCACTTTCAGGGAATGGTGTCGCCTCATAATATTTGAAGCCGACACTCCTCTGGGAAAAGGGTTTGATGTCACACTGATCGTATGCATTCTGCTGAGCGTTGCCTCCGTCATGATGGCAAGCGTCGAATCGCTGATGGATCGGTTCGGGTCATTTCTCATTTGGCTTGAATGGACTTTTACGATCGCTTTTACCATTGAATACCTCCTTCGAGTTTGGACAGTCAAACAGCCTTTATTTTACATCAGGAGTTTTTATGGAATCGTCGATTTGGCTGCCCTCCTGCCGACATACCTCAGTTTGTTTGTGGTTGATGCGGAATATCTGATCGTGATTCGAATGCTCCGTGTGATGAGGGTATTTCGTATTCTAAAACTCATTCAATACCTGGAAGGCTCTAGCATGATCATGAAAGCCTTGAGGGCGAGTGGGCCCAAAATTACCGTTTTCGTAATGGCCGTGGTCGTCCTGGTCGTGATCATAGGATCTTTGATGTATGTCATCGAAGGTCACAAACACGGGTTTTCAAGCATTCCTATGAGTATTTACTGGGCGGTAGTAACCCTGACCACAGTTGGCTACGGTGATATTGCCCCGGTGACCCCTCTAGGAAAAATGCTGGCTTCCATGGTGATGATCATGGGTTACGCCATCATTGCGGTGCCAACGGGTATTGTCACCGCCGAACTTACCCGAGCAGACAGATCAACCACAACCCTCAGTTGCCGCAATTGCTCAGCAGAGGCGCATCCTGATGGAGCAAAATTCTGTTATCAATGCGGGCATAATTTAAACTGAAACCACCCTTTTACACCCAAGACTAAAAAAGCGAACACAACACAGATCCTGAGGGACAAGGAATTGAAAATTGAGCTTGGATAAGCAATATTGAAATCAACAAGTAAAACACAATGCGACATACGCCCATTCATTTAAGCATTTGCCTGTTATTGTTCCTCGGAAATTTAGAGGCGAATGAAACAGGTTTTCAATTCAGCGCAAACATCAGGCCTATTTTCAGGGACCACTGTTACCGCTGCCACGGAGCAACTCAACAAAAAGGCGGGTTACGTTTAGATCTGGGACATACTTCTGAAATTTGGGAAGGAAGTTCCGGTTCTGCCTGGATTGAAGGTAATCCTGAAGACAGCCTGTTGATTCAATTATTGAAAGGCAACCACGATTCCCTACCCAGCATGCCTTACAAGAAGGAGGCCCTCTCTGAGCTGGAAATTCAGACGATAGAACATTGGATTGACCAAGGAGCCATTATCCCCCCCTCCGTCGAGATAGACTCTCAACGTCACTGGGCATTTTCCAAACCTGATCGACCTGAAATCCCGAAGGTAAAGAACGAGCAATGGACTCGCAATGCCATCGACTTTTTCATCTTGAATGAGTTGGAAAAACAGGGAATTCAGCCTTCTGAAGAAGCTGCCCCATCAACCCTGCTGCGCCGACTCTTCCTTGACCTGACGGGGCTCCCTCCCGGCCAAAAAGATTTAAAATCCATATCGGCAGGATTTACGGAGCCAAACTATCAGGATTGGGTAAACGACTTACTGGCTTCACCACATTTCGGTGAACGTTGGGGGCGCCATTGGCTGGATGTGGCACGCTATGCCGATTCAAATGGCTACAGCATTGATGGAGCCCGCACTATGTGGCGATATCGGGATTGGGTCATTCAAGCGGTGAACGATGACATGCCTTTCGATCAGTTTACAACCGAACAACTCGCAGGGGATTTATTGCCACACGCAACCCTTGATCAAATCATTGCAACAGGATTTCATCGTAATACCCAGATCAATCAGGAAGGAGGCATCGACCCTGAACAGTTCAGAATGGAATCCATATTTGACCGCATGGCAACGACTGGAGCGGCTTTCTTGGGCTTGACGATCGGTTGTGCTCAATGTCATGACCATAAATTCGACCCTGTTACTCAGGAAGAATATTATCGAATGTTCGCGTTCTTTAATAATCAGGATGAACCCAACATCCCGGCCCCAACTTACAAGGAGTCCATGAAATTAATTTCATGGGAACAAAAATACAACCCACTCAAATCCAAATTCGACATCTACGAAAAATCATTGCCCGACAAAATTTGGAGCTGGGAAAAATTCTTTGATGAAAAAGATACCGAAGCAGCTCCTGCAGAAATAAAAGCCATCATTGA
>ERZ802830.3020-NODE-3020-length-14609-cov-6.0492_pt1 | contig 14609 bp, 14 predicted proteins | sample MGYA00345654_ERZ802830 | MGnify/ENA primary metagenome ERZ802830 (study PRJEB30503, sample SAMEA104212375) | marine metagenome | biome: Westerlies Biome; feature: [SRF] surface water layer (ENVO:00010504) within the epipelagic zone...; material: water... | reverse complement strand
CCTTCATACAGATCGGTCCGTGCTGAGCGTGTCACAGTAAATTCTACGACAGGCGAGTTTCTCCGGATGTCATCAAGGTTACCCATCCCCCTCGAGCCCACCGCGCATTATTACCATCTCCGACTACGTCTTTAGAGGGCAGATTCTAATTTTAAAGACCATAGTACGATCCGTTGACATCAAACCGGAGGAAAAAAGAATGGCTGAAGCAAAGGTAAAGGCAAAAGGGGCGCCGAAGAAGGCGACCGCCAAAAAGGCTGCGACTAAAAGAGTGGCCGCCAAAAAGACCGTGGCGAAAAAGCCCGCTGTAAAAACCAAAGCCAAGGCACAGCCTAAGGCTAAAGCACAGGCCAAAGCTAAAGCAAGTAGCAAGAAGCGCGCACGACCGGCTGCGGTGGATACGGGGCGTAAAGCGCTGTTGGCTGGCCTAGGGGTCTACGGCAAGGCTTATGACCAAGTGCTGGAGCAATTTGCAGGGATGCAGGAGCAAGTCGACGATGCACAAAATCGCCTCAGCGCCAGCCGAAAGCAGGCAGAAGCGATTTACCAATCGCTCGTTAAGCGCGGTAGCGCGGTCGAGAAAGATGCTCTCAGAGCATTGGCCGACCTCGAGCTCGATTCATTGGCTGACCGGACAAAACTGGAAGCGCAAATGAAAAAGGCAAAGGCACGTTTCAATCAGTTGAAAGCCAAGTTTGGCAAAGCCAACTGAGGCAACACCCGTCCGTTTTTTTGGGGGAGCTACGGCTCCCCTTTTTTTATTGCCAGCACCATTGAAAAGCCGCGCAAACATCTTCTTGAGACGGCAGCGCAGCCAGCACAAATCATCACTGGGGCAATGGCACAGCAGACTCGATCTAATGGAGGTGGCGGTGCAAACCGCTGAGCCACCCCATCGGTTACACTTTGGTTCATGAAAACTGCGCAACGTATTCTCGACACTGCCGCCGGTCTCTTCAACGAACGCGGAGAGCGCAACGTATCCGCAAGTGATGTCGCCCTCGAACTGGATATCAGTCCGGGCAACTTGTATTACCATTTTAAAGGTAAAGACGGGATGCTTTCCGCGCTGTTTCTCAGCTTTTATCGCGATATCGCGGGGATGCTTGCGACACCCATTGCGGACACCGACTTTCTCGAGACGAGCGCGCCGCTGGAACGAAGCTGGCTGTTTTTAACGGTGGTCATGGAAGCGATGTACGCACATCGGTTTTTTTACCTCAATATGACTGATTTGATGCAGCGCTACCCGGATATCGATCGGGGAATGCGGCGCCTGATGTCACTCAAACGACGGGCATCGCGCGCACTCGCCTCTGAATTACTGGCCCCTGTTGATATCACCGCACAGCCTCAAAGACTGGATCATATTGCAGACAGTATGACGATGACATTGAGCTACTGGCTCAGTTTTGATCACTGGATGACCCCGTCTGAGCACCCGCAACAAGTCATTCATCGGGGCGTTTTGCAGATTTTGTCCCATTGCGCCCCCTACTTGGGCGACCAAGCGGCAGATTTTTACCATGAGTGCGAATTAATCAATGCCAGACTGCTCGATGCCGGTTCTGCATGAGTTATTATGAGCTCTGGCTACCCTTTCTTTGGTAGATCGCCTCTACGTGGGGCGAAACCCATTCACTGTTCATTATATGGAGTATCAAACATGACCATTTCTGTAGGAGATTGCATTCCTAATTGCACCCTCGCGGTGATGGGGAGCGAAGGCCCCGCACCTGTGACCACTGCCGAACTGTTTAATGGCAAGAAGGCACTGCTCTTCGCCGTACCCGGGGCTTTTACGCCCGGCTGTTCGATGACCCACTTACCCGGCTATGTTGCCAACGCAGACACCATTAAAAGCCACGGTGTAGACAGTATTATTTGCATGTCGGTGAATGATGCTTTTGTCATGGGCGCGTGGGGACAAGCTCAGAACGCCGAGCACATTATTATGCTGGCCGATGGCAACGGTGAACTCACGGCGGCACTGGGTCTTGAACTCGATGGTTCAGGTTTTGGGCTCGGCACTCGCAGTCAGCGCTTTGCCATGATTGTCGAAGACGGCAAAGTGACCCACCTCAATGTTGAGGAAGGGCCGGGCATCGACGTCAGCTCTGCAGAAACCATGATGGCCCTGCTTTAAAGAGCCTACCGTTTAAAGAGCCTACCGGCGGCCCACTGCAACTAACGCGCTTTTCAGCATGGCGTCAAGTTCAGTCAGATTGACCTCAGATCAATCTGAGCAGGGCTGAATTTGTGGCCGCCAAGATCCGTCTTGGTGGCCTCTCCAACACCCTTATGATGCGCAGCGAACCGATAGCGCTATGACAAGATCAGCGTCATGAGTCCGGCAATTACGATCGCCCCAAATAGATTGAGTACGAACCCTTCGCGCACCATCCGCTGGATCGGCAACTCTCCACTACCAAACACGACCGCGTTAGGCGCCGTAGCAACCGGAAGCATAAAAGCGCAGCTGGCGCTCATTGCGGCGGGTACCATGAGCCACAGAGGATCAATATCAACAGCCAACGCGACTGCTGCCAACACAGGCATCAGTAGCGCAGTCGTCGCCGTATTAGAGGTCGCTTCGGTCAAAAAGGTCACCACCAACGCCAACAGCAACATCATCAAGAAAACAGGCAATGCAGCGACCAAGGTCAATGCCTCGCCAACTTGGGCACTGAGCCCCGACGCAACAAAGCCTCTTGCCAAACAAATACCCCCAGCAAATAACAGCAATACGCCCCAAGGGATTTGATTTGCTTGTTGCCAATCGATAAGCGGCGCGCCCGTCTTATCACGGACCACAAATAGGGCGATAACCGCCAACAGCGCCACTGAGGCATCGTTGGTAAAGGGCAGGCCCAGCCATGCTTGCCAACCACCAAAAGGCTCAGCGCGGGTAATCCAAGCGAGCGCAGTGAGCGCGAAAATGGTCATCACGCGTCGCTCAGCACTGCGCCAAGGGCCCACTGACGGCAACGTAATCCCTAACTCCGTCGGTAGATTCCGCGTCACCCACCACCAAGCGGCTGGCAGCAGCATCGCAATGACCGGTATCCCCCATGACATCCACTGGCCAAAGCTAATCGTTTGACCGGTGGTCTCCTCGAAAACTTGGACGAAGATGAGGTTAGGGGGGGTGCCAATGGGCGTGCCCAAGCCACCGATACTGCAAGACCACGCCAGGCCGAGCAGTAGCGGCACCGCTAAGCGCTCACGATCATCACAAGATGCGAGCACGGCCATCGCAACGGGCATTAGCATCAGTGCCGATGCCGTATTGGAGATCCACATACTGAGACCGGCACCCGCCAGCATGAAGCCCATCACCAATTGTCGAGGGCGATGCCCGCCCACGAGCCTGACCACCGACAGAGCCACCCGATGGTGCGCCCCCGAGCTTTCCATACCTCGAGAGAGCAGAAACCCCCCTAACAACAGGATAATCAGCGGTGAACCTACAGCGCCAGCAACCTGCTCGACCGTTAAGACTCCCGCCATCGGCAATACTGACAGCGGAAGGAGCGATGTCACGGGTATCGGAATAGGCTCAAAAATCCACCACATCATGCAGAGCCAAGCCACCACAGCTGTCACGACAATGGCGTTGCTTTGGTCTACCGTCATCAAAACCGCGGCGAGGCAGGCCGCTGTGATCACGCCGGGCCAGACTGTCTGTCGTGGATCTAAGTAGGTCATAATCTTCATCTGCTGTATGCTCCCCCACCCGCGTCCTTGTGTACACTCCCCCGCATGACATTAGGCAACACGACACAGTTGATCGATGGCTTCGATCGCACGATTTCGTACCTGAGATTATCGGTTACCGATCGTTGCGACTTTCGATGTCAGTACTGCATGGCGGAAACCATGCAGTTTCTCCCCCGTGCCGAGGTATTGTCCATAGAAGAGCTTCTCCGGACAGCGCGACTGTTCACTGAATTGGGGGTCAAAAAAATCCGCGTCACCGGTGGCGAGCCCCTTATTCGCCGCGGCGTCGACACTCTTTTTCAAGGGATTGGACAGCTCCCGGGGATAGAAACCCTTGCACTCACTACCAATGCCAGTCATTTGGCTGAGTTTGCCCCGATACTGCGACAAGCCGGTGTGAACTCGGTCAACATTAGCTTAGACAGCCTGTATCCTGACCGATTCCACACTATCACTCGGATCGGCAAGCTAGACACGGTATTGCGCGGTATCGACGCGGCCGTGCAAGCTGGTTTCGACAACATTAGATTAAACGCTGTCATTTTAGAGGGACTTAACCGAGACGAAGTCTTACCACTGACTCAATTTGCCCTCGAAAAAAAAATTGGCATCGCGTTTATTGAAGAAATGCCCTTGGGGCAAGTCAACTTAGGGAGTAAGTCCCTGAGCTATGTCTCATCAGACGAACTGATCGAAGAGTTGAGTACCCATTTCGCGCTTGAGCCCGTCAGCAGTGGTCAAACAGCCGGCCCGTCCCGCAATTTCTCAATCCCGGGGACGCAAACTCAGGTGGGTTTTATCTCGCCACATAGCAACAATTTTTGTGGGTCTTGCAATCGACTGAGAATCAGTGCTGAAGGCCGCTTACTGATGTGCCTTGGCAATGAGGAATCGATCGACCTTCGGCAACTGATGCGCGATGGCGAGAGTGACCAGGGCATCAAGACCGCTATCATTGACAGCTTGTCACTGAAACCAGAACGACATGTTTTCGACCGTCCCAATGAGCCGCAAATTATGCGGTTCATGAATGCGACCGGCGGTTAACTTAAGTCCATCGAGAGAGAGCCCGTGTCTACTGATCACTACCCTGCACTACATCAGGTTGAAGCCATTCAAAATGCGTTTGAAGCGGCCGGCTATATTTGTACGACCCGTATCGCCACCGTGGTCCGCCTTGCGGCAGCACTGGAAAAACCAGTGCTGATTGAAGGGCCGCCCGGCGTTGGTAAAACGGAACTCGCCAAAACCTGCGCCACGGTGGTCAATCGCCCACTGGTTCGCTTGCAATGTTATGAGGGACTCGACGAGAGCAAAGCACTCTACGAATGGAAATACGGCAAGCAACTCCTCTACACGCAGCTGCTAAAAGAGCAATTGGGTGATGTACTGGATGGTGCAAAGGGGCTCGACGAGTCAATGGCCCGGTTGCACGAGTTCGGTGACGTGTTTTATTCGGAGGCTTTTCTGGAATCGCGCCCCCTGCTCAAGGCCATGGAGGCAGATCAAGGTGGGGTCTTACTCATTGATGAAATCGACAAGGCCGATTTCGAATTTGAATCGCTGCTCTTAGAGGTGCTCTCAGACTATCAGGTATCGATTCCCGAGCTCGGCACCATTCAGGCTCGCTCCAAACCATTAGTGTTCCTCACCAGTAACGATACGCGGGATCTCTCCGACGCGCTAAAGCGTCGCTGTCTGCACCTTCACATTCCCTTTCCGACGGTCGAGTTAGAGGCGAAAATCGTAGCCAGCCGCGTGCCGGAGCTGGCACAGTCGATGACGAAAAAGCTGGTCCAATTTGTTCACGCTGTGCGGTCACTGGATCTTAAAAAGGCACCGGCCATTTCAGAGACGGTTGATTGGGCTAAGAGTCTTTTGCTACTGCACGCCAAAGACTTAGACAGCGCACTTGTTCAGGATACGCTCAACGTCTTACTGAAGTATGAGGACGACATCCAGACAGCCCAGGGGCAGCTCTCTAAACTCATGGTCGCTGCAGCAGAGTCGTAGCATCAATGGGGCAACAGGAACAAGATAAGACCACCGGCGGAGCCCATCATGGTGCCGTCAGTAGCGATCAACTCCTCGCTTTCATGCAGTATTTAAGAGGTCAAAAGATAGCGGTATCACCTGCCGACACGCTCGATGCCGTCGCCGTCGCCGAGTTATTGGGCTACGACAATCGCTCGCTGCTGCGCAACGGTCTGGCTTCGACACTGGCTAAATCTGCCCACGAACTCACCGTATTTGAAGCCGCATTCGACCAGTACTTCCAACCCACCATGCGAAGACCTGGCGCGCCTACCGCAGCGAATGATGAAGGCGCCAGCGCAACAGAACCCTCGGAAGCAGAGGGTCTCATGCCCGCTTCGACACCGGAGCAAGGCAATGAAGACCCACTGGACGGTCTGCGCGGCAATAGCCTGTTTGATGCGCTGGAAAACAGAGATGAGAGTGCCCTTTCTGTTGCCATTGAAACCGCCGCGGCAGACGCCAAAGTGGATGATATTTCGCTGTTTACGCAACGCGGACAATATGTGCGAAAGATACTGGACGCCTTGGGCGATGAGGCGCTGAGGGATGCCGCCATCGAGTTTGAACAGAGCGAGCCCGCTGCTTTCGAAGCCGTACAGGCGCTGAGGGAACAACTGCGCGAGCGCGTTAGAGATCGTGTCGAGCGCGCCTATCTCATTCACGCTAAAGCCGACACAGAAGATCTGCTAGACGAGTCACTCTCGAAGATAAAACTGGGCAATGTGGATCACAGCCAGATGGCGCGCCTGAAGCGCTTGATGGATCGTATGGCTCGTAAACTGGCTGCACGTCATGGCAGACGCCGTCGACGCTACCGCCGGGGCAAGTTGAACGTGGGAGAAACCGTGCGGCGCGCAATTCCCACCGACGGCGTCCCCTTCTCGCCCCGTTGGCGGAAATCCGAGCGGAAACGACCTCAAATTATGGCAATTTGCGATGTAAGCGGCTCGGTCGCCGCTTACGCCAAGTTTCTGCTGATGTTTCTCTATGCATTACAGGACGTGCTGCCAAGAACACGGACTTTTGCTTTTTCAGCGGCGCTTGGGGAAGTCAGCGATCTGTTCGCTGACTTACCGGTGGCCGAGGCGATTGAACGGGTCAATCTCAAATATGGCGGTGCTACAGACTACGGACGAGCGTTGCACGAGTTTTCGGAATCTGCGTTAGCGGAGGTGAATAACGCCACCACCATCATCATTCTAGGCGACGCGCGCAATAATCAAGCAGACCCCCGGCTCGATCTGCTGGCAGAAATGAAAGCGCGCGCCAAACAGCTAATCTGGCTGAACCCAGAATCTATTCGATTGTGGGGTACCGGCGACTCCGAAATGTTGCTCGTGAAAAGGCACTGCCATCTCGCGCGCGAGTGCAATAACCTCAAACAGCTTGAGCGGATCATTGATAAGTTGCTCTCCGACAGACGCTAACACCCTGAGCAGCGCAATGAGGTGCCCCGCCTCACTGATCTAATTCACTGATCTAATTCACTGAGGGCACGATTATCCCAGCACCGGATCAGCAGCAAGCGGGAATGGCTCCACCTCTCAATCGGGGTCTATATTGGCCGATCTTAAGCGTCTGACGCTAGGGTAAAACTGGCCCTCTCTGCTTGGGTTTGATCACCTTCAAGCTTGAATTTTAGACGCAAATTATTCTCAGAATCCGCGTTGTGCAGGGCTTCTTTTTCCGAGATCAGGCCAGCCTGACACAAATCAAAGAGCGCCATATCGAAGGTTTTCATGCCACGATCTTGTGACTTCTCCATGATCTCTTTGAGTCCGCTAATGTCGCCCCGAAGAATCAGCTCTTTCACCGTTGGAGACCCCAGCATGACTTCGATCGCGGCACTTCGACCGCCCTCGATATTAGGAATCAATCGCTGGGAAACAAACGCTTGCAAATTCATTGATAAATCCAACAGTAGCTGTTGACGCTTTTCCTCCGGGAAAAAATTAATAATGCGGTCCAGAGCTTGATTAGCACTATTGGCATGGAGCGTAGAGATACAGAGGTGTCCGGTTTTCGAAAAAGAGAGCGCGTGTTCCATCGTCTCGCGGTCGCGAATTTCACCAATCAAAATCACATCGGGTGCCTGTCGCAATGTGTTTTTCAAGGCGCTCTGCCAGTCGCGGGTATCAACCCCCACCTCGCGCTGATTCACGATCGATTTTTGATGTTGATGAACAAATTCGACAGGATCTTCAATCGTGACGATATGCCCACTGGCGTGGCGATTGCGATAATCGATCATTGCGGCGAGTGACGTCGATTTTCCCGAACCCGTCGCGCCCACAAATAGCAGCAACCCGCGCTTTGCCATAATCAGGTCGGTCAGAATTTCGGGCAATCCCAGGTCACGCCAAGAGGGAATATCAGCGACGATAAAGCGGGCGACAATGCTCACCTCACTCCGTTGTCGAAAAATATTGACTCTAAAACGGCCTATGTCAGGCAGTGACATCGCCAAATTCATCTCGAGGTCGCGCTCAAATTCTTGGCGCTGCGTCTCATCCATCAACTCGTTGGCAATATTACCCACTTCACCAGGCACTAACACCTCATCGGAAAGTGCGGTGAGCGCGCCATCAAACTTGGCGCAAGCCGGTGCACCGGTGGCTAAATAAAGGTCTGACCCTCGGCGGTCTGCCAGGGCTTTTAACCATCCATAGATTCGCATGACTGACACTACTCCTTGTGTACACGTCTTGGGCTGAGTGGCTCGTACCAACTTAATGGCATCGCCTCTGTACGAGGTCCCGCTGGCACCGTACACTCCGCTTCAATTTAACGCCGTCTGCCACAATTAGCCCAGCGCTATTGTCGTCAATTCATCACACAGGAGAGACCGTGTCGAAATACGCTTCAGTCTTTCGCCAGGTGCTGAATGAGCACCCGGAACTGCTTACTCAGATTCGACGTGGTGTTGAGAAAGAGAGCCTGCGTGTCACGGAGGATCATGCGACGCTTGCCCAAACTCAACATCCATCGGCGCTGGGCTCGGCACTGACACACCCCGCTATTACGACCGATTACTCGGAAGCGTTACTCGAGTTTATTACCCCAGCAGAATCGTCTATCGAAGCAACAGAACAGTCGCTGGCAGATTTACACCGATTTACGGCTCGGCAACTCAACAAGGAGCTGCTCTGGAGTGCCAGCATGCCGTGCATTGTCAGTGGCGATGCAGAAATTCCTATCGCCCAATTTGGGCAGTCCAATGTTGGGCAGATGAAACGCGTTTACCGCAATGGTTTGAGCGTGCGATACGGCCGCAAGATGCAGGCTATTGCAGGGCTCCATTACAACTTTTCCTTACCGCTCAACTTTTGGTCCGCGGTACAAGAATATGTTGAGCCGGGTCGCGATTCCATGCACCTGCAAACCGATGGGTATTTGAGCCTGATACGTAACTTTTTTTCGCGTGCTTGGGTGCTGCTCTATCTACTGGGCGCATCGCCCACTGTGTGCGCCAGCTTTGTGCAGGGCAATCGCAACCATCCCCTCAAGCCGATGGGCGACGACCACCACAGTTATTATCTCCCCCATGCCACTTCACTGAGAATGGGGGACCTTGGCTATACGAGTAACGCTCAGGCAGGTTTAAATGTTTGTTACAACGATCTAGATCAGTACATCTCCACGTTACGCCATGCCATCCTGACGCCGCACGAGGCCTATCAGGGGTTCACTCTTATGGATAATGGTGAACCGGCACAGCTCAATGACGCACTGCTCCAAATTGAAAATGAGTATTACAGCCCGATCCGACCAAAACGGGTTACCGAAAGTGGTGAAGCACCCATTGCGGCCCTCGGGCGCAATGGCATTGAGTACATCGAAGTGCGCTGTGTCGATATTAACCCTTTCATTCCTTATGGCATCGATGCCGATACCATGCGCTTGCTCGATCTTTTTCTCATGTCTTGCCTGATTGACGACAGCCCACTGTGCGATGAAGCGGGCCAAAAGAGAAATGAGATCAACCTACAGAGAATGATTAATCGCGGAAGAGAACCCGATTTGACGTTGCTATCAGCGAGTGGCGCTGAAACGCCTATGCAGTCGTTGGCGCAACCGGTGCTCGAGCGCATGGCAGAAATTGCCGAATGGTTTACGACTGAGGACTCCGTAGCGGACTATCGACGGGTTGCAGCCGAGGCCCAACAAAAATTCGCTGACCCAGACCGAACACTCGCTGCTCGAATGTTGCGTGAAATGGAAGAGAGCGGACTCAGTTATTCACAACTCGCGTTACGTTATTCTCGTCAATGGCATGCTCAACATCTCAGCGATCCCCTCTCGGAAGCAGCTTCTAATCGGCTGAAAATCGAGGCTGAGCAGTCCATTCAGCGGCAACAGGCTATTGAGGCTCAAGACAGCGAGACTTTTGAGGATTATCTGAAACTGTTCTACCAGCAATATCAGAACAACGAAGCCTGAGCATGCTGACACCGAGTTAACCGCCCAGAAAAAACGCCCCTTAGGGCGTTTCAGACATGACGGTGCGGTCGCGGAGACCGCACTGGCACAAGTGTCACAACCAAGGCTACTCGCTGTCGGCGTTAGTTACCGCGATCAGCTCTACGTCAAACAACAACGTGGCGTTGGGTCCAATCATCTGCCCTGCACCACCCTCGCCATAGCCTAACTCTGGTGGAATGATAAATTTGAATTTACCACCGGGCTTCATCAACTGCAGTCCCTCGGTCCAACCGGGGATGACCTGTGTCACGCCAAAGGTCACCGTTTGTCCACGGTCATAACTGCTATCAAACACCGTCCCATCGATTAAGCGGCCTTCGTAATGCACCTCGACAGAATCTGCCAATACGGGGCTATCGCCCTCACCTGCTGCAACCACAATGTATTGCAGCCCCGACTCTGTCGTTTGTACTTCTTCATTGCTGCTCATCTCTGCCATGTAGGCTCTACCTTCCTCTAGATTAGTTTGTGACACGGCAACGCGCTCAGCTTCTACTTCAGCCTGACGTCGCTCCTGAAAAGCGGTCATTTCGGTGTTAATTTCCTCTTCTGTCAGGCGTGCTTCGGCACCCTCGACGGCGTCAGCGAGTCCCGCGGCGTAGGCATTCACATCAATGGCCATCCCATCAGCTGCCATCCTCTGCCCCATCCGTAAACCAATGCCGTAGCTTAATCGCGCCTCGGTTGACTCCAAGTTCACCGGTTGCTCCTGCGCGGTGCTGTCGCACCCCATCACTGCCAGCAGTGTCGCTGCACCGGCGATTCGACTCATTCTCGAAATTGAGATGCTCATCGTATTGCTACTCCCTAGTCGTGCTGAAAAAGAAGGCCGATATTACGTGCCCTTTTCCAGCAGTGCCACCAATTGGAGACGCTCAGGCGCACATTTACCATCAAAAAAAGTCGGCAGCAGACTGAGGTTTGATGACATTAATGTCGAAGACATCCCCTTTTCGACTGGCGAAACGACTCCTTCTGAGGGGCTTCGGTCTTTCATCACGCCTGACCACATTAGCTCAGCGAGATGGCGCTCTGCCGTCACTTCGAGTGCGAGTAAGTGTTGCCGGGAGTCACTCAGGTCCGCGGCGCCCGTCCATCGCGTTCGGGTAGCTCGGAGCGGCAAAACCACTTCATCAATCCATGTGCGTGTCGAGACAGCCATCGCCCGTACGTCATCAAGCTGCCATTGCCGATCGTGACTCGCCAGCCAACAGGCAAACAACGCTTCTAGAATGACGAGATCCTGCGTGTCCTGTAAGAGTAGGAGGTGTTGTTGAACCCCAGCACGACGATAGCAAGCAATGGCCCAATCCCAGAATGCGTCGACGGTCATGCCGTATCAACTCCTCTCGCAGCGGCAATCAAATCCCATTTTTGCTGACGACTCAGCCGCCGTAAGGCCGCCTCTCGCTGCTGAGCATCAGATCTCGAGTCACAACTCGCCCACCACATCACCGCGACCGGTCGTCTCCCTTGGGTATACCGGGCACCGCCCACAATTTCGCCATTATGTTGACGCAAACGGCGAGTCAGGTCAGTGGTGACTCCAGAATACAGCGTGTCATCGCTACATTGCAGCAGGTACACCTGCCATTCTTTTTCGCCTGAACTGCTCGAAGCGCTTGCCGGTTGGCAAGCAGTGATATATTTTCCGTCTGACATGAGCAAATGTTTCCCTACGAGCTATGGTCAGATTCTGACCACACACTGGAGCCCTTATGAGCGCTGAAATCCTGCACGTTACTGACGACAACTTTGATACTGAGGTCCTCTCGAGCGACTTACCGGTGCTGGTGGACTTTTGGGCTGAGTGGTGCGGCCCTTGTAAAATGATTGCGCCTATCCTTGAAGAGATTGCCACAGAATATGCGGGAAAGGTCAAAGTCTGTAAGGTCGACGTCGATGCGAATCCTGATATGCCAGGAAAGTTTAACATCCGAGGCATCCCAACATTGATTGTCTTCAAAGGCGGTAATGCGGTTGACACTAAAGTCGGGGCTTTATCAAAAACTCAGATGGGAGAGTTTGTCGACTCCGTTCTCTAAACGTCAACACGCGCCCAAAAAACCCTACAATATTTTGCTGGACGCGCTCATCTTCGGGTGCTACTTTTGCGCAATCGAGGTCTCGCGAGAGACCTACCACGTCCAGCAGCATCCCCTTATAACGACTCCCACAGGGTAGACAAATAATCTGTGGCAACGTCAGTGTAGCGAGACTGCGAGGGCACAACCCCTAGACCGATTCGCGTTAGCACAAAACGCCTAGCAAAACGTCGGTCCCATTTTTTCTCCTTTTTGACTGTAACCCGGAAGTGATTCGTGGAAGAGCAAAACAGCGCCAACGCCGAAGAATCGGCAACCCCTGCTAATGAACCCGCCGCCCTCTCAGGCGAAGCCGACGGTGCAGAGTCCACTAAAAGTAATGGACGAACACTGAAACTCAAGGCCTCAGAAGAGCAATCTGACTCAGCCCAGTCTACTGCGATGGATGTCAGCGACAGCCCCGCAACGCCAGATGCGCCGGCAGACGAAAAGCCGGCGTCGAGCGCAGAGTCGCCCCCCGAGGCAAAATCGTCGGAGCCGCGAGCCAATAGCGAAGAGGACGGTCAACCCGGGCGTTCCCGTCGCGGTCGGCAGCGGCGGCCCAAACGAGACCCCAATACGCCTAGCGCTAATCCCATGAGCCTGACTGACCTTAAAAGTAAGTCAACGCAGGAGCTCATTGACATGGCTCGCGAGATGGGCCTGGAAAATATGGCGCGCTCGCGCAAGCAAGATATTATTTTTGCGCTCCTAAAACGGCACGCTAAAAGCGGAGAAGATATTTGGGGCGACGGCGTTCTCGAGATTCTCCAAGATGGTTTTGGATTCTTAAGATCGGCCGATAGTTCCTTTTTGGCCGGCCCTGACGATATCTATGTCAGTCCGAGTCAAATCCGTCGATTCAACCTTCGGACTGGCGACACCGTCACCGGTATGATTCGGCCACCCAAGGATTCCGAGCGTTATTTTGCGCTCTTGAAGGTCAAAGACGTTAATTTTGAGTCGCCTGAAAGCGCGAAGAGCAAGGTGCTTTTTGAAAACCTGACGCCCCTCTTTCCGAATGAGCGACTGACCCTAGAAAAAGGCAATGGATCATCCGAGGATCTGACCGGAAGGATCATTGATTTGGTTGCGCCGATTGGCAAGGGTCAACGAGGACTGCTAGTTGCGCCGCCCAAAGCGGGCAAAACCATCATGATGCAGAGTATTGCTCAAGCCATTATCTCTAATAACCCAGAGTGCTATGTGCTGGTCTTATTAATCGATGAGCGTCCCGAAGAAGTGACCGAGATGCAGCGATCAGTGGGAGCTCGCGGTGCTGAGGTTGTCGCATCCACTTTTGATGAGCCGCCATCGCGACACGTTCAGGTCGCCGACATGGTCATCGAGAAAGCCAAGCGGCTTGTTGAACACAAGCGCGATGTCGTCATTCTGCTCGACTCAATCACTCGTTTAGCGCGGGCTTACAACACCGTCATCCCGAGTTCAGGAAAAGTGCTCACTGGAGGCGTCGATGCACACGCGCTCGAGCGACCCAAGCGATTCTTCGGTGCCGCACGTAACATTGAGGAAGGCGGCAGCCTGTCGATCATCGCCACTGCATTGATCGATACCGGATCGAAGATGGACGAAGTCATTTACGAGGAATTCAAAGGCACCGGTAATATGGAACTGCATTTGGACCGGAAAATTGCTGAGAAACGCGTCTACCCGGCGATCAATATTCGCCGATCAGGTACTCGTCGAGAGGAGTTATTGACGGGTGATGAAGAGCTTCACCGAATGTGGATCTTACGCAAGCTCCTACATGGCATGGAAGACCTACCAGCGGTTGAGTTCCTACTCGATAAGCTCAAGGGTACCAAGTCTAACGAGGAATTCTTCAAGTCTATGAAGCGTAAGTAGCCACCTACTATGCCGAGCTTTATGGATCTTCGTGAGTTCATAGCCGAGTTAGAGCGGCGCGGAGACTTGGTCCGCATTGCGGTAGAAGTGGACCCCAATCTTGAAATGACCGAGATCGCAGACCGAACGCTGCGTGGTGGCGGCCCGGCACTGCTTTTTGAGAACCCTAAAGGCTTTGATGTACCGGTACTGGCCAATCTATTTGGCACACCCAATCGTGTGGCTTTGGGTATGGGAGAGGAGTCGGTATCGGCTTTGCGAGAGGTGGGCGAACTACTTGCTTATCTGCGCCAACCTGATCCTCCTAAGGGGTTTAAAGATCTGGTCGACAAGGCGCCTTTGCTGAAAAAATTGCTCACCATGGGCCCGAATGTGGTGAAAAACGCCCCTTGCCAAGAAACCATCAAAACCGGCGAAGCC
>ERZ802830.3018-NODE-3018-length-14610-cov-11.4435_pt1 | contig 14610 bp, 12 predicted proteins | sample MGYA00345654_ERZ802830 | MGnify/ENA primary metagenome ERZ802830 (study PRJEB30503, sample SAMEA104212375) | marine metagenome | biome: Westerlies Biome; feature: [SRF] surface water layer (ENVO:00010504) within the epipelagic zone...; material: water... | reverse complement strand
CACCCGCTGTGTAAGTATTGTTGTTTCTCCATCGCCGCGCAGATATAAGCCCCAAAGAGTTTTGGACACTTTTGCTTGCTGATCCAGTTTTAGAGCTATGAAGTCCAAACACAAATACCCCACCGTCAGATTGAAAGTCGAGCGTCACGCCATCATTTGCGGCGTAGTTATCCCAATCGCCACTGCTTGTATGACCGTAGTTGTAAACAAAGCTATTAGATGATGCGTTGGAACCAGTTCTACTGACGCTACTAGCGCCATTGAAGCTGTAAAAGTAACCAGCCGTCATATAACCGTTGTTATGGACGCCCATAAAAGTATCCGTCCAAGGGTCGTGTATCCCTGCTCTATTGTAGTAAGAAAGACCTAAACTATCAATATAAGTTGTTCCACTGCTATTCCATGATCCTTGTAACCAATTCTGGAAAAAAGATTTATCTGCCGCTAAGTCAGTATGAAAATAATAATCGTTGGTATTGACCAATACAGCTCCATACGCAGTCGCTTTGTTGTAAGCCGCTGGGTTCTCAAAGAAGTATGGCTCATATATTTGATACCTCATACCCTGATACGAGTCGCTTGGCTTATTATACTGCGTGCCGTTAAACGTCATGGCCTGCTTCGCCGCGCCAATACCAACGCTTAGTATCGTTGTCCCCTGTGCAGTAGCGCTTAACAAGTCAAAGTCACCTGTGTTGTAAGTGATGTTTTGCGCAAGTGTGTTGACGACTGATGTAAAGTTTAGTGTATAATTTCCTTCGCTATCAACAACGATTGAGCATTTTGGGTTCTTAGTGTTGTCGGCGCTAATCGCATTGATCGTAACAACGACAGGTGAAGCTGTGTTGTTTGTAAAAATCTTCCCAGCGTTGTTCGCCGCGACAGTGTTGCTTGATCTACCAGCCATTTATATTCTCCTAATTGTCGCCAAAGTAGACCACTCGGCCTGTTGACTGATACTTGTCTACCGACGCTGATCCAGCATCTCCGAACGCATGTAGAACCATGCCAGAAGGAACCGTGATGGATGTACCATCACCAACGTACCCAATAGCGTAAGTGGCGTGGTTGCCTAGCACTGTGTCGGACTCAAAATAACTGTAGTGCGTGTCTATGGATGTGGCCTCGGAAACGTAAAGCGTGGCGTCTTCTGTAATGCCTTGATATGTTCCGGCTATTGCTGTCCCGTTGGGAATGATTTCTGTGGTCTTCCACATGTAATCAGTGGCAGTCGCATCTGGAACTGCGTAGGCCGCTGCCGTACCGCCCGCACCAGCGCCACCAGATACTCCCGCATAACCGATAAAACCCATGCCAGAATGAGCTTGGCAATATGCGTAAAGCATCGGTGCGTCTTGCTCTAAAGTTACCTCTGTGTACGCACCAGCCTGACCCGCCGTACCAACCACTGTTATTCCTGTCGTGTACGACGTGCCCGCTGGTGTTGCGTGTGTGCCGTCAGCAGTTTCAGAAAAGCGTATCTGATGCCCAGAGTTTGATGGGTGAGACTGGTCAAATCGGTAGAAAATGCTCGGCAGTATATTCGCCCTAGACCTAACGCTCCCGTCTATAGCAAACTTGTTACCGCTCGACGTACTCACAACGGAAACTGCAATAGAAAAGTCTTCCTTTAAAATTGCGCCAGATGTGTCAAAAACTGCGTTTACCCACGATGTACCGTTGTAAAGCTTTAATGCGCCAGCTTGTGTGTTAAAGTAAACTGCGCCAGTTTGAACGCCAGAGGTGCTTGGATCAGAAGCGTGTGCGCCCACGAAGACGGCTTGCACTTCACCGGCGCGTGTCGTCGCTGTTGTGGCGTGAGTGGATGCAGTATTGGCGTGACCTAGTGCTGTGGTAACTTGGGTGTTCATGCTGGCTACCAGATCGGATACGCCAGCCATGTCCTGCCAAGGGCCACCTGTGGTGCGGAACTGTAAGCTCTCTTGCCCAGCCGTAGATACGAACTGAAATTCAAACGCCTCAATGTTTCCAGAGGCGTTGAATATTTTAGCCATCAACTGATCTAAGCGTAAGCCACCGCGCTCTGCGTCTTCTAGGTACGTGTCGAGTAAATGCTCGCCAGTGGCGGCACTCCTAAAAGTAAGCTGCTCGGATGGTACTCTAGTCTGAGCCATTCTTATTTATCTCCAAGCTTCTCAGCAATCTGTTCAACCCGACCGCGAGAGAGATTTAGCACCGATTGTATTTTGACTACGTGAGCATTGATCGTGTCGCGGCCCTGTTGATCCGCATCTCTTAGTTCTGATATTGCAATCTTTGTCGCCAACAAGTCGTCCCTGATTGGAGATAATTCCTCTTTGATCTTTGCGTCGATATAATCTCTGACCTTCGGATCTATTGCAGAGGCCAATGCTCTGCTGTCAGCTAACGTCATTTCTTATCTCCCATCGGGATAAGGTTCCCTTTCTGGACTTCGTTCTGGATATTCTCTTGGGGCTGTACAGATGCACCGCGCATCTTCTCCATAAGCTGCATCTGCTGCGCAGGAGTTGGGCCTTGAGCCGCCTGCTCCTTAGAGATTTTAAATTGCTCCAAGTCGGATATGCCCATAGCGCGGATAGCCTCCTCGACTATCTTGCCGCTGTTGTATTCCATGCTTAATCCGGTTTGGTTCAGCATGCCCAACATGTTCATCCACGTTTCTGCGTTCTTCGTGGGCTCAAGCGGGAGCGTTCCGTCAATCACGAGGTAGTCGATTTCCCCTTGAATGTCGGATAGCTTGAAGTCGAGGTAGTTGTCTTGAACCATATCGGCTAAAGAACCCGTCGCATCACCGTCATTCATACGGATTGAGCCTTCGGTTGCGAAGAAATCCTGTATGTTTGACGTCATCATCCGTACCATTGGACGTATTGATGTTGATGATATGACGCGGCTAAGTACGCCAAGTCGTTGACTGCCCAGTTGGGTAAGCCGCTGTATTTCTGTAGCTGTTCGTACACCGCCTTCGGCTGTCGGCATTCCTTGCTGGGCATCTGATGCGGCCGATAGGCGCTGCTTTAAGCCCCCCATCGCCTCTATGTCTCGCCAATGACCCGCAGTTACGTCAGGTATTTGCGATATGAATACGCCTTCGTTGGGTTTGGAGCCTGGCAACGTCCGTACAAGTCCGTGCGGGTTGCGGTCGATCAAGTCTCCGATGGCAACTTGCGTAGGATCTACGAATATTAGGTTGGATAAAGCCGCCTGCACGTTGTCAATGCGGCTGCGGAGCAGCCACGTAGCTATATCGTGCAGTGGAAGAAGCAAATCGTATAAGGATTGACCGTATGTCTTGTGGCTGTCGTGGTATAGCCCACCGATTACGACAGGGAATTGCTTGCCGTATGGGTTTAGCTGGCAGCGTATTACCACGCTCTCGTCTAAGATGGTTACGACCATCCAAAGCTGGTCGATCTGAGGCAGATTAACCTCGTATCCCGCAAGGCGCACCCAGCACTCGTCTACTACTCGGCTGTCACCAAGCGTAAATAAGGAGCCTCCGCTTTCTCTGCGGTTTCTGTCGGCTGGGTCGATAGATAATCCACGGCCAGCCTCTTTGTGCCAAGTGTGTCCGTCCCACCCGTTATTTGGCGCAGAAATTCTATTGCGCAGCGCTGGGAACTCGCGAAGCTTGGGGTACAATCCAGATTGGAGGAGAGCATCATACGATGAGTAGTCAGCAAATATGATGTACTGCATGCGCTCCCAGTCGCCCCACTGTACGCGGGGATCATGGAAAACCCTTCTGGGATCGACGTTTGTGATGACGTTGGTTCTGTTCTTTTGCGACCATGTGACCTTCGTAGGGGCGTACCCGTATCGAATACAGTCAAGAAGATGTTGCGCAATTCGGGCCTCCCCTGCGGTTCTTCGCATTTGCTGATGAAGAAGGCGCTCAAGAATTGCTCCAGACTTGCGAGACTTTCTGTTCAAGCCCTCTAGCTGGAACATTGGGTTGCGGCCCGTAAGAGCCGCCATGAGATATGTCAGTACCGTGTCGCTGATTGCGCGTGTGTCAGCGATTACAGCTTTCTCACGGAACTTCGTAGCGTCAGGCTTAACGTAAACATCGTGAGCGCGGTCTGCTTGCTTCCAATGGCTGTAACGCTGCGATACCCTGTCGTATGACATCTGCATAGCTGACTTCGCGTAACTCACAAGACGTTGCTCTTGCTCGTCTGTTAAGTCGATTGAGATGTCGTCGTATCCCATCAACTTTTCGGCATGCTCAGACAAATCGACAACGATACCGTCGTCGGATGGTGTGAACTCTGCGCGATAATTTGCGTTATTAATAGCCATAGTTATTTGTTACCCTCTTTGCGGTTAGCAAGTCGTCCCTACTCACCCCAGTTTCTCCACTCGGTTTTGGATGCGCCGGTCAGCCAAGCACTTGAGTCAAATTGATTGATGGCCGCTGGCGTAAAGTAGTCGCCAGAGCTAGGCGTTCTGGCTAGGACATCCAGCCCAATAGAAAGAGCGTCTACTTGGTCGTCGTGTGTGCCCGATGGGAAGGTTTGGCATTCTTCGTAGAAGGTATCTATCCAAGGCGCGTTCTCTGGCAGAAATACGCGACCGCCTTCTATCAGGGGGAGAACTGCGTTGAGGCGTGAAACTTTATCGCCCGATACTTTATAGGGGATTACAGATACGCCGCTCTCGCGCTTGAGTTCTTGGATGAGTGATTGGCCCGAAGCCTTGTCTTCGATGTAAATGCCGCGCAATCCCTTGCCGCGCCACTTATTGTTTAGCATTATCATGCGCCGCTTTAGTTCTGGGAACTCAAACCGTTCGCGGATGACGTCAACTAGGTAAATATCGCCAGTTGTGTCCATTCCAAGGACGCACATCACCGAATAATCGGATGTAGTTTTAGCTTTGAAGGCTGTATCGGCGGATATTACGAGGGTTGAGAAGGTTTCGGGCTTTAAATCAGATGGAAATGTGCGCCACCAATGCGCTTTTATCATGTTTCCGCCCACAATGTAGGGCGTTTGCTGGTATAATGAGGCAAATTCGCGTGGGTTTAGGCGCTCTCTGCGCTCCAAATCCTCCAAAGAGAAGCGTTCGGGCCACAATGCTTGCTTCTTTGTGCTGTGAATGTAGCGTTTCGCAGGGCTAACCTTCTGTAAATCCGTGCCAGACATGTATTCTGGGTCGTCTTTTGGTAGAGATGCACGGCTTTTCTTGTCTGCCGTGCGCTTGGTTTCGATGGCAGGGAAGTTAATATGATGCCACCGCCCCTCGTTCCAGTCGTCACTCTGCATGAGGCGTCCAGCCAAGTCGTCAGGATGCCAACGAGTTAAGATAACGATCTGAGCTGGGGGCACCCCGTCTATGTCAGGCTGTAAACGGGTGGAAAGCGCGGAGACATAGTAGTTCCAAACCTTGTTGCGCTGAGTGGCGGATTCCGCGTCCTCGCGTGATTTGAAGGGGTCATCGAATAAGAGCAGATTTGCGGCCCGCCCAGAGGTGGTTCCTCCGATACCGATGAAGTACGCGGCTCCGCCGCTTGTGGTGCGCCACTGGTCAACTGCGCGGCTGTCAGCAGACATCTCAAAGTCTGAGTAGGCTTGCCCTGTGAGGGGGTCGTTCACGAGTTCTCGCACTTGTCGTCCGAAGTCTGTGGCAAGCTGGGAGTTGTAAGAAGTGGACATCAGGAATCGGCTGGGCTTGCGTGCCATAAAGTAGGATGGGAACAAGACCGAACCGAATGTAGATTTTCCGTGGCGAGGAGGCATAGTGATTAGCAAATTTCGCACAGGAATTGCAGTTGACTTGTGTCTTTCTGTGGCGGGCATGTTGAATTGGCTGGTGAGGGTGTTCCTTTCTAAAGCGTCTAGCGCCCTAATCATCGTCTTATGGAACAGTGGGATTTTCCAAGTGGGGTTATGTAGCTTAACAAAGCCCTCGAAGCTCTCCTCCGCCTTGCGCAAGGCTAAGAGGTGACGCGCAGCCGCTTGTGGGGTAAGGCTCATGTGTCCGACTCCACAGTGTCGGCGTCTATTATTTGATTTACGCCCGAAGCAATGCGCTCAAGCTCCTCACGCGACATCTTGTCGGGGCTCTCTTGTACCGTGTGTTCGTGTTGTACGAATTGTGCGGTGAGATCGGGCATTACCTTGTTTAGTAGGGCTGAGAAGACGCGAGCCTGAGTGGGCGTCCAATCTTTATCGCCCATAACTACGGCGTGAGCCTCGTCTATTTGGGACTCTACACGTTTGTATAGCCCAGCGCGCATGTTGGCGACTTGCAATGGTGTAAGCTTCTTGCCGTTCTGTGGGCTTAGTCGGCCCTTTGGATTGTTTGGCATTAAATTTAACTCCTAAATTTTCAATTTTGCTCAGATTAGTCGCGGGGTCGGAAATGGCGATTGTCGAAAACCGGCTTTGGGGGTCGAGGGTAGCCCCCCCCATGCACGGATTGTGCATTTTCGATGCCGTAAGCCATTGATTTCATTGAGAACCCTGTTTCTATGCAGGAAATGGATCGCATGTGAGGGCCGAAAAACGTTTTCAAACTTGCTTCGAGCGCGTTGGAACATGGGTGCGTGGTAATCATTTCAGCATCTTACATGCGCGTGAGTGCGTGGTCGTCCACGACCGACGAACTTCGTTCTGGGAATTAACAGTTGTCCAGCCAAGGAAGGCTGGGCCTATGTTCACAAAACGGAGGCCAGCATGGCACGCACAAACACACAAACGACTTCACCCGCACCCACTTCACGCGATTGGGCGCATTCATACGCAACCGCGAAGACCCCTGAGATCGCGACGGCTCTCGCAGCCGCAATCGCGCAAAAGGCCGCTTCGTCCAGTCGCGCCACTTGGACGCGCCTGAGCGAGTACATCCGCGATGGCAAGATCGCGCATGTGAAGGCTTTCGCCATCAAGGACGCTGACAAGCGCAAGGCTGCGTTCGCGGCTCTCGCGCCCAAGGCTGCGCCCAAGGCCAAGGCCATGACGCAAGCGGAGCTTCTCGCGGGCCTGAGTTCAGGCGCGATTACGCAGGTGCCCCCGAAAGCTCCTGCGGCTCCTGCTCCTGCGGAGGCGGCTGCGCCTGCGCAAGAGGACTTCGCAACTGGTCTTGCAAGCGTGATCGCAGCGTTCATGCAGTCGCGCAACGCATGATCGCACAAACGGCGTCCCTTCGGGGGCGCCTTTTTTTTTGGTTTTCGTCTCATGCGCTTTTCGAGCGTATCAGCCGACAACCAGCCCAGCAGAATAGGAGACATCATGCTGACACTACCTACCCCACGTTACACAGGCGATTACGACAAGACCCCGATCACGTTCGTACTCAAAGCGTTAAGCACGTTTGGCGTGGGAGACTTTTACGACACCGTTGATGAGATCACGCAGCACCAATTACGCATCAACGGCGACACGTTCAACACATACGAGGAGCGCTTGTACATGGCAGCCGATCTTATGTTCGACCGCAAGGAGAAGGGATTATACGAACACAGTCGCACAGGCGATTGGCTCCATACCCAAATCAACAAAGCCACCGACGTCGAGCTTTGGCACACGATGTCGGATTTGCACGAGCGCAACATGCACACATGAAATGCGCACATTGAAGCTTCATCGGTGAGGGCAGCTAACAACTGCCCGATCCCATGCAGCTTCTGCATGACAACCCCAACATAACAGGAGACTACAATGCGTACAGCATTTGCGCGGCATCTTGCCGTGGACAATACCCGTTTGCGTGTAACCAACGCAATTCTATGGGTCTTAACGATCACCACTACAGCAGCTTTCATTTTCTGGGTCGCGGTCAACGCGTTCCTTGGCTGCGGTCAAGTCCAGTACATGCCCAACGGCCAATGGCAAACCGGCGAGTGCTGGCATTTCCCACACACACAACAAAGAGGAGAATGGTAATGGGAGAGTTACTTACAACACGCACAAATGCGTTCTTGAAAACAGAAGAAAGCGACGTCACCGACGAGCGCATCAGAAACGTCATCAACAAGCTAGATGATGCGTACATTGCGCTCGGTTATTCTGAAAGACCAGCCGAGCATTACGACAGAGCGAGGATGCTTCTCCCCAGCAACAATCCCACGTCGGACTGCCCAGACGATAGGATCAAGCTCAATGTTGAGATCTTTCGCATGGTTCGGAAGGCGTGCGACCTGGATTACATTCAATCGATGGTTAGCTCGCGTTACGACGAGTGGTCAGATCTGATCGAAGACATGCTGTCCATCTGCATACTGCACGATCTTCGCCCATCGACTGTAGATCCAATGCAACTGTCGTACATCCCAGACGTCATGGCCGAAGGCCGTGATCGTCGTGTCCGAGGCAAACCCGCCAAGATCATCCGCAAGCTGTTTCCGTTGCGCGATGAGCAAGTGGAGGATTTCTTTCGCATGTACAATACAGCTTACAACCCGATGGCATTTACGCTTGTTCATGGTTGCACTTCCGAACACTTTTTCAAGGCTTACGCTACGGACAACAACTTCACGCCTGAGACAGACATATCTCACATGAAGTTGCCGAGCCGTAACCAGTCGAAAGCCCTATCGAACAGTTGCATGCGATGGTGGGATCAAGAAGTTGGTTTTCGATGGCAGCGTGAAGGCATGCACCCAGCCGAAATATTCGCAACCAAATGCGAGTACATGCACATTGCGTACACACTAGACGATAAGAAACGGGTTGCTTCTCGCGCTTGTTACTCACCAACCGACAACGTGTGTAGCTCAATCTACGGTACGAGCATGAAGTCTGTGTTCATCATAGACGAGTTCTTCAAGGAGCAAGGCTATCTCCCAAGTCTGGACAGAAGCTACTGGCCCAACTTTACAGTTCGCCGCGTAGAACACAGCAACGACAGTAACATGTTGTTTATGCCGTATCTCGACATGAACATCAGGCGCTTCAAAGACGCTGAGGTTCTCTGTACCAAAGGCGGAGAAATTTGTCTCGTCCAAGGCCAAGACTATGAAGGCGGGAGCAGTACAAGCGGCTTCATGGACATTGAGCATTCAAATTACTGTGAGTCCTGCGAAGAAAATCTTAGGGGCGATGACTATCGCACAGATTACGATGGATACATCTATTGTGAACATTGTTACGATGATCGCTATGTGTGCTGCGCAGCAAGCGGTTATGAAGTTCTTCGCGAAGATGCGATTGAATTAGATTACATTCGTTTACCCCTTAGCCGTCGTGGACACGATCATCATAGCCCATTTGATTACCAGGTTATGTCTAGTTACTACCACGAAGATAACGTCTCGGACGATGCATACTGCGTTGATGGTGAGTGGTACAGTTTAGAACATCCGATCATATCCATACGCGAAAACCGAATGAATGCACAAATCTATACTGGCCCAATGGACATTCGAACGGCACGAAACCGATCAAGCGTAAACCACACCATGCAGATTAGGTCGCTCACCGAAGATGAAAAAGCGCGCATGATGGATGTGCTGTATCAAGATCCACACAGCGGAGTTCCAACCATCGACTTTGAGGGCGATCACGAAGACAGCGCGATCATTCTGCCCACGCTTAATTTTAGCCGCTCAAACGTCCTCATTATGATCGACGTAACCGCAGACTTTGATGCTCTGCTCAAATCACTATCAGAACAAATCAAGAACGAACTGGAAGGTTAGTAACATGACACTACAAAACACATTAACGATCACCACTCTCATAGACATGCTCGGCTACAAGCGCAGCCACGGCACTCGATCTCACAATGCTTTCGTAAATCGTTACTTGGTGCCCGTATTCGGACAGCCTGATGACGATGGTAACTTCATCAAGATCATCGGTGAGAAGCCCAGAGTAGCGTGGATGTCGCATCACGACAGCGTACATCGCACCGATGGCATGCAGAAAGTCAAAGTCATGCGGGGCTACGCAGAAGATAAGCTCGTAAAGTCTACGAAACCAGTGCAAGGAAAATCTTACATTGGTAAGTTCTACCAGAGCTACACGCCAAGCTTTCTGAACCACACGTACAAGACAGTCAAAGTCGAGAGTGCGTTCTTGCATGCCCAGTTGAACAGGTCAAATCGGCAAGAGTGCCTGGGCGCTGACTGTGCGACGGGTATGTGGCTTATGCTGTGCATGATCCAAGCCGGTATCGAAGGTGTGTACGTCGTACATGCAGAAGAAGAAACAGGCTGCAACGGCTCTCGCAAGCTAGTCGCTCGCAACCCTGACTGGCTTCAACATATCGACGCTGCTATCTCGTTCGACCGCAAGGGCTACAAGAGCATCATCACCCACCAGTCAGGCCAACGTACATGCAGCGATGAGTTTGCGTACAGCTTATCAGATGCAATCGGGCTCGACATGGAGTGCGACAACGGCGGTTCGTACACTGACAGCAACGAGTACAAGTACGTTGTCCCAGAGTGTACCAACGTCAGTGTCGGTTACTTCGATCAGCATACGAGCATGGAGCGACAGGACTTAGACTTTGCTGAGAAGCTGCGACAGAATTTGTGTAGCGGTAGCTTCAACGCGCTTACGATAGAGCGTAACCCCGAAGAATACTATCAGATGTCTGCCTACACGCGAGGTGGCAGTGGCGCTTACCAAGCAACGATGGCTGACCTTGTGTACGACCACCACGAAGAAATCGCTGAGTTCCTAGAGCAGTGCGGCTACACCGTGGAGGAGATCGCAGACGGAATTGTAAACCTTATGCCAACGAAAGGAGATACAGCGGACGATCAATCGTCACCATACAGATACAACCACGGATACGACTTCGAGCAAGCCTATTACGATGAGTACAGGGATGCTTGGGGCAACAAAGGGAGCAAGAAATGATACGAGCGACCACAAATGACAAGCAAAAGCTACTGGATAAGCAGAAGCCTTGGCTTGAGAAAACATTCCCGCAAATTCCTGAGCCAATGTTAGGCGAAGATTGCACGAATTGGCGGGACATAGATAGCATCGTTAGAGATGCTTTCACTAAGGTTATGAAGCAACCATAACCAAACCCTTACGCAACTAAAGATGTACGTCAGCCGCCTTTCGGGCGGTTTTTTTGTGTGTTTTATTTGACAACGCATCTTTAGTTGCGTATTCACCAACTATAAACAAACGAGGAAGCAGTAATGCTAACAACTAAAATGATACTAGAACAACTATCGCCCGTTAATAGAGCGAAGTTCCTTACCAAATGCCTGAACCTTAACGGGTACGACCCGTTGAACTTCAAAGACTTGTTCGAAGCGTTTCGCACGAGCGAACTAACAACCAACAGCGACTGCCCGAAGTACAAGAAAACTACTTCATTCAGTACGTCGGGGTTCTTGCGCAACCTACGCCCAGAATTGTTGGCTGTGATCCTGCCAGTGGCAAGCAACCCATCCGCACTACGGATGATACACGGCTCAATGATCGAAGGCTTCAAGACCAAAAGCGATTTCGAGCAGATCAATCCGTACTACTGGCCCATGACCGAAGATATGGTGACAGCATCATCCGAAACATTCGAAGACATCATGGGCATGGACATCGATGATCTTGTTTCGGACGGGTTGAAGCGCGAGTTCGATCTTTCGCCCAAGGTTATAGACGAGCCGATTACCGAAATTGTACAAGAAATTGTACAAGAAATTGTACAAGAGCCCAAGGTGGAGGCGATTGCGCTCAACAAAGACTTGCTGCCCATCGCCAACAGTGCGTTGAGCCAAGCGACATACGGCAAGCATGACAACCTAGACACGCTGCTCAAGTCGCATGAAAACCAAGCGGGGTACATCCAACAGTTACGGGATCAGATAGACGAGCTTGGCAAGACAGCCAACGTCATCGAACCTTCGAATGACATACCCAAGGGACGCATGGTCAAGATGCGAACCAGCGACTTGTTTCCCAACAACAAGAGCAAGTTCCTGCCCAAACAAATTACCTGTTGGAATTGGGACAGCCCGAACCCATTCGTTCCGGTCATCGATCCGCATCACGTATTCGTGGACAGCGACTTAGCTACATATCTGCAAGCACGAGAGGACAATCTTAACTCTTGGATACACGGTGACACAGGTTGCGGTAAGTCTACGTTCGCACAGCAAGTTGATGCTCGTACTGGTACGATGAACCATCGTGTCAACTTCGATACGGACATCACTCGTACCGAATTCGTAGGTACGCATTCTGTCGTAATCGAAGAAGGCAAACAAGTTACCAAGTTTGTTGACGGGATTTTGCCCAGAGCAATGCAGCAGCCAGCGACTTTGTTGTTGGACGAAGCGGATGCGATACGACCGGACATCGCGTATGTCTTGCAGCCGGTACTGGAACACGGCTGCTTACGACTGCTCGAAGATGGTGGCCGTACCATCGTACCACATCCGAACTTTCGTATCGTATCAACTGCGAACAGTGCGGGTTCGGGTGACATGTCAGGGCTCTACGCCAGTGCAGTACAGTCGCAGTCAGCAGCAACACGTAACAGGTACGACGTCTTTATCAAGATGGAATACTTGTCTGCGCATGCAGAAGTTAAGCTGATCTGCAAGACACACGAACTTACGAAGCCTGCCGCTGACAGGCTCAAGGATTTCATCAGCAAGTATCGGGCAGCTTTCAAGACAGGCGAAATACAAGAGCCTCTTAGCCCAAGGAACACGTTCGTATTGGCGAACCTGATCCACAAGTGGGAGCCGCACGTTGGCTTGGACTTAGCGTTCGAGCGAGCAGTCACATTCAACTTAACCAATCGCGTCGATGAGCAGCAACGAGCAGTGATCGTTGGTCTTGGCGACCGCGTGACAACTTAGGAGAAACAACATGGAGAATGAATTTTATTACAACACCGTACTCGCAGCGCTGGCAAAGCCAAGGTCTTCTATGCCGCACAACAAGAGTGCAGTGAAGAAGTTACGGGGCCGAGAGAGCGAGAAGGAAGTCATTCACGCACTCAAGGAGTGGAAATGGTACTGCCAAAAAACGAGACAGGTTCTTAACAGCGCAACGCCAGTGAGACTAGACAACACAGTGCTTCGACACATTGCCGAGCTGTCGGTTGAGCCTATCGAAAAGCTAATGAAGCTGCTGCCCCAAGCGGAGCTACCGTTCGATAACATGTGGATTGAGTGGGATGAACACGAAAAGCAAAAGATATTTCACGAAGTTGCTGGCGAAGCAATGGAGCATGATCTGAACGCTCACTCTCAGAATGTTGGTCTTATGGCGTCAGCCAACGCAAGCAAAGGTGGTTACGAAGTCCTTAGCTTCTTCGACAACCTTGCAGAGTGGGAAGGAGAGACGTGGGCAACCGGCGAGAAAGTAGGCGCTGGCACAAACTGCGCGTTGGTTTCGTTTTGTATTTACCCAAATGGAAATGGAAATCGCGCTAGTTCAGGCATTCACGCTAGTGATTGGGATGCAATTACGCAGATGTTGTTCGGGGAAACGTACATCAACGGACGCAGTGTGAACACATACCCAAAGAAGCTACAAAAATACTGCACCGTACATCGATGCCCCATAGTGATACCGAGTTGGGGCCGAGAGGGCAAAGCCGAAGCACTCAAAGTTGGCATGCAAATGATAGCTGGGGATGCGCGTTTTCTGCTCTGCACTCTCGCTCTGCTTAACTACCCACACACCGTCAAGCTGACAGCAACCTCACCGTCAAAGACACGGCGCATCAAGTTCGGCGCGATTGTGCCACGCAAAGAGGTGAAGGTTGTTGAGATTGAACTGCCCAAGAGCAGAGCAAGCACCACCTACAAGCGTCTGTTTACGGGACAGGGCACACCAAAACGGCTTCACCAGAGGCGAGGCCACTGGCGCGTCAACATGAATGCGGATGGCACGGAAAGAAAGCCCATCTGGATAGCGCCGATGTGGGTAGGCAACGAAGAAATTGGCATCATCGAACACGAATACGAACTCAAAGGAAAAGGACAAGCATAATGTTTAGTAATGAAAACCCCTTGGCGTTGCGCGAGGAGCTACGCCGCATCAGTCGCATCATGGGTAACAGCGACATCAACACAGAATTTAAAGGCAGTGGCGGCGCTACGGATGGAAAAAATATCTTCTTGCCCGCGCTGCCTCTGGACGCAAAGTTATCCAACGTCGATCAGTCAGTCTATCGTGGCTATCACATCCATGAGGTTGCCCACATACGGCACACAGACATGGAGATGTGGAAAGCTACGCATTGCAGCGACAGGCTACGAAGCATTTGGAACTGCCTCGAAGATGCGGTGATCGAACGCAAAAGTATTCCAGAATATCCATCATTCCTGCGGCACATATCGAACGTCATGGACGTGGTGATCGGGGGAAACAACGCAGAGATTGCCGAGCATGGACGCTGCGAAAGATGGTGGACAGAAGTTCACTACGCAGCGTTGCAGATACAGCGCAAGTGGATGGGCAACAGATCGTCAGAGTTGCAGAAATATCTGGATGGTTTGCCCGATGAGACAGCGCAGGAAGCGCACTTTTGGGCCACCGTTATCAATGGCTGTGACAGCACAGAAAGTACGTTGGTGCAGGCTCGCAGGCTTTGCGACTGGATGGACGAAAAGGACGACCAACACAAACAAAAAGAACAAGATGATGGGGCATTGGAGGCTGACGCAAATGGTAATCA
>ERZ802830.3012-NODE-3012-length-14640-cov-34.4767_pt1 | contig 14640 bp, 9 predicted proteins | sample MGYA00345654_ERZ802830 | MGnify/ENA primary metagenome ERZ802830 (study PRJEB30503, sample SAMEA104212375) | marine metagenome | biome: Westerlies Biome; feature: [SRF] surface water layer (ENVO:00010504) within the epipelagic zone...; material: water... | reverse complement strand
AGATACTGGCATAGGCCCGGCTGATCACGTCCATATCAATCCTGCGGCGTAAATCCTGCAGATCATGTCGCTGGTTTGCAAATTTGACTGCAAGGGCTGTGTTGCAACAGGATAGATGAACATGTTTGTGACGGGGAGAGGCTGATATGAAGTCACATTACCGCGTGGTTGTTATTGGTGGCGGTGTCGTCGGGGCATCAATCATCTATCATCTGTCGAAGATGGGCTGGCCGGATATCGCGCTGATTGAACGCTCGGTGCTTACGGCCGGGTCAAGCTGGCATGCAGCTGGCGGTGTTCATGCGCTGAATGCCGATCCGAACATTTCAGCGCTGCAGGCATACACGATCGACCTTCTTGGCAAGATCGAAGAAGAAAGCGGCCAATCTGTCGGCATGCATATGACGGGCGGTCTGACCCTTGCCGGGACACCAGATCGCTGGGAATGGCTGCAGTCTGCCTACCGTGTTTACCAGAGCATCGGTATCGAGGATGTACGCCTTGTCACGCCCGAGGAGGCCTATTCATTGTGCCCGGTGCTGTCAACCGACGGTATTCTTGGCGGGTTGTGGGCGGACCGCGAAGGATATGTTGATACCACCGGCACGGTGCTGGCCTATGCAGGCGCTGCAAAGAAGAACGGTGCCACGGTCATAGAACATAACCGGGTCCTCGAACTGAACCAGACGGCGGACGGTTGGGACGTGGTGACCGAAAAGGGCACCATCTCGTGCGAGCATGTTGTGAATGCGGCTGGCCTGTGGGCCAAGCAGGTTGGCCGGATGGCTGGTATCGAACTGCCTGTATCGCCCTTGTCGCACCATTATCTGCTGACCGATTCGATCCCCGAAGTGGCGGCGTTGGATACTGAATTGCCGCTGACCGTCGATCTTGAAGGCTTTACCTATATGCGCCAGGACCAGCAAGGCATGCTGCTTGGTATTTACGAGATCAATCACCAGCACTGGATGATGGATGGCGCGCCGTGGGATTACGGGATCGAGCTTTTGAATGAGGATATCGATCGCATCGAGAATGAACTGACTCTGGGATTTGAACGCTATCCGGTGCTGCAAACCGCGGGTGTGCGCAACTGGGTCAATGGGGCATTCACCTTCTCGCCTGATGGCAACCCGCTCGTCGGGCCGGTTCCCGGCAAGCGCAATTACTGGTCAGCCTGTGCGGTGATGGCCGGGTTCCTGCAGGGTGGCGGTGTTGGAAAATCGCTTGCGGAATGGATGATCCATGGCGAGCCGGAAGCCGATGTCTATGGCATGGATGTGGCCCGTTACGGCCCCTTTGCCGAAAACAAGGAATATATCCGGCAAACCACCGGCCAGTTCTATTCGCGCCGGTTTGTGATGACCTATCCGAACGAGCAGCTGCCGGCGGGCCGACCGCTGAAGATGGCGCCTGCGCATACCGCGATGACCGCCGCTGGTGCCCGGTGGGGATGCAGCTGGGATCTTGAGGTGCCATTGTATTTCGCACCAGACGGGTTTGATGAGGCGCCGTCACTGAAGCGCTCCAACGCCTTTGATATCGTGGGCAGTGAATGCCGTGCCGTGCGCAATGCGGTTGGCCTTCTGGACATCACCGGGTTTTCACGCTTTGAGGTAACCGGCCCAAAAGCAGAGGCATGGCTGGAGAAGATTTTCGCCACCAAGCTGCCGTCTGCAGGGCGTGCCCGGCTTGCTGTGGCGCTGGGCAATGATGGCCGGTTGAAGGGCGATCTGACGCTGTTCAACTGGGGTGATGACCGCTGGTGGATCATGGGATCCTATTATCTGCGAAGCTGGCATATGCGCTGGTTTAAGGATCATCTGGAAAGTGGGGATCGACTGAATGACGGGGTGATGATCCGCGATCTGGGAGAGGAAGTTGCCGGATTTTCGCTGTCAGGTCCGCATGCGCGCGCTGTTGTCGAACGGTTGACGGACGGGGCGATAGGTGACTTGCCCTTCATGGGGTGTGGGCAGTTCGACATTGGCCTTGCCCGTACACATGTTGGCCGCCTGTCGGTCACCGGTGAAGCCGGATATGAAATCAGCTGCCGGATGGGTGATCACATCGCCTTGCGCGAAATGCTGCTGCAGGCCGGCAGCGATCTTGGCATTGCCGAATACGGGTTCAATGCGTTGCTGTCACTTCGGCTGGAGAAAAGCTACGGCATATGGTCATCGGAATTCACCCAGGGCTATACCCCCGGCATGACCGGAATGGACCGCTGGATTGACTGGACACGCGAAGGCTTCATAGGACGTGAGGCGGCGATTGCAGAGCGCGATGGTAACGGCCCGGCAAAACGTCTCGTGACGCTGGATGTTGCCGCTGATGGTGCTGATGCCAGCGGGTTTGAACCTGTATGGAGCAGTGGCGGCATGGTGGGGTTTGTGACATCAGGCGGTTATGGGCATACGGTTGACAAGTCGCTTGCCATGGCGCTGGTAGACAGTGATCTTGCGGTTGAGGGCACCGAGCTTGGTGTTCATATCGTCGGGGTGGAGCGCGCAGCGACAATCATTCCGGCATCGCCTTATGATCCGGCTGGCGCGGTGATGCGCGCGTGAGATGAAGACCGGCAGTGCAGCCAGTTTGTTATTTTGAGAGGTCCTTATGACAGGTCAGCCAGATGCAATTATAATTGGTACCGGGGTTATCGGCACAGCAACAGCGTTCGAGATGGCCAAGGCCGGCTGGAAGACATTGTCGCTGGACCGCAACACACAGATCGGCCACGGGTCCACCGCCGGATCATGCGCCATCATCCGCATGCATTATTCGACTTTTGATGGCACCGCCTTTGCGTGGGAAGGCTATCATTACTGGCGGGACTGGTCTGACTATCTGGGCCTGCCTGCAGAGACCGCGCTGGCCACCTTCAAGGAATGTGGCTGCCTTGTCATGCGGACCGAGGGGAATGGCTATCTCGACAAGCATCTGGAGAACAGCCGTGATCTGGATATCCCGGTTGAAGAATGGGATGCCACCCGGATCGAAGAGCAGCTTTCAATCTATGCGCTGGACAGCTATGCGCCACCAAAACGTACCGACGATGACAGTTTTGGTCTGTCCAATGGCGGGCGTATTCGCGGCGGGCTGTATTGGCCGAATGGCGGCTATGTAACCGATCCTGCCCTGTCATCCCAGAATCTGGCAGATGCGGCGCGCCAGCATGGCGCGGCCTTCCGGCTTGGCGTGGAGGTGGTTGAGATTCTGCAAGAGGGCGGCCGGGTCACGGGTGTACGCCTTGCCGATGGTGAAGAGATACATGCACCGGTTGTGATCAATGTGGCCGGGCCCGGGTCATCGCATATCAACGGGCTGGCTGGTGTGCTTGGTGAAATGACCATTGAAACCCGTCCGCTTCGCCAGGAAGTGGCGCATGTGCCGTCACCGGCGGGCTTTAATTTTGAGCAAGATGGCATGGTGGTCTCTGATAATGACATTGCCTGCTATATCCGCCCCGAACATGGCAACAATATCCTGATCGGCAGTGAAGACCCGCCATGTGATCCGCATATGTGGAGCGAGACAGACACCGATTATGAACGCGAGTTCACCGATCAGTGGAACACGCAGGTTATGCGGTATGCGCAGCGTGTCCCATCGCTTGGCATCCCGTCGCAGACGCGCGGTGTCGTTGATCTGTATGATGCGTCCACTGACTGGATACCGATCTATGACAAGGCCTCGCTCGGCGGCTATTACATGGCATGCGGCACCAGCGGCAATCAATACAAGAACGCGCCGATTGCCGGCAAGATGATGGCAGCGCTGATTGATTATTGTGAAGGCGGCGCTGATCATGACAGCGCCCCGCTGCTGTATCGGCTGCCCTATATCGGGCGCGATATCAATGTCGGCTTCTATTCACGCAAGCGCCAGATCAATGACGAAAGCAGCTTTTCGGTTCTTGGCTAGCTGTTACCGCACCGCGCATGTTGGATCGGAACTATCGCGGTATGCATGTCGGTGGGCAGATACTGCTGCCCGTGGGTCAGCCTGTAACCGCTGTCAGGCCGACGGCCTCTATGCCGCTGACGGCAGCAGCCTCATCATTGTCTGATGTATCACCGGAAATACCAACCGCACCCAGCAGCGTGCCATCTTTGTCGGTGATCAGAACACCACCTGGCACGGGCACAAAATCGCCATCGGCAAGCCCGTTGATGGCCTGCACAAAATAGGCCTGCTGTTCGGCGCGGTTCATCAATGCGCGCGTGCCCATTCCCATGGCAATGGCAGCATTCGCCTTGCCGTGCGCGATGCGGGCGCGCATCTGGCTGACCCCGTCTTGTGACATCACGGCAACCATGCTGGCACGCGGGTCCAGCACCACGACGCTTAACGGCTTGAGGTCAAGCTCATGACCTTTTGCAAAGGCAGCATCAATCAGGGTTTGTGCCGTGGAAAGTGAAATGGCCATTAGGTGCCTCCATTAAGATCGCGCCTAAGATCGCGCCGGTGAAAATGTCGTCCTGCCCGCCGCTCAGATCGAGCGCCACACCAATCCTGAACGCAGGATGTTGCGTGACGTTGGAAGGTATATCACTATGCTTTTTGAAGCGAAACTATCCTGTTGCATCACGTGCCAGATGCGGTGGGAGTAAAGCGCGGATGCGAGTTCGGGGAGGGACAAAGCAATCATGCGGAACTTTGAGCTCGAGGTCTTTTTTTCCAAATGGGAATTCACCGCTGAACACCATATGACTGCATCGGACCTGGAAAGCCTGTCGATCGCAGATCTTCTTGCACTTGCTGATGATGAGGACCGCGAAGGTTTTGAAAGCCTCTGGCTCGGCTACACCGAAACGCGCGGCGCGGCCGATCTGCGCGCAGCAATTGCCGAAACCTATGACCGAATGAGCGCGGATAACATTCTGTGTCTTGCTGGGGCCGGCGAGGGCATCTACGCCGTCATGCGGGTGCTTCTGGACAAGGATGATCACATCATTGTGCCGGTGCCGAACTATCAGAGCGCCGAGACGGTCCCACTGGATATCTGTGCGGTGACCGGTGTCGCTATGCGCTGTGATGATGGCAGTGCCTCAGCCACGGGCTGGCGGCTGGATATCGACGATATCAAGGCTGCTGTCCGCCCGGAAACGCGGATGATCTCGTTGAATTTCCCGCATAACCCGACAGGGGTGTTGCTGGGCCAAAAGGATTTGATGGATCTTGTCGGGTTTTGCCGTGAGCGGGGCATTTATCTGTTCAGTGACGAGGTCTATCGCGGTGTCGAGACGGATGCAGCCGTGCGCATGCCGCAGATTGCCGATGTCTATGAAAAGGGCATTTCACTGAATGTGATGTCGAAGGCCTATGGGCTGCCCGGTTTGCGCGTTGGCTGGATCGCCAGTGAAGACCATGACGTGCTGACCCGCACCGAGCGATACAAGCATTATCTGTCGATCTGCAATTCTGCGCCAAGTGAACGACTGGCGCTGATCGCCCTGAAGGCGCGCGCATCAATCATCGCCCGGAATGTGGGTCTTGTTCGCGAAAATGCGGTGCTGCTTGAAAAGCTGTTTGCCGATTTCCCCGGGCTGGTTGACTGGCATCGCCCGATGGGTGGCTGTGTGGCGTTTCCGAAATATATCGGCCCGGGCGGCGGCGAGGTGTTCTGCCGTGACCTGCTGGAGAAGAGCGGCGTGATCCTGCTGCCAAGTTCGATATATGCATCCGAGATTTCACATGTGCCGGCCGATCATTTCCGTATCGGCATCGGACGCGACAAGGTGGTCAAGGACGGTATTGCCGCCATGCGCCGCCATTTCGAACGGCATCTCGCCGAATTTGCCGCCTGAACAGGACCACCGGCAGTATCGTGGCTGCCGGTTATCCTGGTGATCTTGCGCCGATCGTAAACAGTTTCAGATCAGGCGGCTGCGCGGCCGCGGCTGCCCAGATAGTGCCAGGCGATCAGCACCACCGCAGCGACGATTGCCGCGCCGTAGATGACAGGCAGCTTGAACATTACAAGAGCAGCAAGCCCCACTCGTGCGGCGGTTTCGATCGGGTTCAATGGCCGTGCATCATATTGCGCGAGTGCGCTTGAAATCAGATACAGCGCCAATACCAGACGGGCAATCACCCAGGCAAGGGCTGGCACATCAAGATTGCCATCATAGCCCGGCAGATATTGTGCGCCTGCCGCTGCACCGGCTGTGGCGTCCAGCACGGCGTCGCTGATCAGCAGGATTTCGGGATACATCGCAAAGATGAAGGGCACGATGAAAATCACGATGCCTGATTTGACAGCCGAAAACCCGGTCGCCATTGGTTCGGCCTTGGTGATGCTCGACGCGGCAAAGGCGGCAAGCGCCACTGGCGGTGTAATCGCGCTGGCAACGGCGAAGTAGAAGATGAACATATGTGCTGTGAAGGTTGAAATGCCCAGACCTGCCAGCACCGGCCCCAACAGCAGTGCCACATTGATATAGGCGGGCACCGCCGGCATCCCCATGCCCAGAATGATCGCCATCACCATTGTCAGCAGTAACGCCAACAACTGGAACAGCACAGATCCGCCCTGACCAAGGCCGAGAGATTGCAGCCAGCCAAGAACGTCAAGCGACAGGAAGGTTGGCAAGCCGGTGAATTGCAGACAGAAATCGATGATCGAGACAGCGAGGAACATCAGATAGAGGGTAGAGATCAGGACGCCGGCATTGGACAGCGCATCGATGATCTTGCGCGGACGTGCCCGCACCTCCGGGTCAACAAACAGCAGCCCCAGCAACAGCATGACGGCATACCATCCGGCACTGCCGGCATCACCAGCCGCATTGCGAATCAATTCCTGCAGCCATGACCCGCTGACAATTTTGCAACCCTTTTCGGTAACAATGCTTTCGACCCCGATCAGCGCCCCGAAGATGCCGCACCCGACTTCTTCTTTCTTTGTCAGCAACAGGATGAGGATCAGCAAAATCGGTCCAAAGATCATGATCAGGTTCAGCATGTCCTGACGGTTCAGATGCATGTCTTCGGTGATCTGGCCAATCGCCTGAATGTTCTGTTTGCGCGCCTGGAACGAGACCGACAGGAACAGGCAGAAGAAATAGGCAAGGGCCGGAATAACTGCCGCAACAATCACGCTGGAATAGGGAACTGTCGTCAGGGCGGCCACGACAAAGGCGGCCACACCCATCACCGGCGGCATGATCGACCCGCCAGATGATGCGGCAGCTTCTACACCGCCAGAAAACACTTTCGAGAAGCCGCGCTTCAACATCATCGGAATGGTCAGCACCCCGGTCGACAGCACATTGACGATCGGCCCACCTGAAATGGTGCCGAACATGGCAGAGGACACGATGGCCGCATGCGCGGGACCGCCCCGCAAACCACGCGTCCAGCGGAACGCCACCTTGATCAGTGACCGGCCGCCAGCCGATGACCCGAACAGTGATCCCAGTACCAGATAGGGGAAGATCGTGTTCAGGATGATGTCCATGAACCGGCCAAGCAGTCCGGATGAATTGTTCACCAGAATGTCGTGAATACGCGGCCGGCCATCAGCCAGCATGCGCGGTTCACCGGCAAGTTTGGTCATCAGATATTTGTTTATGTCTTCCGGACCATGGAAATACCAGACAAGCACAGTGCCGATGGTATAGGCGGCAATCAGAATGGCGACCAGCACCAGCGGCAGGCCCCAGACCTTAATGTTGTAGGACAGGAACACCATGATGGCGAGGCCGACCAGCAGCACGATCCAGCCGCCGGTGTTGTTGACACATTTCGGATCATCAACCGTGGTTGGCGGCTCCATGCCCAGCAGATCTGCCAGTTCGCGTTCAGCCTGCAGGCTTTCCTGAATCAGTCTTGCACGGTCACCGGAAAACTGGTCGATCAGGCAAATGGCCTCAATCTCGACAAGATATGTCATGGAAATGGCGCAGGCCATAAACACCAGCGCCACGTCCATAAACAATCCGAACCGGCGCATCCACGGTGATCTGTCAGCCCAGCTTCGCCAGATGGAATGTTTCAGCGCGACAATCAGCATCATCAGCGCAAAGAACAGGGGATAAAACCACTCAAAGGGGAATTTGCGGAAGGTGGCACCTTGCATGCCGAGAATTGATTGCGCCAGATCATCATAGCCCGGAATGCCGGGGGTCATGTTGATCAGTCCGACAATGACCATCAACACAGTCAGCCAGTAAACCAGCTTCATACCGAAATCAGTATGCGTGGTGCCTTCGCCCGTGCGCTCTGACATGTCCCCGCCCTGCCTATCTATAAAACAAAAAAATAGCGCCGGTCATCTGACCGGCGCTTGCTTTGGGTTGCGTTCCTACTTTGCGCAATCCGGGATGGAGTAACCGGCCTCCTCCCAGGCGGCGACAGCACCTGGATGGTACTTCAGCGGGTTCAGGCCACACATGTCTGTCAGCGCGATATCTGTCTCACCATGCCATGAGTTGGCCATGAAAGGCGCCTTGGCCTTGATATCGTCAAGACTGTCGAGGAATGCCTTGGTCAGCCCTTTGGCGGTATCAAAGCTCATCGATGTGTTTACAATCTCGCCGCCAACAGTGCCCGGGCAACGGAAATTGTCGTCCTCGGATACAATGCTGACACCGGACTTCCAGCCCATCTCATTGATCGGCAGTGTCACCGCCACAGTTCCCGGGCGCTTGGTGAACTTGCCGAACTGCTCGCCGTTGAATGCGGTGATTGGCATCGACCAGATGGTCATGTCGCCAGAAGACAGGGCGGCGGTCATGCGTCCGTCAGGAAAGCTCATCGGCAGAACAAAGGCATCGGCAGACCCATCCTGAATGGTCTTTACTGCCTGACCCCAGTTCACCTGAACGCCGGTATAGTCCTTCTTTTCCTCAAGGCCTGTAACCAGCCGGACAAGATCGCGGGCATTGGTCAGCGCTGCACCACGTGGTGGTCCGTTGAAAATGGTGGCGTCCTTGATGCCATCATAGCCGGGGAAGCTCGAACTGTCGTAGGCATAAAGACCCTGACAGGCGATACGGTAGGTATACAGAACTGCAAGATTGGATGTAAGCTCAGCGCCTTTTTCCTTGCCAAGCTTGGCATAAGGGCCAACAGCACGCGACATAAGGAATGGCAGAACGAACGGTGCTGCGGCGATATCTGATTTGCCTTCAGCCACATTCTGCACTGAATTTGTGAGTGTCTGTCCGGTTGTTACCTGCATATCGGCAACATTGTGCTTTGCAGCCGCTTCTGCGAATGCAACCACCGACACGCCTGGCGCGCTGGTGGGGGATGCTGTTTCAGCTGTCAGATTGACAACTGCATGCGCGCCGGTCACAAAACCGGTCATGGCCACCACACTGACGGCCGCGAGTATCTTTCTCATAGGTTCCTCCACTGGTGCTGCCGGGTGTTTGAAAGCAATCTTGAAAGACCGCCGGACAGCGTCATTATTGCCAGCATGTTGGCTGGGAAAGCCCTGACAGGCAAGCATGGAACGTCGGAACATTTCGTTTTTCAGCGGAAACTTTCCAAATACAGCCCTTGTTGTGCGCCGAATTGCCTGTTGCAGTTTTGTCTCCAGACGCTGTAACAAGGGTTTCGGACTGCCTGCAAATGCAGCAGCACACTCGTTGAAAGGCCATTTATGTCATCCCCTGATTTCATGGCGTCTGTCTTTGAAGACGCCCGCACCCATCGTTTCTTTACCGACCAGCCAGTGCCGGACGATCTGCTGAAAACGCTTTATGAGACGATGAAGTTTGCGCCCAGCGCGTCAAACACATGCCCGATGCGTGTGTTGTTCGTGACATCTGACGATGCCAGGGCAAAGCTGCTTGAAGCGGTGGGAGACGGCAACAAGCCGAAGGTGGCCAGCGCGCCGGCCGTGGCCGTCATTGCGCATGACATGGAATTCTATAAGCATCTTGGTACGCTGGCACCGCATCTTGATCCCGAAAGCTTTGCCGCTCAGGATGAAGCCAAATTGAAGATGCAGGCAAGCAACAACACCTGGTTGCAGGGTGGATATTTCATTCTGGCCGCGCGCGCTCTGGGCCTCGATTGCGGGCCCATGTCCGGCTTTAATCCGGCCAAGGTGAATGAGCTGTTTTTCGAAGGGTCGAGCTGGCGTGCCAGTTTTCTGCTCAGCCTCGGTTATGGCAGCGGCGAGAATATCCGCGATCGTGCGCCGCGCTTGTCGTTTGATGAGGCCTGCCGCATCGTCTGACCCTGGGGGGTAAATGTCCACCGAAAGGACACGTATGCAGCCGCTTCGCGCCATAATGACGCCTGTATTGATTGCATCAGCTTTCGTGCTGTTTCTGAGCTTTGCGATCCGCTCCAGTTTTGGGGTGTTCCAGATTCCGATCGCGGCTGAAATGAACTGGTTTCGCACCGAGTTTTCGCTGGCCATAGCGCTGCAGAACCTTGCCTGGGGCCTGGGAACGCCGATCTTCGGGGCCATTGCCGAGCGCCTGGGGGACCGGCGAGCGATCTTTATCGGCACACTTTTATATTCTGGCGGGCTGGTCTTCAGTGCCTTTGCCACAACACCGCTTGGCCACCAGATGCTGGAAATTATGGTCGGGTTCGGCATTGCCGGTACGGGTTTCGGGGTTGTGCTGGGTGTGGTCGGGCGCGCCGCGTCAGACAGCAACCGGTCTTTGGCGCTGGGGCTGACAACGGCGGCAGGCAGCCTTGGTCAGGTGGTCGGACCGCCACTGGCGCAGGCGCTGCTGAATGTCATGCACTGGTCATCGGTGTTCATGGTTTTTGCGGCGTTGATCCTGGCCTGTCTGTTCTGTCTGCCCTTCATGAAGACGCAATATCGGGCCAGCAAGACCGAGATCGAGGAAACTTTTGCATCCATCCTCGCACGGGCGGTGCGCGACCCGAACTATCTGATGATCTTCATCGGGTTTTTCAGCTGTGGTTTCCAGCTTGCCTTTGTAACAGCGCATTTTCCGGCACTTGTCACCGAGGTATGCGCGAGCATCCGGCCAGACAGCCTGCTGGCCAAAATGGGTGTTGATACGACGGCGGAGCTGGGTGCGCTGTCGATCGGCGTGATCGGGGTTTTCAACATCATGGGCACGATCATTGCCGGTGCGCTTGGTGACAGGTTCCGAAAAAAGACGCTGCTGGTGATCGTCTATGCTGGCCGTACGCTGATCGCCGCCTGGTTCATCATGATGCCGGTGACGCCGACCACTGTTTTGGTGTTCTCGGTTGTGATGGGGTCGTTGTGGTTGGCAACCGTGCCATTGACATCAGGGCTGGTCGCGTATCTTTACGGGCTTCGCTATATGGGCACCTTGTATGGGCTGGTGTTTTTCTCGCACCAGCTGGGATCGTTCATCGGGGTCTGGCTTGGCGGCACCTTTTATGACCAGTTCGGGTCCTACACCATTGTCTGGTGGGTTGGCGTTGCCACTGGCGTGCTGTCGACAGTTGTTCATCTGCCGATCAAAGAGGCACCGCGACAGGCGGCTGTGGCGACGGGATAACCTGCACAAGCTGTAAGGGCGGGGTTGAGATGCTGCGGGTCAGAAATTTTTCCATTGATACCGCATGTTCCGGCATCTCGGATGATGCTTGCCGGTCAAATATGTGATAAATCACCAGCAGATGAACAGGCGTGCGCCCAGCTGACCTGGCATGTCGAGGTGAATGAATTCACTGATGAATTCACAGCTGAATTCACGGCGGCCCGACAAGGTCCAGCCGCGCCACTCTGGAGGCTTGATTGACCCGCACAACCGGCACCGCTCATAACACTGATACCGATCTTGGAACTGTCTGGCTCGAACAGCTGATAGAGCTGCGCAAGCAGGGCATGCAGATTGCCGATATCAACCCGGTGTCAGCGCTTGCTGATATCATTGGTGAGCAAATTGACCGAGGTGTTGTGACGGTTGACCAGCTGCGCCAGCTGCTGGATGCGCATGCCGGTCAATTGTGGGGCCAGAGGGTGGCCAACCTTCGGATGCAGACAGGTCTTGACGGTGGTGATCAGACCCTGCCCGATCTGAACAAGCAGGATATAAGCCGGACTGCCTACCGTGCTGTATTCACCGCGCATCCGGTTTTTGCGCTGCGCCCGGACGTGTCGGCGCAGATGACTGAACACGCAGATGCCGGCACGGGCACCCCGCCGCCTGATGCCTTTGCGCCCCGCGATGCGGTGACCCTTGATGATGAACATGCCGAGGCGATGCAGGCGTTGCAGAATGCACGGACTGCGGTGAACGATATAAATGCCGACATCCTGCGCCAGCGCCGTGCGGCACATCCACAAGGGTGGCGCGATGTTCTGCCGGAAACGGTCGGGGTTTCGACCTGGGTCGGATATGACCTTGATGGCCGCTCGGACATCAGCTGGCAGGACAGCTTTCGCCTGCGTCTTCGTGAAAAACGCGATGCGCTGACGGTCTACCATCAGACGATCATGGATAGCGGGCTTGTCGCCAGCAGTGATGCGATGGCTGATATTGCGGCGCGTCTGACAGAAGAACTGACCCGCACAATGGCCCATATCCAATCCTTTGATATAGGCGATGCCAAAGCTGATGCCAAAGCCGATGCCGAAGCTGATTCTGGTGATGTTATTGCGGCGATGAACGCATTGACCGGCGCACCCGGCAGGCTGATTTCCAGCCGCGCCCTTGCCATCGAAATTCACGATATTGCGCGCAGCTTGCCAGATGATGACATGGCGCTGGCGGCGCTGGTAATCGCTGCCGATATTGCCACGCACGGGTTCGGTATGGGTGAGGTTCATCTGCGTATCAATGCGGCGCAGATCAGAAATGCCATGCGGCCGGTTGATGGTCGTGCCATTTCCGTAAGTGCCAATTCTGCCAGTGAGGGGGTGCGGTCACCGCGCCTGTTGATTGACAGGCTGGCCAATCGCATCCGCACCGAAGAGGCATGGGCGATCAATTTCGCCAATCTGGACAGCGAGACGGCAACGGCACGCCGGCAGTTGATGCTGGCCACGCAAATCCTGAAACATATCGACAGTGACCAGCCAATCCGGCTGTTGATTGCTGAATGCGAACGCCCGCTGACAATCATGTCTGCGCTGTATCTGGCGCATAAATTCGGCATCGCGGACATGATCGACATCTCGCCGCTGTTCGAAACCAGCTACGGGCTGGAGCATGGCGAGAAGGTGATCGACCAGCTGCTGCAACAGCAAGTGTTTGTTGATTATGTCACCACCCGCGGGCGGCTGGCGATCCAGACCGGTTTTTCCGATGCGGGCCGGTTTGTCGGGCAGGTGGCGGCGAACATGGCAATCGAACGCCTGCAGCTGAAAATCTTGCGCAGTCTGAAAGCGCGGATTGGCACGCATGTCGATGTGCTGATTTTCAACACGCATGGAGAATCGCTGGGGCGTGGCGGGGCGCAGGCCCCGATGGCACAGCGGCAGGCCTGGCTGATGACCCCCTATGTGCGGCATGTGGCGGCCGAGATGGGAATCGGTCTTTATCACCAGTCGAGTTTTCAGGGCGGCGACGGGTACCGTCTGTTTGGGACGCCGTCATTGGCACGGGCGACGATGCGCGGATTGCTGGCTGCCGAACTGGCACCGCCTCCTGCCGACTGCGCTGATGATCCGTTCTATCAGCAGACCGATTTTTCGCTCGATCTGTTTCTTGAACTGAAAGGCTGGCATGAGACATTGCTTGCTGACCCGAACTACAGCGACCTGATTGATCTGTTTGGCAGCAATTTGCTGCCGCCAACCGGCTCGCGCCCGACCAAGCGCGTGCTGCAGGCTGGCAATCAGCGACGTGGTCCCTCAAAAATTCGTGCCATCGCCCATAACGCAATCCTCCAGCAGCTGGGCTTTCTGGCGAATGTCATTTCCGGGATGGGGCGCGCAGCAACGGTAGATTTTGAAGAGTTTGTCGATATCCACCAGCGATCACCGCGGTTGCGCCAGTGCCTTGATCGGGTGCTGACAGCCAAGCGTCTTGGCTCGTTGAATACGGTGCTGGCCTATTGCCGCCTGGCTGATCCTGGTTTCTGGGTGAACCGCGCTTATCATGGCAAACAGCCGCGCAACCAGCGGGCATTGCGGCGTCTGGCGACACATTTGCGGGCCCGTCCGCGTTTTCGCGATATTCAGCAAACCGTGTGGTCACTGCGCGATGATCTGGTCGATCTGTACCGGCTGTCTGATGTGATTGGCGGGCAGAGTGTGCGGGCCACAGGTGACTCGCGCAGTCAGCTTGATCTTCTTCACGCCATCCGGATTGCGGTGATTGGTGACAGCCTGATGACGATCTGCCGGACCCCGAACATCGCCGAAAGCAACCAGTACAGCAACGAGGATATTCTGTCCCTCGGGCTGTCGCTTGATTTTGATTCGGCAGCCGACATCATCCGGTCCGCCTTCGGGCCGTCAGCAGGCATTGATGGTGCTGCCGAGCTGACCGAGGTCGAAACCTATAGCAGCGATACGGAAGGCAACTTCGCGGCGATTGAAGCCGAAGTGCTGGCACCGCTGGCCGCCAACAAGGTGCTGATCGACAGGATTACCCAGATGATCTCGGCACATTATGGCGCGCATGGCTGACCGGTTGGCATAAGTGATCCGTGGGCATTTGTGACCATCACCCGTGAAGTAACGGGGCTTGCCGCCGCGTAGCGAAACACTCATAC
>ERZ802830.3009-NODE-3009-length-14657-cov-5.43097_pt1 | contig 14657 bp, 17 predicted proteins | sample MGYA00345654_ERZ802830 | MGnify/ENA primary metagenome ERZ802830 (study PRJEB30503, sample SAMEA104212375) | marine metagenome | biome: Westerlies Biome; feature: [SRF] surface water layer (ENVO:00010504) within the epipelagic zone...; material: water... | reverse complement strand
GACTTTTCGGAGAAGCGATTTACAAGCGCTTGTAGCACCTGTCTTGGGTCGCCCATATAGGGTGATTTGTCCTTATCGAACATGGTTAAGAGCGCTTGCGCTTGATCAACACCACGTTCGGTTAGTAAGGGGCGAAGCGAACCCTCGACCAGATGGCAATAGCCATCAATATCGCCATTGGAATGCGCCAGCTCAGGAATATCACGACCCCACACGTCGAGCCCTAAGGCTGATTTAGGCAGCTTAAGACCTTGTTTTTCGACCGAATCGAGCTTTTGAACCGGTAGCCACTTACCCCGCGCGATACCATTGCAGTCGGTGATGAGCGCCTCGACCATCGTAATGTCAGGGTAAGCGGTTAAAAACTGCTGCGTCGAATGCACGAAAATGGCTCGGCTAAATTAAGCCTGAATCATCTAGGGCTGCGCGCTCACCCACAATGCCCAAGTTGGGGCAAGTCATGCCTAACGTGGGTCATTAATGACCTAATTCATGTAAATTTGAAGCGGGTCTTGCCCTTTTGCTTGTTCTACGTAGGGAATGGTGTTGATAAACAGGGCAAAGAGATCGGCCTGACTGTTCACGTCGAGCTTTTTGTATATTGATTTTCGATGGCGCCGAACGGTCTCAAGTGAAATATTGAGCCGTTCTGCGCTGGTGTCGGCACCGTAACCTCTGAGTAGCAATTCCAGAACCTCTTGCTCGCGTTCGCTCACGTAACTGGTGCCAAAATATTCAAAGCCCTGTTGTATGTGATGGTCTACACCGGGTTTTAACAGGTTGCTCTCCACGAACTCTTCTCTGCGGGTGTGAAGCTCGATGAGTTCCGCAATGACTTGGCTAACGCTGTAAAGCCAGTTGTATTCGCCATCACTAAACTCACCATGACTCTCGAGTCGCATGAAGCTGATGTTGACGACGCTGCCGTCGCCAAGCCGCGTCACGATAATGGCTTCATCAACGGTACCTGTACTGCCGTAGTAGTCTCGGTGATAGCTGCTGTCTTCGAAGTTGCCGGTAATCAATCGCGACAACCGATAGCAGTTATTCCTAGGGGCGCTCAGTGAAATCTTAAAAAATGGGTCTTCTCGGTAGGGGCCTTCAAGGTACTTATCGACTTGAGAGGTGTAGGCTTCTTTTGAGATTTTGTGATCAAGGAGTTTAGGCGGCAAGTCTTTGTGGTAAAGCCAGGCTTGCGGCATTGCCACGGGCACCTGCGCCTCGATCGCTGCAAACACCTGCTGAAAAAAAATGGGTTCGCCCACGTGAGCAACAATGTTCGCTAGATCGCTATTCCAGCGCTGAAATGCGTTTATTTCCACTCGCTGTCTTCCTAGTAAGGCCTGACTCAAGAGTGGAAGGTTTCTTACCTTAGGTCAATCCAATTGGGCGTGGGGCAGACCGCTGTGGGCGCACGGCGGCCTGCATTTTCAATGTGCTTTGACGCGTTCCCAGACGTAATTGCTCACTGCAGCGATCGAGACGTGCTCGGCTTCGCTGTCACAGCGTCCTTGCACCTCAACCATGCCCTCTTTCAGCGACCGCTCACCGATGGTGACGCGTAAAGGCACCCCAATCAGTTCGCAATCAGCAAATTTAACGCCGGGGCGTTCTTTTCGATCGTCCATAGCGACATTAACGCCCTGTGCACGCAATTCGTGGTAAAGCGTTTCGGTGGCGTCAGCGACACTCTCGGATTTATCCATGCCCAGTGGGATAAGGACCACTGAAAACGGCGCCATTATGGCAGGCCAAATGATGCCGCGCGCGTCATTGTTTTGTTCGATAGCCGCCGCCACGATTCGGGTAATACCGATGCCATAGCACCCCATACTCATGGGAACCGACTTGCCGTTCTGATCCAGCACCTCGGCGCCCATGGCCTCTGAGTACTTTGTTCCCAGTTGGAAGATGTGCCCGACTTCAATGCCGCGTTTGATTTCGAGACGGCCTGTACCACAGGGGCTGGGGTCTCCAGCAGACACTGTGCGTAAATCCGCAACCTCAAATTTGGGAATATCACGCTGCCAATTGACACCTTTGAGGTGTTTGCCCTCTTCGTTAGCACCGCAGACAAAGTTCGTCAGCACGGAGGCGGCACGATCCACGACGATTCGGACATCGAGTCCCACAGGGCCCAGAGAACCAAACGAAGCGCCGGTCGCGATTTTTACCGCTGATTCTTGAGCCATTCGCAAAGGCTGGCTGATTCCGCTGATCTTTTCGGCCTTAATTTCATTGAGTTGTTGATCACCGCGAAGTACCAAGGCAACGAGGCCGCCTTGTGCATCTTCCACGAACAGCGTCTTAAGAGAGGTGTCTGGGGCAATACCGTGGTTCTTGGAAAGGGCGTCAATGGTTTTGGCATCGGGCGTATCAAACAGAGCCATCGTCTCAAACTCAGCTGCCACGGCCTGCGGCATGAGCGCCTCTGCAAGCTCAACGTTTGCAGCAAAGTCACTCCCTGTGGAGAAAGCAATACTGTCCTCCCCCGAGTCGGCCAGCATGTGAAACTCGTGAGAGTGACTCCCGCCAATTGAGCCTGTATCCGCTTCGACCGGACGGAAGTTCAAGCCAAGCCGGGTAAAGATGGTCCAGTAAGCCTCGTGCATACGCCAATAGGTTTGCTCGAGAGAGTCCTGATCGATGTGAAATGAGTAGGCGTCCTTCATTACAAATTCGCGTGAGCGCATCACGCCAAATCTAGGACGTATCTCGTCTCTGAACTTGGTTTGGATTTGAAAATAATTGATTGGTAGCCGCTTGTAGCTGCGAATTTCCGATTTAGCCAGATCAGTGATTACTTCCTCGTGTGTGGGTCCCAGGCAGAAATCACGGTCGTGACGATCTTGGAGTCGGCACAGTTCAGGCCCGTATTGCTCCCATCGGCCAGACTCTTTCCATAACTCAGCTGGCTGAACGACAGGCATAGACAGTTCAACGGCGCCCGCGTTTTCCATTTCTTCACGAACAACGCGTTCGACATTGCGAACGACCTTCAGCCCCAGCGGCATCCACGTGTAGATGCCCGCGGCGATCCGTTTGATCAGCCCTGCTCGAAGCATGAGCTGATGACTGATCACCTCTGCATCGGCGGGAGTTTCTTTGGTGGTCGACAAGGGGAAATTTGAAAATCGCATCTACGTTTCCTGTAAGTGGCTGTCTAACGTCGTGTGGCACTGTCTGGCGGACAGCGAGTGTATCAAACCTCGGGGGGCGGTTCGCGATAGCCAGTGCGCTCATTCGCGATGGTTTGGGCTTGTATCACCGACCCTATTTGGTGTTACATCCTATAGCATCGATACAACGATCATCGACTTTCGGGGAAAGGGAGCAATCACAGTGCAGGCGGACAAGATCAAGCCCAAGAAAACGGATAAGAAGAAAGTCACTGGGCAACTGTCAAAGGGCGAATTGCACCGTAAAATTGCGAGTAAGACCGGTCTGACCAAAAAACAAGTGGGTGATGTATTTCGAGAGTTTGAACAGGTATTGGCTGATCAGATGAGTGTGAAGGGCTGTGGTGAAATGACGTTGCCCGGCCTTGCAAAATTCACAACGGCGACACGGCCTGCTGTCCGTGCACGAAAAGGAGTAAATCCATTTACCGGCGAGGAAACGCTGTTTGCGGCGCGACCCGAGACCCGAACGGTAAAAATACGTGCACTCAAAAAGTTGAAAAGCTTCTCAAACTCGTAATCCTCGTCTTTGCGCCTAGAATTGCCATTAACCTCGCGCGCTGATTAGTGTAATCTCTCGCGCTCTGCGTTTTACAGCCGCAGTACGTTTGCAACCATAGAGATGTTCCGCATGCCAATTTACGAGTATGTATGTGGTGCCTGCGGAGATGCGCACGAGGCACTGCAAAAGATGTCAGATGCCCCGCTGACCGACTGTCCTGCGTGTGGGGCGCGATCGTTGAAGAAAAAGGTTTCAGCGCCGGCGTTTCGTCTTTCGGGTAAAGGCTGGTACGAAACTGACTTCAAAACGGGTGCAAAGAAGAACTTAGCGAATAGCTCAGGCTCTGAGTCAGGCGGTGTCAAAAACGCGGCATCGCCTTCGGATTCGTCTGACTAGAACGACACGAAACTAGAGAGTACACATGCGGACACATTATTGCGGTGCCACAAAAGACGCTTCGATCGGCGAAACGGTGACGATCTGTGGTTGGGTGGACAGGCGCCGAGATCATGGAGGTGTGATTTTTCTCGACATGCGTGATCGCGAAGGCGTTGTTCAAGTCGTCTTCGACCCAGACACCAAAGAGTATTTTGAGTTGGCTGACCGTGTGCGCAGCGAGTATGTCCTGCAGATTACTGGCCGTGTTCGGGAGCGCGCGTCTGAGACCGTGAATCCGTCGATGGCGACGGGACACATTGAGGTTTTAGGTAAAGAGCTCGTTATCCTCAATGAAGCGGCTCCACCCCCCTTCCCACTGGATGCGCATCAGACGGTGGGGGAGGATGTTCGCCTTCGTTATCGATTCATGGACCTTCGTCGTGAGTCGATGCAACAAAATTTAATGACGCGCTCGCGAATCACCTCAACGATCCGTCAGTATCTTGAGACCGCTGGATTTTTGGATATCGAAACGCCGGTGCTGACCCGCGCAACCCCTGAAGGTGCTCGCGATTATTTGGTCCCGAGTCGAACGAATGCCTCCAAATTTTTTGCGTTGCCTCAATCGCCTCAGCTCTTTAAGCAGTTACTGATGGTGTCGGGCTTCGATCGGTATTATCAGATTGCACGGTGTTTCCGAGATGAAGATCTGCGGGCTGATCGGCAACCAGAGTTTACTCAGATTGATGTGGAGATGTCCTTTACTGACGAATCGGAGGTCATGCAGCTGACAGAAGGTATGGTCAGAGCGCTGTTTCAAACGCATTTAAATGTAGACCTTGGCGATTTTCCACAAATGACGTGGCATGAGGCCATGGAGCGTTTTGGCTCTGATAAGCCGGACCTTCGTATTGATCTGGAACTCGTCTCGGTCGATGACCTCATGGCGGATGTGGAATTTAAGGTGTTCTCAGGTCCAGCCAGCGATCCGAAGGGGCGTGTTGCTGCGCTGCGTGTACCCGGTGGAGCGACGATCAGCCGTAAGGAAATCGACGATCTTACAAAATACATCAGTGCTTACGGTGCTCGTGGGCTTGCGTGGATTAAAGTCAACGACAAGGCATCAGGCGTATCAGGTCTTCAATCGCCAATTTTAAAGTTCATGCCTGAATCGACGATCCATGACCTAGCTGAAAGGCTCGACCTTGAGGACGGCGACATTGTTTTCTTTGGCGCCGATAAACGCCAGATTGTTAATGATTCACTGGGCGCGTTGCGACTGAAGGTTGCCGCGATGACCGACAGCGTCAGAGAGGGTTGGGCGCCACTGTGGGTCGTCGATTTCCCCATGTTCGAAGAAACGTCCAGCGGTGGTTTGACCGCGATTCATCACCCCTTTACGGCGCCGTCTTGCAGCGCTAAGGCGCTCAAAGCAGCGCCAGAAAACGCACTCTCTCGAGCCTACGACATGGTGCTCAACGGCAGTGAGGTTGGTGGAGGCTCGATTCGCATCCATCGCCAAGCAATGCAAAAAGCGGTTTTTGAGATTCTTGGAATATCCGAAGAAGAAGCGGATGCAAAGTTTGGATTTTTACTGTCTGCGTTGAAACACGGTGCTCCCCCTCACGGAGGCCTGGCATTTGGTCTGGATCGTCTTGTGATGTTAATGGTCGGCGGCCAGTCCATTCGTGATGTCATCGCCTTCCCCAAAACGCAATCGGCTCAATGCGTGATGACTGATGCGCCAGGTGAAGTGTCTGAGCAACAGTTGCGTGAGCTCAGTATTCGATTGAGGGCGCCTGATAAGTAATTGCAGTGACGACATGACGTCGGCGTCAGTTTCCCGCACAATCTAAGCATGGGCGGAGAGGCACTGTGACACTTATCTTAGGGATTGATCCTGGCTCGCGTAAGACCGGGTTCGGTGTGGTTGAGACAGACGGCACGAACACGCGTTACGTGGGCAGTGGTGTAATCAAACTGCCCGTGGATCAACCTTTAGCGCCGCGCTTAAAAGTGCTTGCTGAGTCATTGACAGAAATTATTGGCGAATACCGGCCAACCGTCGCTGTCATAGAACAGGTTTTCATGGCCAAAAGTGCCGATTCGGCCCTCAAACTTGGTCAAGCGCGTGGCGCTGCAATGGTGATTTGCGCGCTGGAGGGACTTGAAGTCCATGAGTACGCGACGCGAAAAATCAAACAAGCGGTTGTGGGAACCGGTGGCGCCAACAAAGCGCAGGTTCAGCATATGGTGACGCGGCTCTTGCGATTGCCCTCGACGCCGCAAGAGGACGCCAGTGACGCTCTCGCCGCTGCACTGTGTCACATTAGTGGTGATGCAGTGATGCGTGCAACTGGTGCAAGGGCTTTTGCCACTGGACGACTCAAATAAACTCATGAGAGCACACGGATGATAGAACGACTGCGCGGAACTATTTTGGCCAAGCAAGCCCCCGAAGTCATCGTAGATGTGGGTGGCATCGGCTACGAGGTTCGTGTGCCCATGACGACGATTTACCAGCTTCCCGCGATTGGTGAGACCACGATTTTGCTCACTCACTTTGTGGTACGCGAGGATGCGCAACAGCTTTATGGATTCGTTCGAGAAATCGACCGTCGACTCTTTAGGGATTTGATCAAGGTTAATGGCGTGGGCCCTAAACTTGCGTTAGCGATCCTTTCTGGCATGGATACAGAGCAGTTTGCGGACTGTCTGAACCGCAATGATGTTCAAGCCCTTGTTGCGCTTCCTGGCGTTGGCAAGAAAACCGGCGAGCGACTGTTGGTTGAAATGCGTGACAAAGCGGGGCAATGGTTGTCCGATGTACTGCCGGCTGAGCGGGCTCATTCGTCACAGACGCCGTCGGTCGATGTGCGAGGCGAAGCCGAGCAAGCACTGGTGGCGCTGGGATATAAACCCACGGAGGCGTCTCGCCTAATCGCTGCTGTAGATTCGGGCGACATTGACAGTAGTGAAGGGCTTATCCGGGCTGCCTTACAGTCGGCAATGCGTTAGAAAAGTCTACATAGAAAGGATGCTTGAGTGATAGAGACCGATCGATTGGTAGCGGGAGGAACGACGGACAGTCGTGAGACTGTTTTGGACCGGGCTGTCCGGCCACAAACCCTAGAGGACTACATTGGTCAGTCTGCGGTTAAAGAGCAAATGGATATTTTTTTATCGGCCGCAAAAGGACGCGGTGAACCGCTCGACCACACGCTTATTTTTGGTCCCCCCGGTCTGGGTAAAACAACGCTTGCCAGTATTATTGCCAATGAAATGGGCGTACAGCTTAAGACAACCAGCGGCCCGGTGCTTGAAAAAGCCGGCGATGTCGCGGCCATCATGACGAATCTCGAGCCTAACGATGTTCTCTTTATTGATGAAATTCACAGACTGAGTCCCTACGTAGAGGAGATACTTTACCCTGCGATGGAGGATTTTCAGCTGGATATTATGATCGGCGAGGGACCTGCGGCACGTTCCATAAAATTGGATCTTCCGCCGTTTACGTTAGTCGGCGCGACAACGCGCGCAGGACTATTAACATCGCCGCTCAGAGATCGGTTTGGGATTGTTCAGCGACTGGAGTTCTATGCAGTCGGCGACCTGACGCGCATTGTAGCGCGTGCTGCCAGCATTCTTTCTATCGATACTGACGACGCTGGAGCGATCGAAATAGCGAAGCGCTCGCGAGGGACGCCGCGGATCGCAAACCGTTTGATGCGTCGCGTCAGAGATTATGCGCAAGTCAAAGGTGACGGCATTATTTCGAAGCCAATCGCCGAGGCGGCGCTTGATATGTTGAGTGTTGACGACCAAGGGTTTGATCACCTCGACCGACGATTTTTGCTGGCGCTCATTGAGAAATTTGAGGGCGGTCCCGTGGGCATTGACAGTTTGGCAGCTGCCCTGTCAGAGGAGCGAGGCACCTTAGAAGATGTTATTGAGCCTTACCTGATTCAACAGGGGCTGATTATTCGCACGCCGCGCGGTCGCATTGTGACCCATGCAGGCTACCGGCACTTTGGATTGGCTGCACCGCAGACGGTTGAGGCGGCCAGTAGCGTGTCGCAGGATCTCAGTGAGGGCTCGGATGACTGAATACCGACTTCCCATTCGGGTCTATATTGAGGATACAGACGCCGGTGGCATCGTGTATTACGTGAACTATTTGAAATACTTCGAGCGGGCGCGAACGGAACTTATTCGCGCCATGGGCGTCGATAAGACCGCGGTCATGGACGATGGATCGGTGTTTGTTGTGACCTCAGCGTCTATTGATTATCTAATGCCGGCGCGTTTGGATGATTGTATTGAGGCCAGAGCAACCGTGATCGCGTCGGGTGCGGCGAAGATTGAATTCGAGCAGGCTGTGGTGAGAGAGGGCGTTGAACTTGCGCGGGGGCGTGTGTCGGTGGCGCTCACAGAGGGTGCTTCAGGCCGACCTAAGCGTATGCCGGCCGCGTTGCGCGCGGCCCTGCAAGCGAATGAACACAAAGGCGAGGTAAATCATGACGGATGAACTGAGTGTTATTGAACTCATCATGGGTGCGAGTCTCACGGTAAAACTCGTGATGGCGACGCTGTTAGCGGCCTCCGTCGCCTCATGGTTCATGATTGTTCAACGCGTCATTATCTTGCAGAGGGCGAATGCTGAGTTGCTCGACTTCGAGGATCGCTTCTGGTCTGGAATGGATCTCGCTCAGCTTTACCGGGAGGGTTCAACCGCGATTGACGAGGGCTTTGACATCACGGGTGGTGAAGCGCTTTTTCGAGCAGGTTTTAAGGAATTCTCTAAGTTGTCGCGTCAAGAAAACATGGACGCTGATGCCATGGTCGAAGGGTCACGTCGGGCTATGCGGGTCGCTTTGATGCGCGAGAGTGATCGATTAGAGCAACACTTGCCGTTCTTGGCGTCGGTGGGCTCGACCAGTCCGTATGTGGGCTTGTTTGGCACGGTGTGGGGCATTATGCATTCATTTAGAGGTCTGGCCACTAGCTCGCAGGCAACGCTTGCCGCCGTCGCTCCGGGCATTTCTGAGGCGCTGATTGCAACAGCCATGGGGTTATTCGCCGCGATTCCTGCTGTGCTTGCCTACAATCGATTTGCAGCAAAGGTCGACGCGTTACTCAATCGGTACGAATCGTTTGTTGATGAGTTTTCCGGACTTTTACAGCGACAAAGTTACGCTCAAAAGCGAGATCAAGCGCAGTGAGACCGCGCCGAGCTATGGCTGAGATTAACGTCGTTCCTTACATCGACGTCATGCTGGTGTTGCTTGTGATTTTTATGGCGACGGCGCCACTGCTCATGCAGGGCGTCGAGGTCGACCTCCCAGATGCGAACTCAAGCCCTGTTTCAGACAGCGACGCGGAGCCCTTAATTGTGTCCATCGATGCTCAGGCAAAGTTGTATCTCAATTTGGGCGCCAGCGACGACCTTGCGCTGAATATCGAGACGGTCAAACAGCGCGTCGCGACGGTACTGAAACGCAATCCTGAAAAGGCAGTTATGGTTTGGGGTGACGCGGCCGTGCCTTACGGTGAGGTGGTTGCTCTTATGTCAGAACTCCAGGAGGCCGGTGCGCTGTCAGTGGGGTTGGTGACTGAGGCTCCTGCGAGACGACAGTGAACTCTGATCGACTGCTTATTATTGGTATCCCCGCACTTGTCGCCGTGCTGGTGCATCTTTTTTTCGTGATTGTGATGGAGGGCGGATGGACCGTCGCGGCGCCAACTGTCTCAGCAAAGCCGCAGGTTATACAGGCATCGCTCGTGTCCTTGTCAAAGCCTGATCAGACGGCGGCAAAGCCCAGGTCAAAACCAAAACCAAAACCAAAACCAAAGCCAAAGCCTGAGTCGGTGAAGGCACTTGAGCCAAAACCGATTCCAAGGCCTGACCCCATTATTCCTGAACCGGTCTCGGCTGATGACAATAAGACGTCTACTGAAAATCAGTTAGCACGACTTCAAAAGGAACTGCTGGATGGCCTGATGGATTTGCCCGAGGCTGAGGGGCAAGCACTGGCTGAGGAGGTGAGCGAGGTGCAGCAAGTCGCGGCGCTCATGCAAGCCCGCATCACCCAAAACTGGCGACGTCCACCCTCGGCGCGCAACGGCATGGAAGTTCTGTTAGAAATCAGTCTCGTACCGACCGGCGATGTTGTCGGTATTTCTGTTTCAAGCAGCAGTGGAAGTATTGCGTTCGATCGAAGTGCGATTGCCGCTGTGGAGCGTGTGGCTCAGTTTTCCGAGGTGGCGGTTTTGCCTATCTCAGATTTCGAGCGATACTTTCGCCGGTTCCCACTGCGTTTTAAGCCTGAGGATCTGAGGTACTAGTCATGTTGTTACGATCGTGTGTGTTTGTTTTGGGGTTATTTTTAACCACTACCTCTTCTGCGCAGCTGGAGATTCAGGTGACGCGTGGCATTGATAATCCCACTTCAATTGCCATTGCACCGTTTGCTTGGGATGGCTTGGGCTCTGCGCCCACTGACTTTGCGCAAATCGTGGACTCTGATCTGGCGCGAAGCGGGCAGTTCAGTCCGGTCAGCCGACGGGATATGTTGAGCTTGCCCGCAGCAAGAGAGGAGATTTTTTACCGCGATTGGCGTGCTATTTCGACCCGCTACCTGGTCATCGGTCGTGTGAGTCAAGGGACCCAACTTCGCGTTGAGTTTTCACTGCACGATGTTGAACGCGGTGTGGAGTTATTCTCGGGTCAGGTGGTGAGTGCAGAATCTGAGGCTCGTATGGCAGCGCACCGAGTTGCCGACTCGATCTATGAAAAACTGACCGGTATTCCCGGTGCATTTGCCACACGACTCATTTATGTATCGGTGACGCGTAACCCAGACGGTAAAGACTTTTACCGATTGACGGTGGCGGATGCTGATGGTCGCAGGCCCATTGTTTTGCTAGAGGGTCGCGACCCCATCCTTGCGCCGAGTTGGTCTCCCGATGGAAAAGAGGTGGCGTATGTCTCTTTTGAATCCTCTCGACCGGCGATTTACCGGCAGGTGCTTGCCACGGGTAAGCGGGAGCAGCTGACTAATTTTCAAGGGCTCAATAATTCCCCAGTTTGGTCGCCCGACGGCAAGTCAATGGCGCTGGTTTTATCCAAGGACGGTAGCCCTGATATTTATTTGCTTGATCTTGAAACAAAGCAATTTAAGCGTTTGACGCGACATTACGGCATTGACACCGAACCGACTTGGATGCCCGACGGACAATCACTGCTGTTCACCTCCGATCGTGGAGGGCGACCCCAAATTTATCGTTATGAACTTGCGACCGGTAAAATTGAGCGGGTGACCTTTGAGGGGCGTTACAACGCGCGTGCGCGGGTTGCCGAGGACGGTCGCAACGTCGCGTTGGTTCACCAGCGCAAGGGACGGTTTCATATTGCTGTTTTTGATCTCGTAACCGAGCGACTGACTGTATTAACCGAGACGTCGCTGGATGAAAGTCCCAGCATCGCACCTAATGGGTCGTTGGTGATCTACGCGACCAAGCGCGGTGAGCGGAGTGTTTTGGGTGCTGTCGCCGTTGACGGCGGGGTTAAATTTAGCTTGCCCGCACGATCGGGTAGCGTTCAAGAGCCCGCTTGGTCACCGATGTTGGTCGAACAGTGACAAAAAAACATTTCGAGGTTCAACAAACGGACATATATGCGATACATTATGTACAGGATTCAAAACCTTCGCGTAGGAAACACGTCATGACAACGAAAAATACTTTGGGAAAGGCCGCGGTTGTTATTCTGCTGGCTACATTAGTGAGCGCATGTTCCAGTAATGCGGCGAAAGAAGAGGCTGCGGCTCAGGCCGCGACCGCACGTGCTGCCGCTGAGCAAGCCGCTGCAGCAGAGGCTGTTGCTGCAGAGGAGCGTGCGATCGAAAAAGAGAAAGCGATGGTCATGCAGGAGCAACGTGAGGCGAAGCGTCGCTTGATGGATGCCGCGTCGGCTGCTGGCACGGTATTTCTTTTTGACTACGACAGTTCAACACTCAGCGATGACGCGCGTGCGGCGATTGACGCACACGTCGCGCTGTTGATGTCCGGGAGCGCCAACGCTCGTCTTGAGGGACACACCGACGAACGCGGTACTCGCGAATACAACCTCGCACTGGGCGAGCGCCGAGCCAACGCGGTACGCGATTACATGGTGGCCAGTGGTGTCCCTGCCTATCGGTTAGAGACCATTAGTTACGGCGAAGAAAACCCAGTGGCTTACGGTTCAGGCGAGTCCAGTTGGAGTAAGAATCGTCGAGTGGAGATCAAGTAAGACGCTATGATCTTACAGCGATTTTTAGAGCCGGCGCTTGTCGCCGGCTTTTTTGTTCTATCGAGTGCCGCTTTTGCTCAAACCGAGGCGTTTCGACCTGCAGCAGCACCCGCCGGGGTGCTCCCGTATCGGTCGGTAGACACTGCGGTCAATACCGTGACTGTTCAGCCGTTATCCGTTGCGCCGACTGATTCGCGCACAGTGGCGATTCGCGTACAGCAGCTTGAAGAAGAAATTCGGCGTCTGAACGGTCTGGTAGAGGAGCAGGCCAGTTTGCTCGCGCGTCTTCAAGATCAGACGCTCGAGCGTTACGTTGAGATGGATCGACGATTGGCGGCACTGGGTGCTGCTGAGGATACTGTGTCGGTGGTCGCTGCAAGTGAAGGTGCTGTCGTTGTTGACACGCAAGATGTGAGCGCCGGTGCCGAACAAGCCCTGGTTCCAGAGGCGCAGCCGGGTGAGCAAGAGGCCTATCAGTCTGCGTATGGTTTCGTCAGAGAGCGACAATTTGATCAAGCCTTGATCGCTTTTAATGCGTTTTTAGGGGCCTATCCCTACGGCCGATACTCTCCAAATGCACACTACTGGTTGGGAGAGCTTTACCTGGTAGTGGAGCCCGTTGACCCCGAGTCGGCGCGACAGAATTTTCAACTCTTGCTGGATCAATACCCTGCTGATCGGAAGGTCCCAGACGCCCTTTATAAGTTAGGCCGTGTCCACGCACTCAAGGGAAACGAGGATCGTTCGCGCGAGTACCTAACGCGTGTTATCGACGAATATGGCGCTGAGCAACATCCTGCGGCACAGTTGGCGCAAGATTTTCTCGACAGTCAGCTGTAACGTCCCCACCTTTTTTCGAGCCGTCATTTGTGTCTCAGTTACGCATCACTGAAATCTTCCACTCGCTCCAAGGTGAAGCCCGCTCGGTGGGCGTTCCCACGGTATTCGTTCGCCTGACGGGGTGCCCCTTGCGCTGTCAGTACTGCGATACAGAATATGCCTTTTCGGGTGGCGAGCTACTGACACTGGACAGTATCTTGGCGCAAATTCGCGCGTTTGGCTGCGAATACGTCTGTGTTACGGGCGGCGAGCCGCTTGCACAGTCTGGCTGTAACGCGCTGTTGCAGCGTCTCTGTGATGACGGATTTCAGGTGTCGCTTGAGACCAGTGGCGCGATGTCAATTGAGCACACACCGACGGCCGTCAGCCGAGTCGTCGATATTAAGACACCGGACTCTGCAGAGTCGCATCGCAATCTGTGGGGCAATCTTGAATTCCTAACGACGCATGATCAGTTGAAATTCGTCATCTGTAGTCGTGACGACTACGAATGGGCGCGCTTTAAGCTTGACGAGTTTTCGCTCAAGAGCCGCGTTAGCGATGTGTTGTTTTCTCCCTCACACCATGACCTGAGCGCCATGGACTTGGCCGACTGGATTGTTGAAGACCGTTTGCCGGTGCGCTTTCAAATGCAGTTGCATAAGGTGCTGTGGAACGATGAACCTGGACGTTAACGACGAATATGAAAACTAAAGCCGTAATACTCACCTCAGGGGGTTTGGACTCAGCAACACTACTGGCCATGGCACACAGTAATGGTCGAGAGTGTTACAGCCTAAGCTTCGATTATGGTCAGCGGCATCGTGCGGAACTTAATGCCGCGCGAGGGCTTGCCGAGCGTTACGGCGACGTTATTCATCGTGTTGTGTCACTCGATTTGTCGGCGATCGGTGGCTCGGCGCTCACCGACATGGATATTCCAGTTCCGACCACGCCTCAGGAGGGTATTCCCATTACCTACGTTCCTGCCAGAAACACGGTGTTTTTGTCGCTGGCACTGGGGTGGGCAGAGGTTTTAGGGGCGAGTGAGATCTACATTGGTGTCAACGCGGTGGACTACTCGGGCTACCCGGATTGTCGACCAGAGTTCATTGCGGCCTATCAGCAGCTGATTGGCGTCGCGACTAAAGCGGGCGTTGAAGGTGCGTCGATCAGCTTAGAGACGCCGCTGATCGATCTGAGTAAGGGGGCCATTATTGACGCGGGTCTTCGCCTTGGCGTCGACTACTCGTTGACGGTGTCCTGCTATCAAGCCGACGAAATGGGACGTGCGTGTGGCGAGTGTGACAGCTGTCGACTTCGGGCCGCGGGCTTCGAGCAAGCAGGTGTGCCGGACCCCACGCGATATCGTTAATTTCAGGGGTTGCTTTTTCCTTCGTAAACCGTACGATACGCGCCCTCTTACAGTACTTTTGGGTCGTTAGCTCAGTCGGTAGAGCAGTTGGCTTTTAACCAATTGGTCGCT
>ERZ802830.3008-NODE-3008-length-14658-cov-7.14928_pt1 | contig 14658 bp, 15 predicted proteins | sample MGYA00345654_ERZ802830 | MGnify/ENA primary metagenome ERZ802830 (study PRJEB30503, sample SAMEA104212375) | marine metagenome | biome: Westerlies Biome; feature: [SRF] surface water layer (ENVO:00010504) within the epipelagic zone...; material: water... | reverse complement strand
CACGATGACTCTGAAAGATGACTCCCCGGAATCATTGTACAGCCAGAAAGTAGAATCCCTAAAAAGACTAATAAATTGTATTTAAATGTCATTTTATTACCTAAAGTTATGTATATATACTAATATAATGTATATCAATAATTGATTAGCTATTTAGACTTCGATATCTCCGTTTTTTTCTACAACTCAGATTATAAAATGGCGCACCCACTAGGATTCGAACCTAGAACCTCCTGATTCGAAGTCAGGTGCTCTATCCAATTGAGCTATGGGTGCATATATTAAACTGGCGCCCTGGACAGGATTCGAACCTGTGACCTACGGATTAGAAGTCCGTTGCTCTATCCAGCTGAGCTACCAGGGCGTAAAAACTACATCTGATATAGATGAGTGTTCTCTTAGGTGCAAGCGGGATTTATCCTAGCCCTACTCCACAACGATATTTTTAACCAACCGAAACCCCGTATGATTAGAACTCGTATCCGGACTCGTCTTCATCCGTGCCGCCGGACGATACCCAGAACAATAGGAATCATTACACAAAAAAGAACCGCCCCGGATCACGCGCTTCCCTAAATAAGGTTCATCTGGATCATAGCTAGCCGCCGGACCCGTTGGGTTTTTAACCACACCCTGACCCTTACTCATCGCATACGCATCAACGTGATACCAATCTGCAACCCACTCCCAAACATTCCCCGACATATCATATAATCCATACCCATTGGGAGCAAAGGTCTCGACCGGTGACGTTGTAAAAAACCCATCCGCCTCCGTATTCTTATGAGGAAATGCTCCTTGCCAAATATTAATCCGAGGCGCCTCTTCACTCACCGGCTCATCACCCCAAATAAAAACTTTTTCATCTAGTCCAGCCCGAGCGGCATATTCCCATTGCGCCTCGGTGGGAAGACTCATCCCCTTCCAATTAGCGTATGCCTGCGCATCATAATATGAGACCTGCACCACTGGATGATCCATTCGATTTGTAATCGAACTTCCCGGTCCTTCGGGCTGGCGCCAATTCGCACCCTCCTGCCACCGCCACCACTGCAATGCATGTTGCAATGAGACCGCCCCTTTCGGCGGCGTAAAAACCATCGAAGCCGGAACCAGCAACTCCGCGGCCGGAGGAGCAGCGCCTGGCGGCAACCCCTTCATTATTTCTTCCAATTCAGGCGCCTTTTCTGCCGTCGTGATATATCCCGTTTTTTCAATGAACTCCCTAAATTCCGCATTGGTGACCGGCGTTCGACTCATCCAAAATCCATCTAAGTCCACCGAATGCACCGGCCGCTCATCCGGCCGTGAACGCGCGCTCATTGGCCAGCTTTTCATAAAGCCCGCCACCTCACCCCCCATCGCAAAGGTAGCCCCCGGAATCCAAATCATTCCCTCCGGTGCCGCTGGTGAAACCGAACCAAATCGACTCGGCATATTATCGCAACACGCCTGCACTTGCGCCTCGGAATGCAATCCCAGAAACAACACAAGCATCCAAATTAAACTATGCACTTTCACGCTCATATCAAAAACCCTATCTCGTCAGAGGTCTATTTGCGACTCTCTTTTTTCCATCAAAACCAAACCAAGGGACCAACGCCCGGCCATAACCGAGTGGCCACCTCCGCCTCTAAAGCCGTCTCTGTCTCCATCGATAATGCCGTAAAAAAATCAATCCCCGTGGCCGCTTCAATTTCATCTACACTCACGAGTCGTTCACGCAGCCGCGTATACGGAGGGATGGACTGCTCCATTATGAACGCCATCACCCGAATATGATCCCTCGTTCGATCCACACAAATCTTAAAACACGCGTCAGGCACCCGAGCGCCCGAATCCAATGTAATCGAACCGGCTGAAAAAATAGGTCCGGTAAGAATCCAAATCCTCTCTTCCTGTTGCGCATAAGTTCGCGCCACATCCACTTCCAACCGCCGCCAAATGCCTCGATTCAACCACGGACGCTGCGCAATCACATTGCTCATCACAAACGTCTCCAACTGCGCCTCCCGCCCATACCGCGTCGCGATCCCGAAATTCGGTGCCATATGCCCCCGATCATATCCGCTACCCGAAAATGCCTGAGCCGACACACGCTCATTGACCCGCCTTTCAACACGAAAGGAAGAGGGTCTACGCCCCCATTTAAAATCCTCTACTCGATCCAATCGATACGCTACCCACAATGGACTTTTCCATTTCGCAGAATACCCTACACAAAAAGCCCTATTCGAAAGCACTTCGATCGGCATCTCTCCCCGCGGCTCACCCCCTACGTAAAATGCATCCGACAAATCTCCAACGTATTCCCCAGAAACATCCCGTCCAGTCCATCCCAAACGATCCCACATACGCCAAAAATCAAACGCTTGATTCATATAAAACCGATCGAACGAAGGAACGATTCGGTACATCAATTCTCGCCGTTCCCACGGAATGGCATCATAGAGCAGACAAAAAGAGAGGTGTAAACAGACACATGCCCCGATAATCGCTATCCATCTCCAACGCATACATTAGCCTCACTTCAAATAAACCACCTGCAAATTAGAGAGTATAATGATATTGCCAAGCGCACCACAATAATTGATATTCACGCCTTTCCCAAATTCGGGGCGTAGCGCAGTCTGGTAGCGCGGTTGCTTTGGGAGCAATAGGTCGGGAGTTCGAATCTCTCCGCCCCGACCATCTTTTCTTTTCCCTTTTAGTCGGTCATAAGACGGCCATGAATCGTGGGCATAGTTAGAAGAACGGTTCTATTCGATTGAATTACTCCACAGATTCTACGGATTCTGTGGATTTTTCTTTTTAGAAGAAGTGCAAACGCATGAAGAGTTCATCCCAAGCGAAGCAGTGCGGCTGGCACATTGCGCGGGCTCCCTCTTCAGACGAGCTTTTTTTCTACTCAAAAACCACGACGGCAAATCGGGAACTACGCCCATCTGAAATCAAAAATAGCACCCGACTCCGATCCGATGCTTTCACCAACGCTTCATAAAAATCAACGCAATCCGAAACGGCCTTGCGATTCACACTGGTTATAATCTGACCTGGCTGCAACCGCGCTCGCCAAGCGGCACTGCCTTCCCGCACCGACGTAATTAGCACCCCCTCTTGAAGGTCCACATCCAATGCAGCAGCCTCTTCGCCATCTAGATCAGACACCTCCATTCCCATCGACTCGAGTGTCTCTATCGCCGTAGAATCTTCTGCCGCTACCGCAGGCTTATTCATGGGACGCGTCGTCACCTGCAACTCCAATATTTCACCCTCCCGGAAAATTTTTAGCATGACATCCGTATAGGGCACCGTGCCAGCTACTCGATTACGAAAGCCACCCACTCGACGCACAGGCTTTCCTTCAAACGCAAGCACGATATCTCCTTCTAACAATCCCGCCTCTTCAGCGGCTGAGTCAGGTATAATTTCTGAAATTAAAATACCCTCTCTCTTTTCCATTCCAAACGAAGCGGCGAGATCCTCATCCACATTTTGGATATATACCCCCAACACGCTCCGAGCTACATGCCCATGCTCAATTAACTGATTTTTAATCTCAATCGCCTGATTGATCGGAATCGCAAACCCAATACCCATATATCCTCCCGACCGCGTAACAATCGCCGTATTAATTCCAATCACTTTGCCATTAATATCAAGCAAGGGTCCGCCGGAATTCCCCGGATTGATAGCCGCATCGGTTTGAATGAAACTTCCATATTCCGCAATCCCCGTTTCATCTCGACCCAAAGCACTCACAATGCCTGCGGTAACCGTTTGCGAAAGCCCGAATGGATTACCCGCCGCAATCACCCACTCACCAACAGCCAGTTGATCTGAGTCGCCCAACGCAACAAACGGAAGATCTTTAGCATCTTCAATCTGAATCAAGGCCACTTCACTCTTTGGATCCGAGCCCACCAACACTGCTTTAAATTTACGACCATCCCCAAGCGTAACCGTAATTCGATCCGCCTCATTAACCACATGACTATTCGTCAGAATGAACCCCTCTTTGGAAATAATAAATCCAGAACCCTGCCCCTGCTGACTATACTCCCGGGTACGCGAATCTCCCTGCCATCCACGCCCAAAAAATTGCTCAAAAAATGGATGTTCAAACGAACGCGCATCCACCTCGATCGTTGATTCAACATCAATAAAAACAACCGCCGGCAACGCCTCTTCAGCAATCTGCTTGAATGCTTCCCCAATATCAACCAGCGCAAGCTTTGAATCCGCATGTCCACCCAAACAAGAAAGGCCAAGCAAAATAATCACGCTCAACCTGTTCATATTCATCTGCATATCTGCTCCCCGTTATTTCATTACCCTTTAGTGGTTTTTGATTTACAGGCGTTCAATTAAAACAAGCTGAAATTACAAGAACAGGCAAATCTGTTAGCGAACAATTCCCTTTTCCGCCGATCGACAAAACGCAATTAATTCATTCAACTCATCTATTGGCTCCAACTCTTTTTCAAGGCGAGTAATAGCTTCTTGTAAAGGCTCTTCAGCTCGATAAAGAATCCGATATGCCTCTTTAATCGCCTTGCGAGCCGCATCCGAACAACCGCGACGCTCCATGCCCACCCGATTAAAACCACGAACCTCAATTGGATCCCCATGCGCAATCATGAACGGCGGCACATCCTTCGATACTTTTGAAAGACCCCCGATAAAAGCCATCCGCCCCACACGCAAAAACTGAACAATTCCAACCATTCCTTCAATCGTTGCCTGATCTTCAATCGTCACATGTCCAGCAATCTGCACGCCATTAGCGATAATCACCTGACTGCCCACACGACAACAATGCGCAACGTGACTATATGCCATCAAAAGGCATTGATCTCCAACCACCGTATAATCACCATCATTTGTCGCTGCATTAACGGTTACATATTCACGAATTGTATTCTTATTTCCAATCTTCACACCCGGCGAGCCACCCTTGAACTTTAAATCCTGCGTCCGACCACCCAACACCGCAAAAGGCGACACTCGATTTTCCTCTCCCAAGGTAGTATTCCCTGCAATCACCACATGAGAAATTAATTCCGTGCCTCGTCCGATCACGGCTTCTGCACTGACTGTACAATACGGCCCTATGATCACATCATCAGCCAGTTGCGCACCCGGCTCTACAATCGCTGTTGGATGTATCTTCGCCATTTAATCAGCTCCGTAGCCAAATGAAAGTTCCGCCTCACTCGCAAGTTCTTCACCCACAAAAGCGCACCCTTTCACAACAGCCATACGAGAACGAAGACGGACCCCTTCGATCTCAATTCGCAACTGATCCCCCGGCTTGACCATCCGCCTAAACTTCGCGTTGTTGATCGACATAAAATAGGCAATCTTCCCCTCATTGCCCGCTCTTAGATTCAGCATGACGCCCGCCACCTGAGCCATCGCCTCCAACTGCAAAACCCCAGGCATCACGGGATTGCCCGGGAAATGCCCCTGAAAAAAAGTCTCATTAAACGTCAAATTCTTCAGCCCCACAATTCGGTTCTCCTCCGGCATATGATCGATAATACGATCCACAAGCATAAAGGGGTATCGATGAGGTAATAATTTTAAGATATCTTCTGCTTCCAATTGCGTATCCATAACATCTCCTGTTTAAAAACATAAGCTATGCACCCATACGACTTCATTCAATCCTTTTCTGTTCATCGTGTAAGCGATCCAATTCAGGACAACCCTGTCTCACCTGCCAAGCAGCCGGGAAAGATCGACACTGCAACGGGCGCGCTTCATATACCCCACACGCATCTCCATCCAAGAAGATACAACTTCCATCCGCCTGATCTTTCAACGAAAGTTGAGCTCGATTCGACGCTAAACGAGTGTATTGCTCAATAAAATCCCCCTCATCCAGCGCCAGATGACATGCCAATTCTCGGATATCAGCATCCGTTAAAAGAACATGACCCGGCCAACGACAACAAGCTCCACATCCCGTACAAACAAAACGCGCCAAAATATCTTCATCCATACTTGAACGTTTTTTACTCATCATCGTCTGAGCATTGACATATTCACCGTAATCAGCAAGTCTGCTTACTCAATTTATTAAGTAAAATAAGAACACGAGTTCTGGAGGAAAAAATCATGCGTAACACATACACACTTTTATTTGCACTCACCGCAAGCATCCTGTTCATCGCAACCGCACAAGACAATGACAACGGCTTTGACCTATTGACAACCGAAGATCTTTTTTCAGCACCCATGCAACCGAATCCGCTTACAAACGATCCAGAAGCTGTAGTCCTTCGCGTAAATAACATGGAGATCAAGCGAGGAGAGATCATCGACCTCGTCAATCTCACCATGCAACGCATTGGCGGACAACTACCACCTCAACAAATTCCCCAGCTACAACAACAAAGGTATACACGCGTGAAAAACGACTTAATCAATGCAAAACTCATCGAAAGCGCCGTTAAAAAAGCCGACATCCCAGTAAGTGAAGCCGATATTGACGCTGAAATAGCAACCATCCGCGAAAGTCTTCCTGAAGGAAAAACACTCGAAGAACTCCTCGCCGTCCAAGAAAACACACTCGACGAATTAAAAACCGATATTCGCAATCAACTGGCATCCCGTATCCTATTTGAACAACAAGTCGAAGGCGTAACCGAAGCAAACGCAATCGATGCTAAAACATTCTACGACGAAAATCCAAGCAACTTCCAAACACCAGAACAAGTAAGCGCTAGCCACATTCTTATTGCCACAACCGAAGACGCAAGCGAAGACCCCAAAGCAACACTGGAAGAAATTCGCGCAAGCATCATTGCCGGAGAAATCAGCTTTGCAGAAGCCGCCGCGGCTCATTCAAGCTGCCCCAGCTCTGCCAAAGGCGGATCCTTAGGCACCTTCGGCAAGGGCCAAATGGTTCCTGAATTCGAAATTGCCGCTTTTACACAAGAAATAGGCGAAGTAGGTGACATCGTTCAAACCCAATTTGGATGCCACATTATTCAAGTTAGCGAACGTACCGAAGAAGGCACCATTGCGTTCGAAACAGCGAAAAACCAGATCATTGAATTCTTAACCAACCAAAGCAAGCAACAGGTGATCAGCTCCTACATCGAGAACTTACGCGATCAAGCCACCATCGAAGAGCTCTCACTGTAAGCCACTTTTTCAACACCAACGCAAGGGAGTAACATATGATAGGCGAAATGATGTGTCATTTGACCGGTTTCTTAGCCCCTCTTCCTTATGATCTAATTTTCACCCTTATCGGTTTAATCTGGTTTGCCGCAGGTTGGCTAATCAGTAGCCGTCGCCAAAATCGGCGATGGCTAAACGCTCTCCAGCTCCTCGACGAATCCGACCAAAAAAAAGTAATCCATCATGCACACTCCAAACGAAAAAGAGCAGGCGCTTTTACGCCTGCTGAAAGAATACGGAGCCTTAGCCGTCGCCTACTCCGGCGGGGTTGATTCCACCTATCTAGCGGACTGTGCCAAAGAAGCACTAGGCGAGCACGCCATCGTTCTTATTGCTGACTCCCCATCGCTACCTCGCTCCGAGCTGAAAGAAGCCATCGCACTAGCTCAAAACCGAGGATGGAATCTAGAAATTATTCATCCCAACGAACACGAAAATCCCGCTTATCTAGCAAACCAAGGGGATCGATGCTTTCATTGTAAAGATGCTCTCTTCAACCACATGAAACATTTTCTTGAAGCCCATCCTACCACCCGACTGGCCTACGGCGCCATCGAAGACGACCGCACCGATCATCGTCCCGGCACACAAGCTGCCAACAATCACCATGCCGTGGCACCTCTTCAAGAAGTCAAGTTGTATAAATCTGAAATCCGCCAACTCAGTTTGGAACGCGGTTTACCCACCGCTGAGAAAGCCTCTTTTGCCTGTCTCGGATCACGATTCCCCACGGGCACACCGATTGATCTCCAGAAGCTATCGCAAGTCGAAGCCGCCGAAGAAATATTACGGCAACAGGGCTATCACCAATACCGTGTTAGACACCATGACGAACTATGTCGAATCGAAATCAACCCCTCAGATTTTGAAAAACTTCTGAACGAACGAGACCTCCTACTCAATAAGATAAAAGCGACAGGCTATCGCTACATTACGCTAGATATCAGTGGATATACCACCGGGTCAACTGCCTGATGCATCTGCCTCAGTAGCAGGTCTCGAGCGCGGTTGTCCGCCCAACAAAATAGCCACTTCATCTTGCACCTGCTCTAATTCATCCAATCGCAAGCCCGGATCAGTTACAGTGAAACTTTCTTTTGTTTTTCGATGCTCATACACACGCATCTTGAACCCATCCGCCAAAGGCTGAACTCCTCGTTCGATTAAGATACGTTTGCGCTCAAGCATCACAGCTAAAATAAAGATAAGGTCGCGATCTTCTGGCTGCTCTTCCCTCATCCGCTTTCGCAATAAACTCTCTACATTCTCTTTGGGAACCATCTCTTCTTCAACCGGTGGAAGTAAAAATTGTGTTTTCCAAACACTGATTCCATCAGACGATTTCACGGCACAAGCATCACAACGATCCACTCGGTGATAACTACCATCTTGAAACTGAAGTTCTGATATTACGACCTCCTCATGGACAAACGCTTTTTCGCATCCTCCACATGCCGCAGCACACTTACGAACACTCCACTGTTCTCGCTGATCTCTCATGAATCAGAATCCATAGACACATAACTACGATAACGATAGAAATAGGTTATTCCACTCAACAACGTGAAGAAAACAGTGATATATCCCAACAAACTAGCAAGAGAAGACTGCGGTGCCGGCAACCCGATCTCTGGCCACACCAACCCACCCAACAAGAGCATAATTACAACCATTTGAATCACGGTTTTCCATTTTCCCCACTGATCAGCAGCTAATACAATTTGGGCCTCAGAGAGCAACAAACGCAACCCCGTCACCATCAGTTCCCGCGTCAAAATCAACGCCACCATCCACGCCGCCATACTACCCTTCTCAACCAATGCCACAAACGCTGCTGCCGTTAGCACCTTATCGGCCAACGGATCCATCAGTTTACCAAAGGTCGAACATCCATATATCCGACGAGCAAGCCATCCATCTAGCGCATCCGTAATCGATGCAACCGCAAATAAAATAAACGCTACCAAAGCCGCCCAACTCGTCTCTAACGATAAACAAACCAACATAATGCCCGCCATCCAAAAGCGCGCCACCGTTAATTGATTTGCCCAATTAATACGTGTTGCCATTATCGCTCCCAGTCCACCGATCCATTTTCATTTAGATACAGATCAGGCAACGGCTGATCAATTACCGATAATTCCACCGAACTAACCCCTTCAGGAATCTCTATCGGCGCCTCATCCTGCACACACTGGCGAACCCCCACGATCAACAAAATCAAAACCAGTATTCCAACCAATCCAATTATTTTTTGTTTGTCAGAAAAACGCACCTTCGATGTTAATGTCGTAATCTCACGGAAACCACCCCATAACGCTTGGCCCGTCGCTTTCGACTCATTTGCCACCGATTCGCTCGCTGGCACATCCGCTTTTGCCAAATTCTTACGCACATCATCGGTCAATTGAGGGGTCGATGCCGCCTCATACTCTCGCTGATAATCTTCCACCAACGGCGCCACCTCAATTTCCAAATACTTTGCATACAATCGAATAAAACTTTTTACATATACTGGCGCCGAAAGCACCGAAAAATCATCCGCCTCCATTGCCGATATATACTTCGACAAAATTCGTGTGGCTGCCGCAGCTTCAGAAACACTCACGCCCTTCTGTTGCCTTCCAGCACTAAGACGTTGCCCAATTGTACCGATATCAAGTTGCGTCTGTTCCATCTTCCTCTCCTGGGTGTTGAGGGATTTCCCCATCTAGGTCAATTAAAATGGTTCGAGGTCCCGCTCCATCGGGAGGACCAATAACCCCCCTCTCTTCCAATAAATCCATAATACGAGCCGCTCGTGTATATCCAATTCGCAAACGCCGCTGAAGAGAAGATGTAGAAGCCCGTTTAGTCTGTCGGATTACCTCCAATGCTTGTTCCAAAATCTCATCATCTCCTCCATCATCCATTTCAGGCAATTCAGCAGCAGGCTTCTCCATCTTCTTCTGAATATCGGCAATAAACTCAGGCTTACTCTGCTCTTTCCAGAAGGTAGCAACCCGTTCGATCTCACCATCACTCGTAAAAGCACCTTGAGAGCGAATCAATTTATCCGAGCCCGGAGGCAACACCAACATATCCCCTTTACCCAATAATGTATCTGCCCCCATCCGATCGAGAATAGTACGACTATCCACCTTCTGCGACACCTTAAAGGCAACCCGTGCCGGAAAATTGGCCTTAATCGTTCCCGTAATCACTTTCACATCCGGACGCTGGGTAGCCAAAATCATATGAATTCCTGCCGCCCGCGACTTTGCCGCCAAACGCGCAATACCCGCCTCAATCTCCGCCTGAGCAACCGCCATCAAATCCGCCAACTCATCAATCACAATCACAATATAGGGCAGACGATCTGGAATAATCTCTTCCCCCTTCGCCTCAGCTTCGGCAACCGCATCGCCTTCAAACAAATCGTCCTGCTTGGTAATCGGACGTTGGTTATACCCCGGCAAATCCCGAACACCCGCTTGCCGGAAATATCGGAATCGTCGCTCCATCTCATCAATAGCCCAACGCAAGCCCAGTGCCACTTTCTTCGCATCCGTAATCACGGGCACAACCAAGTGCGGCAAATTATTGTAGGTATGGAACTCAACCGTCTTCGGGTCCACCAAAATCATACGCAGATCTTCCGGTGAATATTTCATAAGCAAGCCCGTTAGAATCGTATTCATACAAACCGATTTACCCGCACCCGTAGCTCCCGCAATTAACATATGCGGCATTTTCGCCAAATCAAAAATCATGCTGTCGCCACTTACATCTTTACCCAGCACAAGTGGCAACGCATACGTATCGGATTGAAACTCTGAACTCTCCACCAAATCTCTGAAAAAGACGCCCGCCCGCGATGAATTAGGCACCTCAACACCGCAGACCCCTTTACCCGGAATAGGCGCCTGAATACGAATACTCTCCGCATGCATCTTTAACGCAATATTATCAGAAAGCGCCTTAATCCGCTCTACCCGCACCCCCGCCGAAGGCAAGATTTCATAGCACGTAACCACCGGTCCCTGTTGCACACCCGTCACTTTGGCTTCCACACCAAACTCCTCTAACGCCTCCTGCAAGATCCGAGCCGTATCAGCTACTTGATCTGCTGACATACCCTTCCCCTGAATAACCGCAGCATCCAACAAATCGAGAGAAGGCAGTTGATAGGTCCGCTCCGCAACCGACTCACCCTCGCGTGAAACAAAGGCATCCACCTCTTGCTGTGTCGGCTCTGCCGGTTTGGTCGTTCGCTTACGACGAGCAGGTTGCTCCTCTGTATTCGGTTTCGATTCCGAAACCCGCTCTACCGCTGTCTGCTGTTGCGCCTCCACCATCGCCCGAATGTCCACCGGAGTTTCCGCACCTACCACCGGATCCACATCGCCTTTGCGACCCCGCTTCCGCCTCGGCCTTGCTTCCGCAACCACCACGGCCTCAGCAACAGCATCCTGCGACTTCGACTCTTTTGCTTGTTCAATTCGATCTAAAATCCGCTGCCAAATCGTTTTAACGAGCTCAATTAGATGCACATCTAACATCCGCGAAATCGAAATAAGTAACAGAACAAAAAACAACAAGCCCGCACCCGCATGACCAATCCAATAGCCGATTGTCCGCTGCGCTAAAACCTCACCCATTAATCCACCCGGCGAACCAATATTCAGATAATCCACCACCCCATGCCAGAGTTGCTCGTTCATATCCGCTAATCCCGCCAACGAAAAAAGCGCCAAAAAGAACCATAAAACCCGCGGATAAATCTTTGAAGCCGACCAAAAAACCGATGAGATCCCTATCCACATCACACACAACGGCAAGATATATCCCGCCACCCCAAAATAAAAGAAAATGACAAATGCCGTATAGGCTCCCAATGGACCAATCCAATTGTATGCTAATGTTTGATTTCTAAAGAATCCAATTTCCGAAGGATCATATGAAAGCGTCCCCAAAAACAGCAACAAACCAAACGTTGCAATCAAAATCCCAACCACTTCCCGCCAAGTGGATCGAGTACCGGAGATCTTATTCTTCGTTGCCATCTCCACAAGATAGGACATCTCATGGCAGAAATCAAAATGTAATCATCTCTTAGACGACTCTTTTAGATCGAATCAAACCCAAGTTTTTCACGGTAATAAGCCAACTCCGCGATCGATGCTTGAATATCAAAAAGCGCATCATGAGGAGTTATACGATTCATCCCTCCACCTGGCAAATAGCGATTTAATTCATCAAGCTGCTCTTTATCAAATGCGGACGTATCTCCCCACGCCTCCCAGACCGTCTTAAAAGAAGAAACATCTAACAACCGATAATGCAACCCCCCATGAAATTTCGGTAAATGACGACGCACCATCAACCAATCATTATGCACTGAATTACCCGCCAACAACGGACGCTCATGAACCGACTCCGAAATCATGCCAAAGTGCGCTTGCAACCACTCCGACAAACGCTCATCCGCCTCATCAACTGAAACTGCATTCGCTTCACCACACCGCGAAATCAGCCCGCTCAAATGCTCCTTCACCCAAGGACTCACCTCCACACTCGGATCCAACTGAATCGCCATTTCCAAAGGGCCCAAATCATCCGCCAGCGGCCTTAATTGCGCATCCGTCACCACCGCAGCCACCTGCAGCAAAGCCGCCCGCTCCAACTCCAACGAACTGAACTCCGCATCAAACCAAACATATCCAGCAATCGCCATAGGTATCTCCTTTATAAAAAAAGCTCTGCCTCCTCAACCAGGAAACAGAGCCATCCATAAACAACCTGCCACTTGTTATTCCGCAGCAGCCTCAACTTGTTCTGCATCGTCGGCTTTTTCACTGCCTTCAACCCACTCAAGCAAGACCATCTCTGAGCTGTCCGACATACGCCGTCCCAGCTTGAGAATCCGGGTATATCCACCCGAACGGCTTTCAAATCCAGGTGTAATCTCATCAAACAATACGCGAACCAAGCCCTCCTGCTTTAACGTAGCAATCGCTTGACGCCGAGCTGCCAATGTTCCCTTTTTTCCTAAGGTAACCATTTTTTCAGCCAAGCTACGTGCCGCTTTCGCCTTCGCAACAGTTGTCTTGATTCGTCGGTGCTCAATTAATCCACACACCAAATTGGCAAGCAATTCATTCCGATGTGCACTCGTCCGGCCCAATTTTACAGTTTTCTTACGATGTCTCATGTTACTCGTCTCGTTAAACGTTAATCCTCAAATGAAGAACCCTTCAACAGGTCCGATTCAAACGTCATGCCCAAAGACAATCCCATCTCTTGAATCTTCGCCTTAATTTCATTCAGCGACTTCTTACCAAAGTTACGATACTTCAGCATCTCTGCTTCCGTCTTCTGAGCCAACTCGCCCACAGTCGTGATGTTTGCATTATTCAAGCAGTTAGCCGCACGAACACTCAACTCAATTTCATTCACACTAATGTTTAGTTTCTTACGCAGCTCTTCCTTCTCTTGGTCGATCTGCTTTTCACTCGCCTCAAATTCAATCAAATCTTTATCATAAGAAACGAAAACATCTAGGTGATGACGCAAAATCGCCGCCGACATCGTCAACGCATCTTCTGGGCTCACCCGTCCATCCGTCCAAATCTCAATGATCAACTTATCATAATCTGTTTGCCGACCCACTCGTGTATTTTCTGTTTCATATTTCACACGACGAACCGGAGAAAATAGACAATCCACTGGAATCACACCAATTTCCTGATTCTCTTTCTTATTCAAATCCGCAGGACAATACCCCCGACCAATGCGAACTTCCATCTCCGCCTCAAAGACTCCATCCTCAGCCAGATTACAAATCACAAAATCCGGATTCAGCACTTCAATAGAATCGGGTGTAACAATATCTCCCGCACGCACTTCGCCCGGACCTTCCACCTTGATCTTCACCGTCTGAACATCCCGAGAATAGCTCTTAAAGATCAACTGCTTAATATTCAGCACCACCTCGGTCACGTCCTCTTTCACGCCATCCAAGCTACAGTACTCATGGGGAGCCCCTTTGATTTTCAGCGATGAAACCGCCGCACCTTCCAACGAAGAAAGTAGTACACGGCGCAATGAATTCCCCATCGTACGGCCATAGCCGCCCTCAAAAGGTTCTGCATAAAATTTACCGTACGTATCTGTCGAAACTTCATCATCACGGATGACCTGTTTCGGCATTTCGAATCGACCCAGTCTTGTTGCCATTTTATCTCCTCCCAGAACGGGGCATTAACCCATTCATATGGTGTTTTTAGTAATAATTAAAAATTAAACGCGCCGGCGCTTCGGTGGCCGACATCCATTATGTGGAATAGCCGTCGTATCCTTGATCACAGAAATCGAAAGACCCGAAGACTGAATTGCACGAACAGCAGATTCACGACCCGCACCCGGCCCCTGAACACGCACCTCCACTTCCGACATTCCATCACTAATCGCCGCACGCGCCGC
>ERZ802830.3007-NODE-3007-length-14660-cov-6.79959_pt1 | contig 14660 bp, 9 predicted proteins | sample MGYA00345654_ERZ802830 | MGnify/ENA primary metagenome ERZ802830 (study PRJEB30503, sample SAMEA104212375) | marine metagenome | biome: Westerlies Biome; feature: [SRF] surface water layer (ENVO:00010504) within the epipelagic zone...; material: water... | reverse complement strand
GAATCAAAATATTTTTAAAGTTGATTTGCAAAATATCAAAGAAAAATTGTTGAATATTAAAGAAATTGAATCAGTAAAACTAAAAATAAAAATGGGTGGAGAAATAGAAATATACGTGGTGGAGAAAATCCCTTTTATGTATTGGGAAATTGATGGCTCAAAGAAAATTATTTCAAATAATGGTGAAGTATTAAGCTTTCCAGACTTTAACGAAACCCTACCATTAGTTAAAGGTAAGAATGCAAATAACAAGATAAAGTTACTTATAGATGAAATAAAAAATAATAACTTTGTTGGGAACCAATTTTTAAAAGCAGAATATATTGATGAATATAGATGGAATATATATCTAAAAGAAAATATATTAGTAAAATTACCTTTTGATGATTTAACCAACAGTATAGAGCTTTTAGATTTCATGATAAAAAATAATAATTTTAATAAAAAAAACTATTCCGTTATAGATATGAGGGTTAGTGGGAAAGTTTTTTTTAAGTAAGTCTTGTGATAAATTTCAAAAATAAAAAGTTAGAGTGCGTTATTGATATCGGAAGCAATAAAACTGTTTGTGTGATCTTTGATTTACAAAAAGAAAATGCTTTCAATATTTTAAGTTGGGGTCAAAAAAAGAGTAATGGTGTTTTTAAAAGCCAAATAAATAATGTGGATGAGGTATCTAAAACCATAAAAGAAGTTTTAAATGAAGCAATTGGTAAAAAAAAAGTTAAAAATAAATTGTTGTCCAATATCACAGATATTCATGTTCATACTAAAAAAAATTATAATGAGATTGATATTGGTGGGGTTAACATCAGTAAAAAAGAAATAAGAAAAATTTATAAAAAAAGTATAAATAATAGTAGTATATTCAAAAAAAAATTGATTCATTCTATTCCTTTGAAATTTAATTTAGATAAAAATCAATTCATTTCGGACCCTCTAGGAATTTATTGCGAAAAGCTTGGTTTATCTACCTTTAATGTTTGGATAAATTCAAATTTATATAAAAATTTAGAAAATTGCTTCAAGAAATCTGAACTTAATCTAGAAGAAGTTGTCGATTCTGGGTATGCATCTTCTATAGCATGTCTTGATAATTCTGAAAAAGAAGAGGGTTCTGTGTGTATTGATATAGGGGCCGGTTCTTCAAAGGTAGCTGCATTTTTTAAAGGTGGTTTAGAATATTTGGACTATACTACGCTTGGTGGTAACGATGTTACAAACGATATTAAAAATGGTTTAGAAATTTCAAATGAACTCGCTGAGTACATAAAAATTATGCATGGAGGATTAGAATTTGTATCTACTAAAAGAATCAGTGTCAATCTACCTGATGGAAATAAAAAAATCATTACACAAAATTTATTACAGGGAATTATAAAACCTAGATATGAAGAAATATTTGAAATAATTAGAGATAAACTAGATAAAAATCTAATCATAAAAATGGGTATAAATAAAATAGTTCTCACAGGGGGAGCCAGTCAAATTAAAGGTCTCCAGAATCTTTCAGAAAAAATTTTCAATAGAAAGACAAGAATTGCTAAACCTAAGTCAAGTTTTAGCCAAATAAATGGTAAACCTGAATTCAGTACAATTTTTGGTTTAATTAAAATCAGATCTAGTTTAAACGTTAAAAAAATTATGCAGTTAAATTCAGAGAATAAGGTGTATAATTTAATGGAGAGATTTGATAACTGGGTAAATGAAAGTTTTATGTGATTTTGAAATATAATGAAACTTTTTGTGATTAGATTAAAATCTGTATTGTGTTAATTTAGTTAAATGAGAACTAATAGTGCAATAAATCTAAATAGTAAAAGTTCAAAAGAATTTGCTACATCAAACTATCTTCCTAAGATTAACTTTGCTAAAAAGCAAAGGACTTTAGCAGAATCAATAAAATTTACAGGGATTGGTTTACATTCCGGTAAAAAAGTTGAAATGGTTGTTAGACCTGCAATTAGTAATACTGGCGTTGTCTTTCGAGTTAAGAATGGGCCAAATTCTTTTATTGATATTAAAGCAAACTATAGAAATGTAACCTCAACTATTCTATGCACAACTATTTCTAGTCAAGGATACTCTATATCAACTACCGAACACATTATGTCAGCACTTTATGGTCTCAATATTGATAATGTGATAATTGAGTTAACAGATAATGAAATTCCTGTTATGGATGGTTCGTCTCTAGCTTTTGTAAATGAAATAATGAGTGTCGGAAGTATTGATCAAAAAGATTTTGTCAGATCTATCAAGATAAAGAAGACTGTTGAAGTAAAGCATAATGATAAATTAGTGAGAGTCTCTCCACATAATGAAACAATTATAACATGTGAAATAAGTTTTGAATCAAAATTCATTGGTAACCAATCGTTAAGTCTACTTTTAAAGCCTGAAATCTATAAGACTCAGATTAGTAGTGCAAGAACCTTTGGTTTTATGAAAGATGTTGATGCTTTAAGGAAAAATGGACTAGCACTGGGTGGTTCACTTGAAAATGCAGTCGTTATTTCAGATAAAAAGATACTTAATAAAGATGGTTTAAGGTTTAATGATGAGTTTGTAAGACATAAAGCACTTGATTTGATTGGTGATATAGCACTTGCAGGTCACAGAATTATAGGTTCTATATATAGTTACAAAGCAGGACATGATCTAAACAATAAATTACTCAGAAAAATATTTTCTTCAGGCGAAAACTGGGAGTTTGTTGACTCATATTAATAACTCTCTTGATAAGATCATAATACTATTAGATTTTGGTTCCATTTTTTGATAAAAAATTCAAAAGGAATTTTATCATATGATTTTTTTAAAAATAATTTACTTATTTGTCACTTCTTCATTGCTTATTTCTTGTAGTACAACAGATTCAAATACAGAAGGTATAGATTATTCGTTAAGAAGTGATACTATGATATATAACGAAGCGTTGAATCATCTTAAAAAGAAAGAATTTGAGATAGCAAATGAACTCTTTACTGAATTAGACCTTCAGCATCCATATTCTAAATGGGCAACTAAAGGACAACTAATGTCTGGGTTTGCTTTATATAAAGCAAATAAATATGATGAAGCTATCTTTGCATTAAGTAAATTTATTAATCTAAACCCTAATAATAATAATTTACCTTACGCATTGTATTTAAAATCATATTGTTATTATGAAAGAATTGCTTTAGTGACTAGAGATCAAAAATTTGCTACTCGAGCATACGAATCATTTATAGAATTAAAAAAAAAATATCCAAACTCTCAATATTCAAAAAAAGCTAGTAATCATCTAGCACTATTAAAAAATCAACTTGCAGGAAAAGAAATGTCTGTTGGAAAGTATTATCAGAAAAGAAAAAAGTATTTAGGAGCTATACTCCGTTATAAGACAATTATAAGAAATTATAAAAAATCAGCGCAAATACCTGAAGCGCTTTATAGAATTATAGAGTGTTATTTATCTGTTGGTCTTGATCACCCTGCACTTACGTTCATTTCAATTTTACAATACAACTACCCAAAATCAGTATGGTTTAATGATGCTTCTAAGTTAATAAAAAAATATAATTTAAACTCCGAGAAAATTAAAAAATATCAAGCAGAAAAGTCTTTAGACTTAGAGAAAATTAATATTGACGATTTTAATTTGATTTAAATATGCTCAGATATCTATCAATAAAGAATATAGTTTTAATTGATGATTTAGAAATTGATTTTGGTCCTGGGCTTTGTGTTTTAACCGGTGAAACAGGCGCTGGAAAATCTATTATATTAGATTCTCTCTGTTTAGTAATTGGGTATAGAGCCAATTATTCATTAAGACCGGATAATAATAAAGTAACAGAGGTTATTTCTATTTTCTCAGAGATCAGTGATGAATTAATTAGAAGAAATTTAAAAGAATTTGGGATTCCACAGAGCTCAGAAATAATACTTAAAAGGCAACTTACCCCAGATGGAAAAAGTAAGGCATTTATTAATGATCATTTAGTTAGTTTAATGACTTTAAAGAAAATTGGCTCACAACTAATAGAAATTGAGGGACAATTCTCTGAGCAAGGACTACTTGATACCTCAACTCATATTGACATACTCGATCAATATGGTGATTATAAAAATAATTTAGATAATCTAAAAAATAGTTGGGAGGATTTTCAGAGTTCTAAAAAATTATTATATGATATTGCTAATAACTATGAGAAAAATATTAATAATAAAGAACACTTAGAGTTTGAAATAGGAGAATTAGAGAAACTAAACCCACAAGAAAATGAGTACGAAGTTTTATTAAATAAAAAGAAGAATTATATCAATTCAACTAAAATAGAAGAAAATATTGGAAAAGTTATTGCGAACTTTTCCTCGGAACAAAACCAAGGAATCGAAGAATTAATTGCAGAAAATATTTCTCATTTAGAAAAAATTAATGAGTTTCTTGAACCCGGTTTAAAAGATTCCTTAAAAGCACTTGATACAATGTTAATCGAAATACAAGATTACAAAAATCGTTTTGAAGAGTTTTATCGAGAAAATGTATTAAGTAGTAGTAATATAGACGGAATTGAAGAAAGAATATATTTATACAAAAAACTTTCGTCGAAATATAAGTGCTCATTTAATGATTTAATTAAAAAAAAAGAGAGCCTTATAAGTGAACTTGATTCTATTGGAACAAGTAAGTTAGAAGTTGAAAAATATCAAATTAAATCTAGAGAGTTAGAAAATAAATATATTGATAAAGCAAAAAATATTTCTGAAAAAAGGATATTTCATGGGAAAAAGATAGATGAACTCATTAATCATGAATTACCTGAATTAAAGTTAGAAAATGCGGAGTTTAAAACTTTTATCACAAATAATGACTCTCCAACTCAAAGGGGTGTTGATAAAATTATGTTTAAAATTAGAACTAATAAAAACTCTTTACTTGATGAAATAAAAAAAATTTCATCGGGAGGAGAGTTATGTAGATTTGCTCTTGCTATAAAAGTTGTAACTTCAAAAGAAAGTTCAAAATCTATAGTTTTTGACGAAGTTGATAGTGGAATAGGTGGTGCAGTCGCATCATCCGTTGGGGAAAAGCTGAGAAGATTGGGTGAAAACAGACAAGTAATTGTAATTACTCACTCACCGCAAGTTGCATCATTAGGTAATGAGCATTTTAAAGTTACAAAAACAGAAAGTGGTGAAAAAAATTTAACTGACATTAAAAAATTAAATGATTTAGAAAGGGTTAATGAAATTGCAAGAATGTTATCTGGCAAGGAAATTACCAATGAAGCATTAATGGCAGCTCGGAAGCTATTAGAATTATGATCAAATAGGTCTTGTTTCGTTATATAGCCATCTACAAACTTTTGAAGTTAAGTGTTTATTTAACTTTTTAAAAACATTTTTATGATAATTATTTATCCACAATATTTGGTTTTCATTAAGCAAAGAAACTTCTATTAAATTTCGTCTATATGGTGCTAAAGTTAGAGTTTCAAACTCAAGAAAATCCTTGATTTTAGAATTTTTTACACATAATAAATTTTCTATTCTCAAACCAAATTTACTATTTTTGTAATAACCAGGCTCATTAGAAATAATCATTCCAGGCTTCAAACTTACATCTATTAATGCTTTAGAAACACTTTGTGGACCTTCATGAACACCTAAAAAACTTCCAACACCGTGACCGGTTCCGTGACTATAATCTTCTCCAATTTCCCACAAAGAATTTCTTGCAAGAGAATCTATATGTACACCTTTTGTGCCTTTTGGAAACTTAAGCATTGAAATATTCAAATGCCCGATTAAAACCCGCGTGTAGAAATTTTTAATTTCTTTTTTGATTTTATTTTTTTTTCCGAAAACAATAGTTCTAGTAACGTCTGTAGTTCCATGAATATATTGTGCGCCAGAATCGCATAAAAATATTTCTCCAAATTTTAGTTTATAAACATTTGATTTTGATGGTTGATAATGAATAATAGCAGAATTAGCTGAAGAAGCTGAAATTGTAGGAAAACTCAAAGACACAAACTTATCATTTTTTTTTCTATATTTCTCAAGTTTATTTGCAACAGAAATTTCATTTAGACTCAAATTTGTAGGCGAATTATCTAGCCAACAAAAAAAGTTTGCTAATGCGATACCGTCATAAAAGTGAGCTTTCCTTGATAATTCTATTTCTACCTTATTTTTTATTGATTTAGCTGATTTGCATGGATCGTTCCTTAGAGTAACATTTACGTTTTGAGACTGAAGTATACTTAAAAAATAATATGGAGCATTTTTTTCTAAGAGTATTGTTTTATTTAATGAATCATTTTCTAATTCTTCTTCAAACTTTAGTTCATCATAAGTTTGAATATTAAACTCTTTTTTTAATTTCTTCTTCGTTTGCAAATTAATTTTTCTCAAATCGATAAAAAGCTTAATTCCATACTTTTTTTCTATAATCATTCTACTAAACACAATAGGAGTATATTTAAGATCTCCACCCCTTAAGTTTATCAACCAAGCAATTGATTCTGGAGACGTTATAACAAAAGAGTCAAATTCTTTTACAGATCTTTTTATTTTATTTATTTTATTTTTAGTTGATAATCCTGAATATTTTTCTGGAACCAAAAATGCTTTTGATGATTCCTGTTTTTTGCCTCTTTTCCATAAATCATCAATAATGATATCTGTGCTTAAGAAAGTTTTATTTTTCGTTAATTTACAAGTTTTAATAAATTTTTCAACAAATGGAATACTATTAATTTTAGTATCAATTGCAATTCTCAAACCTGCTCCATCTAAATTATTCTCTATCCATTGAAAAAAATCAGTTTTCGATATCTCAAAAATTTCAAAAGCATCAACTAACTGATCCCTAGCTTGCAAAAGATATCTACCATCCGTAAAAAAAATTAATTTATTTTGTAAAACTAGACATAACCCATTAGAGCCAGTAAATCCTGTTAACCATTTTAATCTAAGATGATTCTCTGGAACATACTCATTTAAGTACTCATCGGTTGAAGGTAAAATATATCCATCAATATCTTTCTCCAATATTAGTTTTTTAAGTAGTTTAATTTTTTTTTTATAATTTTTTTCCATTTTTTTTTAAAACTAAAGTAGTCCAACTATTATTTGTAAACTTTTTTACTAGTATATATCTATATGAATAATAAGAATATAAATGATTTGCTTGGTTTTCCAATATACCAGACAAAATTAAATAACTATTATCTGCAGTATGCTTGTTAATAGAATTAAATAAGTTAATTAACGGATTTAATAGAATATTCGCAACAATTAAATCAAATTTTCTTAAATTAAACTCTTTGCTGTCTAAACCATAAGCTTTTACAAATTTCACATTATTGACATAATTGATTTTTTTATTACTTAAAAAATTAATTTTAGAGTTTTGATCAAAATCTGAACAAAAAATTTTTTTTTTAGTTAGTTTACTAAGAGCAAAACATAATACCCCCGACCCTGTTCCTAAATCTAAAATATTTTTAAAATTTTTAAATTTATATAAAAACTCAATAGACTTTATAGACAGAAATGTAGACGCATGTGTTCCAGTTCCAAAAGCAATACTTGCTGGAATTCTTATTGAATATTTTTTTTTTGGTTTATTAACTAAACTTAAATTCTGAGTTATTAAAAAAAATTCTGTTTTTATATTTATATTTACTTTCGTTCCCTCTACTACCCAATCTTTATCTTCTATTATTTCTCTCCTATAGAATTTAATTTTTGATGAGGGGGTCACTGATTTTAAGATTTTTTTAATATCAAGTTCATCCTTGTTGTATATCTCTATAATCCACATAGAATTAATCTTAAACCAACTCATTTGATGAAATTCTTTAAAAAGATCAGTGATCTCTTTTAAATTTTCATCTTCAACATAAAATATAATTTTTGATAGGTTATTTTTTTTATTCTTTTTCAATAAAGTCACTAAAAATTTTTATAATCTCGTTTTTTTCATTAAACCTGATTTGCAACCTTTCACCGCTTACTCCTAAAACAACTCCTTTCCCAAACTCTGAATGTAGAACTTTATCTCCTATTGAAAATTGTTCATTTTTATAAAAAGTTTTTTTATAATTATTACTACTATAGTTTTTATTATTATAATCTCTCTCTTGAATTACTAACTCACAGTTATTTTTAGGGAGTTCGTTTAAAAACCTAGATGGTATAGTTCTATACATTGTCTGGTTATATTGTTTTCGAGAATTAGCATAAATAATGCTCAGAGATTCTCTAGCTCTAGTAATTCCAACATAAGCTAATCTTCTTTCTTCTTCTAAACCCTTATTTCCTTGTTCTTCAATACTTCTTTGATTAGGAAAAATTCCTTCTTCCCAACCCGGAAGAAAAACATATTTAAACTCTAAACCTTTTGCGCTATGTAAAGTCATTAATGAAACTTTTTCTATGAAGCTTGACTCTAAACTGTTGTCGATAACAAGACTTACTTCTTCAAGAAATTCATAAAGTGAATCTCTCTTATCAATATCTAAGATTAATTTTTTTAAATTTTCCAACCTTCCTTCTGCTTCGGGGGTCTTATCATTTTGCAACATTTCCGTATAACCAATATCATCTAGCAAAGAACCGGCAACCTCACTATGCTTTAATAACTTAAGTTTTTCAGTATGTTTTTCATAAACATTAAAGAAGTGCTTAAGGTGTTGACATACTTTTTTGCTAAATTTATCTAATTTGAGATATTCTTGGACAGACCTATATAGTGAAATTTTATTTTGGTTTGAGTATTCATTTAATTTTGCAATTGAACTTAACCCTATTCCTCTTTTTGGAACATTAATTATTCGTTCTAAGGCTAAGTTGTCTTCTTTATTAATCATTACCCTTAAAAAGGAAATTGCATCTTTAATTTCTTTTCTCTCATAAAATTTTAACCCTCCTACTACTTTATATTTAATGCTCTCTTTAATAAATCTATCTTCGATTTCTTTGAATTGGAAGCTTGCCCTTGTTAGAATTGCAACTTCATTTAAATTAACTTCACTATTTTTAAGTTCTTTTATACTTTCACATATTTGGATGGCCTCCATTGAATCATCTTCAACATTAATTATTTTAACTTTTTTTCCATCTCCATCAGATGTCCAAAGTTTCTTTCCAATCCTTTCAGTGTTTTCAGAAATAATATTTGAAGCTACAGTTAATATATTTCCTGTTGATCTATAGTTTTGCTCTAACCTAATTATTTTTGAATTTTTAAAATCACTCTCAAAATTTAATATATTTTTTAATTGAGCACCTCTCCACCCATATATAGATTGATCTTCATCACCAACACAACAAATATTTTTATTTTTTTCAGCTAATAGCCTTAACAAGAAATATTGGGAAGTATTTGTATCTTGATACTCGTCAACTAGGATATATTTAAATTTTTCTTGATAATGTTCTAACAACTCAAAGTTTTTTTTCAGTAAGTTAACTGGTTGAAGAATCAAGTCACCAAAATCAACTGAATTAAATACTTGTAACCTTTTTTGATAAAGCTCATAAATCTCACTAAGCTTTCCATTAGAATAGTGCTCAAATTCATGATTTGATATCTGATCAAATGACAGTCCATGGTTCTTGAGATTATCAATAAAATAACTATAATTTTTAGGTACAAATCTTTTTAAATCAAGATCAAGCATCGAAATAACTTGTTTTATTAATCTTGTTTGATCGTCAGTATCTAAAATCGTAAAATCACTTTTAAGTGATAATAAATCTGCATGCTTTCTCAATATCCTTGCACCTATTGAATGAAAAGTACCTATAAACATACCTTCTACAGGCTGTCCTATCAATTTTTCAACCCTAATTTTCATTTCAAAAGCAGCTTTATTGGTAAACGTTACTGCAAAAATTTGTGAAATCTTTGCTTTTCTTGAGAAAATTAAATTTGCTAATCTTGTAGTTAAAACCTTAGTTTTCCCTGTACCAGCTCCTGATAAAACTAATAAAGGACCTTCAGTATTAAGGACAGCTTCTTTTTGTTCTTTATTCAAGGATTCAAGAAGATTTGTTCCTGGTAAATTGATTTTTTCAACTTCATTCATAAAATTTAAATTTTATATTTTAATCATTTTTCCTCTTTGGCGAATAGCTTAAATTTGGCCCTAGCCACTTTTCAACAAACTTAACTGAAACATTTTTTCGTTTTGAATAGTCTTCTACTTGATCTTTGTTAATTTTACCAATTCCAAAATAACTTGCCATAGGATTAGAAAAGTAAAACCCTGAAACCGAACTCATTGGTTCCATAGCATATGACTCTGTTAGACTTACCTTTATATTTTTTTCAATTTCTAACAAATCAAATAAAGTTTGCTTTTCAGTATGATCTGGGCATGCTGGATAACCCGGAGCAGGTCTTATGCCTTGATATTTTTCCTTGATTAATTGATCGTTGTCCAGCTCTTCATTGCGTTGGTAACCCCAATATTTTTTTCTTACTTCTTGATGAACTTTTTCAGCTAAACCCTCTGCAATTCTATCTCCTAAAGATTTAATTAAAATTGAGTTATAGTCATCTTTCTTTGATTCATAATATTTCGCAGTTTTTTCAATTCCACACCCAGCTGTTACAACAAATCCTCCTATATAATCATTTTTTTTTGAGTTTTTTGGAGCAACAAAATCTGATAAGCAGTAATTAGCTCTAGCAGATTTTTTCCTCTCAATTTGTTGCCTTAAGAAAAAGAATTTTCTTAAAACTTTATTTCTTTTTTCATTACTATAAATTTCAATATCATCATTATTAGAGTTTGCTGGCCAAAAACCAATAACTGCGCTAGGTTCCGTTAACTTATCTTTAATTATCTTATCAAACATTTTTTGAGCATCTTTCCAAAGATCAGAGGCAGATTTTCCAATCACTTTATCATCTAAAATTTCAGGGAAATTTCCATGTAATTCCCAAGCTTGAAAAAATGGTTTCCAATCTATAAATGCCCTAATATCGTTTATATCTATACTTTTGAGAACGCGTAAAGATAACTTTTCTGGTTTAACGGGAATAAATTTTTTCCAATCAATTTTTAATTTATTTTTTCTTGAATCTTCAATTGAAAACTCTGAAGACTTCTTATTTTTCTTATAATAATTACCTCTCATTTCTTCGTACTCTTTATCTATCAAATCTCTAAATGGTGGGCTATTTTTGTTTGAAATCAGCTTACTTGCAATTCCTACAGCTTTCGAAGCATCGGGAACGTATATAACTCCATGTTTATATTCTGGAGAAATTTTAATTGCTGTATGCATTTTACTTGTAGTCGCACCACCAATCATTAAAGGGATTTTAATATTATTTCTACTTAGCTCACTTGCTACAAAACACATCTCATCGAGGCTTGGAGTAATTAACCCTGATAAACCGATGATATTTACATTTTCTTTTATGGCTGTTTCAATAATTTTTTGAGCAGGAACCATCACACCTAAATCTATTACGTCATAATTATTACATTGTAAAACCACTCCAACTATATTCTTTCCAATATCATGAACATCACCTTTTACTGTTGCGAGTAATATTTTTCCTTTATTTTTACTCTGTGATAATTTATCTTGATCCATAAATGGTAATAAATATCCTACCGATTGTTTCATCACCCTTGCAGATTTAACAACCTGAGGAAGAAACATTTTCCCTGAACCAAATAAATCTCCAACAATATTCATTCCATCCATTAATGGCCCCTCAATTATATCTATTGGTAATTTATATTTTTTTCGCAGTTCTTCTGTATCTTGATCAACAAAATCATTAATTCCATTAATCAATGCGTAAGTTATTCTTTGATCAGGTTTTTTCTTTCTCCATAAAATATCTATCTTCTTTTTAATTTTCTTTCCCGAAAATTTTTGGGAAATTTCTAATAGTTTTTCAGTAGCATCAGAATTCTCATTAAATAAAACATTTTCAATTGCAATTTTAAGATCTTTATCAATTTGCTCATAAATAGTAATTTGACCGGCATTTACAATCGCCATATCCAAACCGGATTTTATTGCATGAAATAAAAAACATGAATGCATTGCCTCTCTAACTTGATTATTTCCTCTAAAACTAAATGAAACATTTGATAAACCACCCGAAGTCAAAGAACCTGGTAAATTATCTTTAATTAATTTAGTAGCTTCAAAAAAATCCTTAGCATAATTATTATGTTCTTCCATACCTGTTGCGACTGCAAAAATATTTGGATCAAAAATTATATCTGAGGGATTAAAATCAATCTTTTCTGTTAAAAGTTTATAAGCTCTTTTACAAATACTATATTTTCTGTCCGCTGTGTCTGCTTGTCCTTTTTCATCAAACGCCATTACAACAACTGCGGCTCCATATGCCTTTATTAGTTTTGCATATTCTAAAAAATGCTTTTCGCCCTCCTTTAAGCTAATAGAGTTCACGATAGGCTTACCTTGGACACATTTAAGACCAGCTTCAATTACAGTCCATTTGGAAGAATCAATCATAAACGGAACTTTAGCAATCCCGGGTTCTACTGCTAACAAATTAAGGAAAGTAGTCATTGCTTTTTCAGAATCTAATAAACCCTCATCCATATTAATGTCAATAATTTGTGCACCATTATCAACTTGATCCTTTGCAATACTAACAGCCTCTTCAAAATTATCTTTTAAAATTAAGTTCTTAAACTTTGCTGAACCGGTAACATTGGTTCGTTCTCCTATATTAATAAAATTTGAGGTTTGTTGAATCATAAAATTAGTAATTAAATTTTTCTAGTCCTGATAATCGAAAACTGTTGTTTTTTTTAATTGAAACTCTTGGCGTTATATTTTTGGTATAATCTTTAAGAACTGCTATATGATCAGGAGTTGTTCCACAGCATCCACCAATTATATTTAAGTAACCAAGTTCTCCCCACTTTTTCGCATACTCTCCCATACTTTCCGGGGTTTCATCATATTCACCAAAAGCATTTGGTAGCCCTGCATTTGGGTGAACACTTACATTTGTTTCAGAAATCCTCGATAATTCTGCTACGTATGGGTCTAACTCTTTAGGGCCCAATGCGCAATTAAGGCCAACACTAATTGGTTGAGAATGAATTATAGAATTATAAAATCCTTCAAGTGTTTGTCCTGAAAGTGTCCTTCCTGAAAGGTCAGTTATAGTCGCTGAGACCATAATATGAATTTTTTTATTTTGTTCTTGTTCTTGTTCATAAATTGCCATTAATGCAGCTTTAGCATTTAATGTATCAAAAATTGTTTCAATTAGAATAAAATCCGAGCCTCCTTTAATCAAAGCTTCAATTGAAATTTTATAATCAGTCTTTAATTGATCAAAAGTTATGTTTCTAAATCCTGGATTATTGACATCTGGAGACATGGAACAAGTCCTATTAGTAGGTCCTAGTACACCAGCAACAAATCTTACTTCTCCTGGATTTCTTATTAAGAAATCGTCAACTGCTTTTCGCGCAAGCCTGGCTCCTTCAAAATTTAAATCATAGGAAAACTCTTCTGATCCGTAATCAGCCTGAGAAATTTTTGTAGAATTAAATGTATTAGTTTCAAGAATATCTGATCCTGATTCAAGAAATTCAGTATGAATATCATAAATGACATTACCCTTAGATAAGTTCAAAATATCATTATTACCTATAAGCGGTTTTTTCCAATTTTTAAAACTTTCGCCCTTAAAATCATTTTCATTTAATTTTAATCTTTGAATCATTGTACCCATAGCACCGTCCAATAATAAAATTTTATTTTTAGATAAATCATTAAACTTTTCAAACATAATTAAAATCTAATCCTTTAAAGTTCTAATTCCTAAAATATGACAAATAGCAAAAGACAAATCAGCTCTATTAAGTGTATAAAAATGGAACTCATTGATACCCTCTTTAACCAATTCTTTACACTGATCTGCAGCTATATTAGCTGCTACAAGTTTTCTTGTCTCGGGGTCTGAGTCTAGACCTGTAAACATATTTTGCAGCCAAGAGGGTATTGTACAATTCATACTTTTAGAAAACTCAAGAGTTCTTTTACAATTAGTAATTGGTAAAATACCAGGAATAATAGGTATTTTTATGTTTTTTTTTCTTACTTTATTTAAAAAATCTAAATAGACTTCATTATCAAAAAAAAATTGCGTTATAGCCCTCGTAGCTCCGAGGTCAATTTTTTTTTTAAGATAGTCAATATCTTGTTCATTATTCTTCGACTCTGGATGACATTCAGGATAAGCAGATACTGTTATTTCAAAATCATTAACTTTTTTCAAAACTTTAATTAAATCTGTAGCAAATTTTAATTCAAGAATATTCTGTTTTATATCCACAGGACTATCACCCCTCAAAGCAACAATATGCCTAACTCCATCTTCCCAATAATTTTCTGCTATTTCATTTATTTCATCAATAGAAGAACCGACACAGGTTAAATGTGCGGCAGGTTGGATAGATGTCTTTTTAATTATTTTTTTAACCAATTCATGAGTTCTTGCTCTCGTATTTCCCATAGCTCCATAAGTCACAGAAACAAACTGAGGGTTTAATGGCTCTAATCTCTTTAAACTTTTCCATAACGTCTCTTCCATTTGTTCATTTTTTGGAGGAAAAAATTCAAAAGAAACTTTTAAA
>ERZ802830.3006-NODE-3006-length-14665-cov-9.34278_pt1 | contig 14665 bp, 10 predicted proteins | sample MGYA00345654_ERZ802830 | MGnify/ENA primary metagenome ERZ802830 (study PRJEB30503, sample SAMEA104212375) | marine metagenome | biome: Westerlies Biome; feature: [SRF] surface water layer (ENVO:00010504) within the epipelagic zone...; material: water... | reverse complement strand
AAGAATTAGTTTTTATATCAATATTATTTACTTACTGTTATTTAACCCTCAATAACCTAAAAACAGTTTATGACTATTTTGATGATGAAGGGTTTGATTATGCTCAGTCAATTTATAATGTTTTTCTAGGTCTTTTTGCTTGTGCAGGACTTCCATTTGTAAACTTCTTTACCGGATTATACATACCTAAATTTAAAGGAATGATTAATTTAATCTTGGGTTGCTTGATAGCAGTAATCCGTTTTCTTCTATTAATATTTTTTATCTTGCAACTTTTCCCTAATTTTACTGATACAACTTTGGTTAAAAATTCTTTTGTTGTTAATATCATACTTTCTTATTTTGAGAATATATTTATTTACCTATTAAGCTAATGTGTGGAATTGTTGGAATAGTACAAAAAGATAGTTGTTTTACAGAATTATATGACTCATTAATAATGTTACAGCATAGGGGCCAAGATGCTGCTGGCATAACTGTTTGTGAGAATGGAAAATTACATTCTCGAAAATCGAAAGGATTAGTTAATGAGGTTTTCAATCAACAACACTTTGACAGACTGAAAGGAAATTATGGAATAGGGCATGTTAGATATCCAACGGCAGGAGGAAACTCTAAAGAATACGCACAACCAATGTATGTCAATTCACCTTATGGAATTTCTCTAGCTCATAACGGCAACTTATCAAATACAGCTAAACTTTCTAATGAACTATTTCATAGTGATTTAAGACATATTTCTACAGACTCAGATTCAGAAGTTTTATTAAATATTTTGGCACATGAAATTTCTAAGCACGGTGCAAATGAACCAAGTCCAGATACATTTTTTGACGCTGTTGAAACTACTTTTAAAAGATGTGAAGGGAGTATAAATGTAGTCTCAATAATAACTGATTATGGGCTGCTAGCTTTCAGAGATAAGCTTGGCATAAGACCTTTATCGCTAGGTTCAAGGCAAAATAGTGAGGGAGGAAAAGATTACATGGTTTCCTCTGAGAGTTGTGCTTTTGCATCATCGAGCTATGAATTAGAAAGAGATGTTCAGCCTGGAGAAGCAATTTTCATTTCATTCGATGGTGAAATATATTCAAGGATTTGTGCTGAAGATGCTTCTCATAATCCCTGTTTGTTTGAGTACGTTTATTTTGCCAGGCCTGATTCAATTATAGATGGGGTAAGTGTTTATCAATCACGACAGCTTATGGGTAAAAAACTAGCTGAAAGAATTAAAGTCGAAATACCAGATGAAGATATTGATGTTGTAATTCCTATTCCAGAAAGCTCTATAACTAGTGGAACACAAGTTGCAAGAACGCTTAACAAAGATCTGGCTTACGGTTTTGTAAAAAATAGGTATGTTGGAAGAACTTTCATAATGCCAGAACAGCAATTAAGGAAAGCTTCTGTAAGAAGAAAATTAAACCCTATTTACGATGAATTTAAAGATAAGAAAGTACTCTTAGTAGATGACTCTATTGTAAGAGGGACAACCATGAAAGAGATTGTAGCAATGTGTTACAAAGCAGGTGCAAAAAAAGTTTCAGTAGCTTCAGCAGCCGCAAAAGTTTGTTTCCCAAATGTTTATGGGATTGATATGGCTGCAAAAAAAGATTTAATAGCCAGCTCTAGAACAAACGACGAGATTAGAGATTTCTTAGGTTGCGATAATTTGGTTTACCAATCACTCGAAGATCTAGAGGAATCAGTCCTAGAGCTCAATTCAGATTTAAATAAAGTTGAGAAATCAATATTCAATGGCGTATATCCAACAGATATTTCTTCAGATTACTTAGAAAAGCTTGAGGTCAAAAGAGGTTGAGTTATTTTTTGATTTCTTCTATATCCAGATGAGATATATCCATATCTCTAACCTTTTTTAGATATTCTTCAATTTCATTAAAATTCATATACCTAAAAATATCATCTGACATCGTATTTAGGTCTGTCATATATTCTTTATATTCTTCTTGATTTGGTATTTTGCCCAGTAATGAAGATATTGCCGTAACTTCTGATGAAGCTAGATAGACATTACAGCCATCTCCCATTCGATTTGGAAAATTTCTTGTAGAAGTTGAAACCATAGTGGTGTTGTCAGCAGCTCTTGCTTGATTCCCCATACACAATGAACAACCAGGTATTTCTACTCTTGCTTTAGATTTATCGAAAATCTCATAATATCCCTCTTCTTTCAGTTGATATTCATCCATTCTCGTTGGTGGCACTACCCAAAGCCTGGTTTTTGATTCTCCATATTTGTCCAGCAGTTTGCCAGCTGCCCTAAAATGGCCAATATTTGTCATACAAGAGCCTATGAATGTTTCATGCACTATGTCTCCAGCAACATCGGATAAAGTTTTTACATCATCAGGATCGTTTGGACAGCAAAGCAGAGGTTCAGTAATTTCATCTAATGGTATATTTATTATTGCAGCATATTCAGCATCTTTATCTGCTTCCATTAGCTGTGGATTTTTTATCCACTCTTCCATTTCTCTAGCTCTTCTCTCTAAAGTTTTTGGATCATGATAGCCATCTGAGATCATCCATCTTAACAGGGTGATATTGGAATTTAGATACTCAATTATTGGTTCTTTATTAAGCTTTACAGTACAACCTGAGGCAGATCTTTCTGCTGATGCATCTGACAACTCAAATGCTTGCTCTATCTTCAGATCAGGCAAGCCCTCAATTTCTAAACACCTTCCTGAAAAAATATTTTTCTTATTCTTTTTATCAAGTGTGAGGAGGCCATCTTTCATTGCATAGTAAGGAATTGCATGAACTAAATCTCTGATTGTTATACCTGGTTTTAATTTACCTGAAAACCTTACTAAAACACTTTCAGGCATTTCTAGTGGCATGACACCTAGAGTAGCTGCAAAAGCAACCATTCCAGATCCTGCAGGAAAACTTATCCCGATTGGGAATCTTGTATGGCTGTCACCTCCAGTACCAACTGTATCAGGCAAGAGCATTCTATTTAACCAAGAATGAATAATGCCATCCCCTGGTCTCAAAGAAACACCGCCACGATTTATAAAAAAATCTGGTAAGGTTCTGTGGGTAACTTCATCCACTGGTTTTGGGTACGCAGCTGTATGGCAAAATGACTGCATCACCAAGTCTGAAGAAAACCCTAAACAAGCTAATTCTTTTAATTCATCTCTTGTCATTGGACCAGTTGTATCTTGCGAACCTACAGTAGTCATTCTTGGTTCACAGTATTGGCCTGCTCTAACCCCTTGCATCCCACATGCTTTGCCCACCATTTTTTGTGCAAGAGTAAAGCCTTTCTCATTCTTTTCATTTTCACCATATCTTTGAAAAACATCTGAAGTTTCTAAACCTAATTTCTCTCTTGTTTTATCCGTAAGCTGCCTACCAATAATAAGATTTATACGACCACCAGCTCTAACCTCATCAAAAAGCACATTGCTTTTTAATTCAAATTGAGCAATCTTCTCATTGCTTTCTGCATCAAGAATAGAACCTTCATAAGGTTTTAATACTATTTTTCTGCCGTGGGTGAGGGCATCAACATCTAACTCTATTGGCAAGGCACCAGAGTCTTGTAGTGTATTGTAGAAAATTGGTGCTATCTTATTACCAAAGCAAAAACCACCTGTTTTTTTTGCTGGAACAAAAGGTATCTCATCACCCATATGCCATAGAACTGAATTAGCTGCTGATTTTCTTGAAGAACCAGTACCAACCACATCACCTACGAATGCTAGTTTTGAATTATCTTTTTTTAGATTAGTTAATTTTTCAAGTGGATCACTAATATTCTCTGACCACTTCAGAAATGCTTGAGCATGAAGAGGGATATCAGGTCTTGACCATGCTTCTTTAGCAGGAGACAAATCATCAGTATTGGTTTCACCACTAACTTTATAAACTGTTAAAGGAATTTCTTTTTCAACTTCCTTTTTATTGGTAAACCACTCTGCATTTGCCCAGGACTGAATAATTTCATTGGCATGTTGATTGCTGTCTTTTAAATCAAATATTTCATTAAAGGAATCGTATACAAGAATTGTATTTTTAAGTGCCGACACAACATTTGAACCATATTTCTCAGATTTTAGTACTTCAACTAAGGCTTCTACTGAATAGCCTCCCAGCATAGTACCTAACATTTGAATTGATTTTTCAGGTGAGATTAATTCTGATGAAATTTTTTCTAGAGCAAGATCTTTTAGAAAGGCTGCTTTAACATAGGCTGCTTCATCAACACCTGGTGGAACTTGTTGTTCTAAGAGATCTAGCAGTTCTTGACTTCCTTGTCCTTTTTCAAAAAGATCAGCTATTGATTGGACTTGTTCTGCGTTCAATGGAAGAGGAGGAAGACCATCCTCTCTTCTATTTTCTTTCTCTTTGTAATAACCTTCCAACATAACCTAAAAATTTGATCTAGATTTTACATCTAAGTACTCTAAATATAAAGGTAGAGAATTTTTTATGGCAGATAAACTTATCAAAAGAACACCTTGCATAGGAGTATGCTCTACAACCTATGGAGATGACATATGCAGAGGGTGCAGAAGGTTTAGGCATGAAATTACATCATGGATTGAATATACAGAATCTGAAAAAAGCATAATTAACCGTAGATTAGAAAAATTTAAAATTACTGTGCTTGAGGAAAAATTTCTTGTTAGAGACTCTGAGAAACTTAAAGAAGCACTTCTTGAAGCAAAAGTTAGGTTTAATCAAGACCTACAACCAATCTGTTGGGTCTTCGATCTTTTTAGAAGCCTAGATACAGAAAACCTTAATTTAGAAGATTTCAGTTTAAAGATTACAGAAGATTTTATTGATACATCCTTGCCCCAATTAAAAGACGATATAAATAAAGAATTCTATGAATTGTCTCTAGCGCATTATCAAAGATATATACAGCCTAGTTTTTTTACTTAATTATTGGAATTTCATCAATTTTTGTTGTGTATCTATGTGATTTTACTTCTCTTTTCATTTTCCAGGTATTTCGATAGCCCTGATTTCCAAAGCCAACTTTAGCTATTTCCATTAGGTTAATATAGTCGATGGTTTCCATTAATTTTGATGCACTTTTTTCATCCCTTTTTTTGTCAAAAAGAGACATTTGGTAACCATAGCTATCAGTGAAATCGCTTAACAATATGCCTGCTTTTGCATATTGGTAACCATTTGCATATATTTTTTCTAATATACGGTTTGCGCTTTTGATTATTATCCTTGTATCGTCTGTAGGATGGATTAATTCAAGAGATCTAGAAGCATATATTTGTTTAACCTTAGTATTAAATCTGTTCGACCTTATAAAAGTAGTTATTAATCTACATTTTTGTTTTTCATACCTTAATTTTTCTGCAGCTCTGCTTGCGTGAAAACTAATTGCTTCACTAAGTAAGTTTTTTGACCTTATGCTTCTCCCAAAACTTCTGCTAACCATTATTTGTTTTTTGGGTTCCATGAAATCATGTAATGTTATACATGATTGACCTTTTAATTCTCTAACAGTTCTTTCCAGTACGACATTAAAATTATCTCCAATAAGCCTTGAATCTATTTTTGTTAGATCATATGCAGTTTTTACTCCGATATTCTCCAGTCTTGCAGTCAGCCTTTTGCCTATGCCCCAGATTTTCTCAACTGGCATAGATCTTAAAAAATGTCTTATGATTTTTGGTTCAGACAAAATAACAACCCCATCAAATCTTGGATCATCTTTAGCAACTTTATTTGCAAGTTTAGCAAGTGTCTTGGTCGGAGCTATACCGATACTCACAGGGATACCTACCCATTCTCTAATTTTTCTTTTGCAGTCATAAGAAAAATTAACTAGATCAATATTCTTTTTGAATGATCTTAGATCTAAAAATGCCTCATCTATACTATATATATCAATTTCTGGACAAAGATCAGACAGAACATTCATAACTCTGTTAGAGATATCTGCATAAAGCTCATAATTAGATGAAAAGACTACACCTCCTTTAGATAAGTACTGATCTTTAACCTGATACCAGGGCTGCGTCATGCTGACCCCCATTTTTTTAGCTTCTGAAGATCTTGCGATTACACAGCCATCATTATTGCTTAGAATAACAACAGGGCGATCCTTTAAATCTGGTCTAAATATTTTTTCACATGAGGCATAGAAGCTATTACAGTCAATTAAAGCAAACATTAGTATCTATTGATTGAGGAAGTAACAACACCAAGAAATTCAAAATTAATTATCTTGTCTATATCTAATATTTTATTGTTTGGACAATTTGTAACTAGAGCTTTTTTTGATCCTAAGAGAATTTTTCTACAAAGAAATTCACCATTAATTGAAGCTACCACTATATTGCCATTTGCAGGTTTGAGACTTCTATCTATTATTAATATGGCATTATTTTTTATTCCAGAAAAAATCATCTCATCACCTTTAAACCTCATTAAAAAAGTAGCACTAGCTCTCTTTATTAAAAGGTCATTAATATTAATAGGATTTTCGACGTAATCATTAGCAGGGCTTGGAAAGCCAGAGTTTTTCAGCTTTTTGTGGGAAAAGGGATCCTTATAATCTTTATTGGAAAACATAAAAGTACTGTATATTTATACAGTATTTTATAATAAATTATCAAAGTGGAAAAGACTTAAGATCAATGTTTCCTTGCTTATATTCAATTATCCAGCCCTCATTATTTTCCCAACTCCCAAGTACTGCTCTAGAAGCACCACTATCGAGCTTATGAATAGCTGGTCTATGTGTATGGCCATGTATTAAAAGATCTAAATTATTTTTACCTATAACCTCATCAACATAATCTGCATTTACGTCCATTATGTTTTCTGCTTTATTGCTACTAGATTCTGCACTTTGTGATCTAAGTTGCTTGGCAAAATCAATTCTTTCCTCAATGGGTTTGGATAGGAAGCTCTCTATCCATTCTTCAGACCGTAATGTTTTCTTCAAATTTTGATATTCAACATCGTCAGTACAAAATACATCACCATGAGAAACCATAATTTTGCAAAATTTATCTTCGATAATGGTCATATCATCAATAATCTGGATTCCTGTCATTTCTTCAAACCTAGACCCAAGCAAAAAGTCCCTATTGCCATGTATTAGAAAAATATTGAGACCACTATCAGTGGCTTTCTTAATGTTTTGGATAATATCTTTATTAACTGGATGTTGATCATCATCACCAACCCAATACTCAAATAGATCTCCAATAATATAGAGCGAATCAAATCGGCTATTAGCTTCAGACAGTAAGTTATAGAAAGTTTTAAGCCTGATATTTTCTATTGGTTCGAGGTGAAGATCTGAAATAAATGCAATAGCCATAATTTGATGATAAAACTTTTTTTTAGATTATGGAAAATGATTAAAATTATTTAAAATATGGAGATGAAAAAAAATATAATCATTATTTGCTTAGCATTAATAATCATGGGCTGTAATACAGAAAAAGAACGAGTAATAGATACATCTGATCCATATCTTTGGCTTGAAAATGTTGAGGGCGCTGATGCTCTTAATTGGGTAAAGTCTCAAAATAAAATCACAGAAACAAGATATGCAGAATCCGAAGAATTTTCTTCAACTTATGAAGAGTTATTAAAAGAATATCAATCAACAGACAGAATACCTTATGCCAGTGTACAGGGTGGCATGATGTATAACTTTTGGCGCGATGAAAAAAATGTAAGAGGGCTTTGGCGAAGAACAACAATTGAGTCCTATAAGACTGACAACCCAGAATGGGAAACTTTGCTAGATATTGATGAGCTAGCTAAGCAAGAAAATGAAAATTGGGTTTATAAAGGTTCTAATTGTCTTGCTCCAAACTATGATAAGTGTCTTTTGCGCCTCTCTATAGGAGGTAAAGATGCTGTAGTTGTAAGAGAATTCGATTTAGTCAATAAAACATTTGTTGAAAATGGTTTTAATACCCCTGAATCCAAACAATATTTAAGCTGGATAAACGAAAACCAAATAATGGTTGCTACCAATTTTGGGCAAGGCACTATGAATGAATCAGGCTATCCAAAGCAAGTCAAAGTATGGACAAGAGGTGAGAATTTAGAAGATATTTCACCAATTTTTGATGGTGATTACACCAAAATATTTAGTTTTCCATTTGCTTCAATCAGACCAGATGGAAACTATTATGGAGTAGTTGAGGGCCCAACATTTTTTACCCAAGTACTACACTTATTAAAAGATGAAAAATTAGTACAGATTGATTTGCCCTTAAAGATGGATGTCGCTGGAACTTTCAAAGGCTCCCTGATTGTAAGTCTTGATGAAGACTGGAGAGGTTATGTTTCTGGCTCATTAGTTGCTGTAGATATAGAAGATGCTCTTAATCAAGAAATATCTGATAGTTCAATTGAACTTATCTTTACCCCAACAGAAAAACGATTCATGCAAGGTGTAAGTCTTGGCAAGGATGAAATCTACGTCAATGTTTTGGATAACATTAATGGAAAAATTCTACATTTTGAAAAAGTAGGACTTAACTGGAGAGAGAGTGAAATAAGAAGTTTTGGTAACGCAGCTCTTTCAATATCCAGTATTGATGAATGGGATGAGCATCTTTTTATCAGTGCAGAAAGTTTTACTGAACCAACTTCTCTTTATTATGCAGATGAGAATAAAGATTTTGTAAAAATTAAATCTCTCAAAGAGAAATTTGATCCAAAAAAATATAGGGTTGAGCAGCTATATGCTACTTCAGCAGATGGCACACAAATCCCTTACTTCCAGGTCTCAAATGTGTCAATGGAAACAAATTCAAGCAACCCAACACTCCTTTATGGCTATGGTGGTTTTCAGATTCCTTTGACTCCTTCCTACCTGGGTTCATTTGCTAGACAGTGGCTAGATAATGGTGGCGTTTACGTTATTGCTAATATAAGAGGCGGCGGTGAATTTGGGCCAAAATGGCATCAAGCAGCCTTGAAAGAAAATCGCCAAAGAGCTTACGATGATTTTATTGCTGTGGGCGAGACCCTTATAGCGAACGGCATAACATCCAGTAAACATCTCGGTATTAGAGGAGGATCTAATGGCGGTTTATTGGTTGGTGCTGTTGTGACTCAGAGACCCGACCTCTTTAATGCAGTTATTTGTGCAGTTCCTTTATTAGATATGTACAGATACGACAAACTGCTTGCTGGGGCATCTTGGGTTGATGAGTATGGAGATCCCGATAATCCGGAAGAGTGGAGTTATATCAGCAAGTACTCCCCATATCAAAATGTTTTTGCTGAGAAAGAATACCCAGAAATATATTTCTACACATCAACTAAAGACGATCGTGTTCATCCTGGTCATGCAAGAAAAATGGCTAAGAAGATGCTCGACCAAGGACACAAAGTGCTTTATTACGAAAATATTGAAGGAGGGCACTCTGCTGCTGCAAATCTTAAGCAATCAGCTTATATGACAACGCTTCAGCTTGAGTATCTCAAAGAAAAACTTCTTTAATGAAATATCATTTTTGTTATATCTAAGCAGATATGACAGAATTTAATTATGGGTAAGTTGCTAAAAAAACCTTTTTTGAGAGGCTCTTTTCATCAAGCAATGTTTTTCATTGCTATAGGTGCTTGCACCCCATTAATAGTCAAAAGTAATAGTTCATTTGAGTATATAGCAACATCAATTTACTCCTGTGCAGTCATGATGATGTTTGGTTTTAGTGCCTTGTACCATAGATTTGACTGGAATAGCTCAGAAAAAAAGAAATTCAGAAAACTTGATCATATCGGAATTTTTTTAATGATTGCAGGAACGTTTACTCCCTTTTGTTTATTGATATTGCCGTGGTCATCAGGGCTAATTTTATTGATTCTTATTTGGTCAATTGCATTATTTGGAATCCTGCAAGTTATATTTATTCCAGATCTTAATAGAATACTTAGAGCATTAATCTATATAGGAATGGGTTTAATTTCTTTGCCATATTTGACTGAGATGTTTGAAGTATTTTCAACGGCAAATAGTGTTCTCATTTTAATAGGGAGTTTTTTATACATAATTGGTGCTGTTGGTTATGGTCTTAAAATCCCAAAACTTTCACCTAAATTTTTTGGATATCATGAAGTTTTTCATTCGTTAGTTTCTGTAGCTGCAATTCTGCATTTCATAGTAATTTATTCAATTATCTAGAAAACTAAAAAAACCTATCTAAAATTAAAAAAAACGGCTGAACCAGTTAAGAAAATTTTATAATTATATTTTAAGGAGAATTATGAGTTGTTCAGAAAGTGTGAATAAAGTTGTTGAAGTTTATGTTGAATCATTAAAGGAATCGAGTGCAGATAAAGTAAAAGAGGCATTTCACCCTAATGCAAAAGTCGTTGGACACTTACACGGCGATTTTTTAGAAATGAGTACCGAAGATTTTGCTGGTTTTGTTGCAGCCCAAGAGCCTGCTGATGTTGAATATGAAATACTTTCAACTGATGTTGAAGGTACAACTGCTGCTGTTAAAGTCAGAGATAAATATTTGGGGATTACTTTTCTAGACACATTATCGCTGATAAAAGTTGGCGACCAGTGGAGTATCTATAACAAACTATTCAACGTTGAAGAAGAATAGATCAGATAATATATAAAGGCTACTGAAAAGTGGCTCCCCGAACTGGGCTCGAACCAGTGACCCACTGATTAACAGTCAGTTGCTCTACCAACTGAGCTATCGGGGAACGAATACGAATTATATACAACTATTAAGAAATAAAAAACAATGAAAGGCTTTAAAGTAGTTTCAGATTTTGATCCAAAGGGTGATCAGCCACAAGCAATTAAAAAAATTGCTGAAAATTTGAATGATGGATTGCTAAATCAAACCTTGTTAGGTGTGACTGGATCCGGAAAGACCTACACCATTGCTAAAGTTATAGAGGAAACACAAAGACCAGCCATAATTATGGCTCCAAATAAAACATTAGCTGCTCAGCTGTATGGAGAGTTTAAGGATTTTTTCCCAGAAAATAGAGTTGAGTATTTTATTTCGTACTACGACTACTACCAGCCAGAAGCCTATGTACCATCATCTGATACTTACATAGCAAAAGACGCTAATATTAATGAACATATTGAACAGATGAGATTGTCTGCAACCAAGGCATTAATTGAAGCTAAAGATACAATTGTGGTTGCCTCTGTTTCAGCAATATATGGTTTAGGTGCTCCTGAATCATATTTAAAAATGGTTTTAAATCTAAGTAGAGGGGAGGTCATAAATCAACGCGATATTCTTAGGCAGCTCGCCACTATGCAATATTCAAGGAATGACTTAGATTTTCAAAGAGGTAGTTTCAGGGTTAGGGGAAATAGTATTGATATTTTCCCAGCAGAAGCAGAAAAAGAAGCCGTTAGAATCGAATTAGAATTCGATAAAATATCAGATATCTATTTTTTTGATCCCCTTACTGGAACAGTTATCAAAGAAATGCCAAGAGTAAGCATTTTTCCTAAAACCCATTATGTCACTCCTCAGAATACTATCAATAAAGCTTTGGATGATATAAAAGTTGAACTCGATCATAGACTTATAGAATTAAAAGCAAAAAATAAATTACTAGAAGCGCAAAGATTAGAAGAAAGAACTAATTACGATTTAGAGATGATGGCAGAGTTGGGGTACTGCAATGGCGTAGAAAATTATTCTAGATATCTTTCCGGTAGGAAACCAGGTGAAGCACCACCTTGTCTTTTTGATTATATTCCAAAGAATGCCATTGTATTTGTTGATGAATCTCATGTTTCTGTACCGCAGATTGGTGGTATGTTCAAAGGTGATAGGTCAAGAAAAGAAACATTAGTTGATTATGGCTTCAGATTACCAAGTGCTCTTGATAACAGACCACTTCGTTTTGAAGAATGGAACAAATTGGCACCTCAAAGAGTCTTTGTGTCGGCTACTCCCGGAAAATGGGAAAAGGAATTTAGCGATAATCAGGTTGAGTTATTAGTGAGACCAACCGGCCTTATAGATCCTGAAGTTGAACTTAAGCCAGTTACTTATCAAGTAGAAGATGTCTTAGAGCAAGCCAATAAAACGACAGCAAAAGGCTTTAGAACATTAATTACGACGCTAACAAAAAAAATGTCAGAAGATTTAACCGAATACCTTCATGAAAAAGGGTTGAAGGTTCGTTACATGCACTCAGATATCGACTCAGTTGAGAGAGTAGAAATACTCAGAGATCTTAGATTGGGGGTATTTGATATTTTAGTTGGCATAAATTTGCTGAGAGAAGGTTTGGACCTTCCAGAAGTTGGGCTTGTTGCAATTCTTGATGCAGATAAAGAAGGATTTTTGAGATCAGAAGGCTCTTTAATTCAGACTATAGGTAGAGCAGCCCGAAACTTAGAAGGTAAAGCAATCCTCTATACAGATAAAATGACAGGTTCAATCGAACGGGCTCTTGGTGAAACTAATAGAAGAAGAGAAATACAAAGAGCTTACAATAAGGAAAATAATATCATCCCAAAAACTGCCACATCAAAAATTAAAGATGTTATGGAAGGGGCAAGGTCACTTAAAAAAGAAAAAAACCAAATTAATGACGATTCTGACCTATATGATGTTTCAAAAGTTAATTACCATAATATTGGTAAGGAAATAAAGAAGCTTGAAAAATTGATGAAATCTTCTGCTAAAGACTTAGATTTTGAACAAGCAGCAAAATATAGAGATTTAATAAAAGAACTGAAAGATAAAGTTTTAATTAACAAAGCATGATGTCCAATAAAATTATTTTTCTTCAGGGTCATGATGTATTTTCTAAAGCAAAAAAGACAAAATTTTTTGGCAATACTCTGGAAATTGAGAACGGAAAATATATTTTTGTCTTAATTGTTGCGAAAGAAATTTCTAATGAAGATATAACTAAACTGAAGTCTCTTTTAGGTGCAATTGAAATGGATTTCTCACCTAACTTAGTTATCACCCCAAGAATAGGAACTCAAAGTTCATGGTCAAGCAAGGCACAGGATATCTTTACTAATATTGGTATAGATTCAGTCTCTAGGATAGAGCGTTTAAAAGCTTTTGAAACAGAAAGCTCAGAAAAAATTATCGCTAAAATCTTCGATAAAATGACAGAGTCTCATTTTTTTAAACTCCCAACACAAGAAGAGCTATTTTTTAACCTAGAAAGAAAAAAATCAAAGAGCTATGACATCCACAAAGATCAGGATCTAATCTTCTCATTAAATGATGAGCTTGGTTTAGCACTCAATGAAGTAGAACAATCATATTTGAATTCACTTTTTGAAAAACTTGATAGACCTATTACAGATGCTGAATTGATGATGTTCTCTCAGATTAATTCCGAGCATTGTAGGCATAAGATTTTTAGATCGAATTGGAAAACTGACATACCTTTTAGCCACGATTCACTTTTTGATGCAATAAAATCTACAACTAAAAATGAAATGGACCATGTTCTATCTGCTTACCATGACAATTCTGCAGTTATTAAAGCGAATGGCACTAGCTTGTTAGAAATTAATGGTGATAACAAATATAAGAGTTTTAAGGGCGAGGTTGATACAACTATTAAGGTTGAGACTCACAATCACCCAACGGGTATATCGCCATTTGAAGGAGCAGCTACTGGGTCAGGTGGTGAAATCAGAGATTGTAGTGCAACAGGAAGAGTGGCTAGGCCAAAAGCAGGCTTTATGGGTTTATGTCTATCGCATTTAAGACTAGGGGAAACCTTAGAACCCTGGGAGGAACCAGAATTAAAACCAGATTTTTTATCTTCCCCCAAAGATATTCTTACTGACGCACCTATAGGCTCAGCTTCATATAATAATGAATTTGGAAGGCCTGCAATCTTTGGTTATTTCAGAACACTTGAGTATCAAAAGCAAGGCTTCCACAAGCCGATCATGCTAGCAGGTGGAGTTGGTTCAATAAAACAAGTTCAAATTGAAAAAGGAAAGCCCTCGGCTGGAGATGCAGTAATAGTTCTTGGTGGTCCTGCAATGCTTATAGGCTTAGGAGGAGGGTCTGCAAGCTCAACAAAGAAAACAAGTGATAATTCAGATTTAGATTATGCTTCAGTGCAAAGGTCAAACCCAGAAATGCAAAGAAGAGCACAACAAGTGCTCGATAAATTCAATGAAAGATCTTCCAAAAATCCTATTACATTCATTCATGACGTTGGTGCTGGGGGAATATCCAATGCCATTCCAGAATTGGCAAAAGATACTAACTTAGGGGTAGAAATTAATTTAGAAAAAATTGATGCAGCTGACCAAACTATGAGTCCAATGGAACTCTGGTGTAACGAAAGCCAGGAGAGGTATGTATTTACAATTCCAATGGCTAAAGTGCCTGCGCTAGACCATATATGTAAAAGAGAAAGATGCCCTTATTCAGTAGCTGGTACTTTGACCAGCGAAAAAGTAATCAAAATTAAATTTCATGATGATGAGATAGTTAATTTAACAATTGATGATTTATTTGGTGAGATTCCACTGCCAGAACTTATAGCTCAGGACTACGATAGGTCAACAGAACAAGAGGATCTGCCTTCCGATGATCTAAAGAAATTAATTTTTACAGTTTTAAATTTTCCAGTAGTTGGCTCAAAGAAATTTCTTATTACTATCGGAGATCGAACTGTGAACGGCTTGGTT
>ERZ802830.3005-NODE-3005-length-14666-cov-6.75272_pt1 | contig 14666 bp, 12 predicted proteins | sample MGYA00345654_ERZ802830 | MGnify/ENA primary metagenome ERZ802830 (study PRJEB30503, sample SAMEA104212375) | marine metagenome | biome: Westerlies Biome; feature: [SRF] surface water layer (ENVO:00010504) within the epipelagic zone...; material: water... | reverse complement strand
GCGAGGGATTGATTGTATGGGACCTGTGGGCTCTCGGGTGAGAGATGCTTCTATTTACACAGTGCGGGATATGGTGGGTAATGTTCGTGAGATCACTTTATCTTCTTCTGTCGGTGAGGGTCGATCCTTTGGTGTGAAGGGTTCTAGTGGTATTAATTCGTTGGAAGTATCGGCTTGTGCGAGAGTGGAAGCGTTTGAAAAACGGTCGAAAGATGTTGGGTTTCGAATCGTTATGGAGAATATCAACTGATGGCATTAATCTATTCAACATTACCAGAGGCGGTTCGCACAGCAGAGATATTACGTGGGCTTCAAAAGCGTTATGTGGCGGGGCTTGCGGCCTTCGTTGGGGAGATGCCGATCGCAAAACAATGGCTTCGTAATAAAGGTGAATGTGGCGGAGGTGAACGGCTTTCGTTTTTGGAGAATACGGCCTTGGCAGGGGCGTCCATTAATTTCTCGCAGGTTCATTATCGAGGTGATTCAGGCGTTCGATTGGCTGCGGCAACGGCACTTTCTGCAATTGTTCATCCGGCGCATCCTCGCTTACCTTCGGCGCATTTGCATCTGAGTTATACGCAGATGCAAGATGGGGATGCGTATTGGCGTTTGATGGCGGATTTAAATCCGGCAATTGAGAATGAACAGCAGCGTATGAAGTTTGATCGGATGCTGGCAGCGGTTGCGGATCAGCATCTCTTAGAGGGCGTTGAAAATGGTGAGCAGTATTTTTATATTCCAGCTCTCGACCGCCATCGGGGTGTTTCTCATTTTTATTTAGAACGATTTACATTAGGTGATTTTGATGACGATCTTAGCTATGTTGAACAATTTGGCATGGCGGTGCTAACTACCTATGTTAGCATTTTGATGGATGGAATGGGAGAAGAGAAGGAACCGTCTGAAGAAGAACAGGCTTCTCAGCTTGCGTATCATACCTTATATCTTTTCCAGGTGCTGTTGATGGATCGCGGAACAACGGCGGGTTTATTGATTCATGATCAAAATGATCAAGGCATTTTGGGTTCATTACCTCCTCGGGTAGATAAAAATTTATTGAGCTCATGGGAGTCTCGATTAACGGGACCACAGGATATTTTATTGGAACGATTATTACGCGTCATGCCACAGATGGGTGTGGTTCCGGTTACAGATTCATTGAAAAAGCAATTTGCGGAAACGATCCGAAGATTTTATCATGATTTTCCAGAGGCAGTGGCTTTGCAAGCAAAGAGCCCGCTGGATCATCAAGATCGAGGATTGCATGGATCAACGTGAATGTTTGAACGCGAGGTAGAGGAGAAGTAGATGAATCAATCAGACCTGTTTTTTGGGATTCCTATAAGCCATATGTTTTTGTTGTTGGGATGGGTGCTTGGTGCGCTGATCGCTGGGAAACTATTGCAGGTGGTTATCCGGCGCGCATCGCGCGCGAAACATTTTTCGGATCGGGAAACGTTGCAGGTCTTTTTTGTTGCGTTGGCTCGTCCGATTCCATTTCTTTTCTTGGTGATTGGTTTGCGTTTGGGATTGAGTCCTATGCCGGTGAGTGCAGGGGTTCAGGCTTTTATCTCAGATGTAACAGCGGTGTTGCTTACCATATCGATCGCTTTCTTTATCTATTCATTCATTGATGTGATAAATCATCTTTTAACGGCTGTGGCGAGCAAGACGGCTACGAAGCTCGACGATATGATGGCGCCGATGGTGCAAAAAAGTCTGCGAGTGGTTGTTATTATTTTGTCGCTCGTTCAGATTGCTCAGATTTTAAGCGATAAACCGATTACATCGATTTTAGCTGGTTTAGGTGTGGGTGGTTTAGCCGTTGCGCTGGCTGCTCAAGAGACGATTAAGAATTTCTTCGGCTCGTTGGTCATTTTTGCGGACAAGCCTTTTGAACTTGATGAACGAATTCGGGTGGGTGATTTTGATGGTTTTGTTGAAGAGGTGGGTTTTCGTTCAACTCGGCTTCGAACTTTAGATGGGCATTTGATCACGATTCCAAATGGTGAGCTTGCAAATTTAATGATTGAGAACGTCAGTAAGCGTCCTCATATCAAACGGACGCTTGAATTGGGTATTACGTATGATACATCCCCGGAAAAGGTGAGTGAAGCGCAGCAGATTCTTCGGGATATATTGATCGATCATGAAGGGCAACATCCGGCATATCCTCCTCGGATCTATTTCAAGACTTTTAATAGTTCATCATTAGATTTGGTGGCTACGTACTGGTATCATCCCGGCGATTATTGGGCCTATATGGCGCATGCTGGTTCCGTTAATCAGCAGATTCTGGAACGGTTTAATACGGCGGGTATTGAGTTTGCGTTCCCTACACGGACGCTCTATTTAAACGAAGCGGGCTCTGATTAAGAGGCGGGAGCGAGCAGGGCAGGTTGGGCGCTCTCTTCAAGATCAATCCAATCAGTTAAAATGTGGAGCGTTTCGTTGAGGGTTAGATCGTTTGTAGAGTCGCTCTCTTCATCTTGAAAACTGCTTTCTTGAAGTTTGTCTAGTTCCAGTTCGGCCTCTGCTTCGGCTAATCGATTTGAGAGCAGTAAAGAGACGGTTTTTGATTCATAGCGTTCGCCTAAACGATCCCGACGATTTAGAAAGTTTTGAAACTCGGGATTGGCTTTTCTTCGTTCGATTGATTGATTTGTTAATTTAGGCAACCATGATTCGAAGGCAGTTGATTTGCGGTATAGTGCGGGACGAATGGTATCCCATGGTAGCGCATGATCGAGTTCTTTTTCTCCGACTCCCATGACATCGAGTAGCGAAGGTATGACGATATCGGGTTCTACGCCTCGCAATTGGGTCGATCCACCATTGATTCGATAGAACCCAGCTGTGGTGAGTTTGAGGGATCCTTTTTTATCGCCGAGCGACATGAGTGTTTGAACAGTTCCTTTTCCATGTGTGTGCTCATCACCGACGATAATAGCTCGACCATAATCTTGAAGGGCAGCGGCTAAAATCTCGGATGCAGATGCACTCAGACGGTTCACGAGCACAATTAACGGATCTTTGTAGGTAATTTCAGGATCTGCATCTGGTAGGACTTGAAGACCTCTTCGTTCTTTCACTTGAACAACGGGGCCAGATGTAATGAATAAGCCGGCAATTTCTATCGCTTCCACCAAGGAGCCTCCGCCGTTGTTTCTTAGATCGATAACGAGCCCTTCAATATGTTCTTTTTTGAGTTCTTCGATGAGTCGACGTACGTCTGATGAAGCACGACGAGCATCTTTCTTGTTCGCATTGGTCGCTTTAAAGTCGGCGTAGAAATCGGGCAGTGTGATGACACCAAGGCGACGAGTGAGTCCGTTGGGGGTTGTTATTTCGCGAAGTTCACTTTTGGCGGCTTGCTCTTCGAGTTTCACTTCATCGCGGATGAGGTCGATTTTTCGGGTTCGGGTTCCGTTTCGATCCGAGGCGGGAATCACGGTGATAACAACCTTGGAATCTTTCTCTCCGCGAATGAGGCGGACCGCTTTGTATAGGGGCCAGTGGAGGATGCTGACGGGTTCTTCGTCTTCTTGGGCGACGGCGATGATTTTGTCGCCAGCTTTGAGGCGGCCGTCGGTTTCGGCGGGACCGCCGGGAATGAGACGGACGATTTTTGCGGCGCCGTCGTCGGGGCGCAACATGGCGCCGATGCCGACGAGGGAGAGTTTCATGTTGATGTCAAAGTCTTCTACGCCGCTGGGAGAGAGGTAGTCGCTGTGTGGATCGTATACTTGAGAAAAGGCCGAGAGATATCGTTGGAGCAACATCTCTTGGTCAAAGGATTCCATGGTGAGATGAAGTTGTTGATATTTTTCGAGGATAAATTCTTCAGGGGTAAGTAGGCTCTCTTCATAGGATTCGTCATATTCAGCTTTTTCATCGGATGCCAAGATTGGTTGACTTTCTGATTCCTCAGGCGAAACTGGTGCGATCACCTTTTCTGAGGCGGCTTCTTTTTCATCTAATTCTTTGGAAATGATGCGACCAATATATTCATTTTTGATCCGTTTACGCCAGGTTTCATCCCATTCCGCTTGATTTTGTGGCCATTTGATTTCACTGCGATCCCATGTGAAGGTTTCATCGATGCCGGTATCAAATCCTTTTTCGAGCAGTGCTTCGGTGAAGGCGAGCCGATTTTCCATTCGTTCCATTAAGATCGTGTAGGTGTTGGTTGCAAAGTGGATGTCTCCTTTGCGGATTTGTTTGTGGAGTTGAAAGGCTTGTTTGTTGAATTCATCGATATCGCTTTGCAGGAAATAACTTTTACCGGGGTCGAGGGTTTCTAAATACTGTTTAAATGCGTTGGTTGAAATATACGTATCTAAGGGAAGTTGGTTTAGATGAAAAACGGGCAGGGTGTAGGCAACGGTTCGACTGATGCGGTTTATATCAAGATCGGATGAAGCATCAGCCCTTACCGAACCCACACCCATTAGGGTGATCATCATGATGGTGCGTAGACATCTGTATTTTTTCATAGGCTTCTTTCTCGTTCTGCAAAGATAATGGTTATTCTCGTAAAGACAATCTTCATTGCAATTGAGTTCATTACTTTTGTTTTGGAATCTGATGGGTTTGAGGGTAGGTTGACGCCTCATTTTTAGGAGACGTTGTATATGAGTAAAAAAAGAACCGATTTTGCTGAGTGGGAAGCTTTAGAAGCGCATGCGCATGAAATGAAGCAAATAAACCTGAGCACGCTGTTTGAGCATGCAGGCCGATCGGAAACATTCTCGTTGGAAGCGGGGGATCTTCTACTAGATTATTCAAAAAACCGCATCACGGAGGAAACTCTTGCGCAATTGCTCCAGTTGGCGGAGGCGGTTGATTTGAATCGGTGGATTGAATCGATGTTTACGGGTGAAAAAATTAATGAAACCGAGAATCGTGCGGTATTGCATACCGCGTTGCGCGCGCCGCGAGAGGCGGTGGTTGAGGTGGATGGGATAAATGTGATTCCGGATGTGCATGCGGTACTTGATCAAATGGCCACGTTTTCCGATCAGATCCGGTCGGGTGCATGGAAAGGGTACACGGGGAAACGGATTAAGCATATTGTGAACATTGGCATTGGAGGATCAGATTTGGGTCCGGTTATGGCAAGTGAAGCACTCAAGCCCTATGCGCAGCGAGAGTTGAAATTGCATTTTGTTTCAAATGTAGATGGAACCCATATTGCGGAAGCTTTGCGGGAAGTGGATGCAGAAGAGGCTCTTTTTATTGTGGCATCCAAAACGTTTACAACGCAAGAGACGATGACCAATGCCCACACAGCTCGCAGTTGGCTGATTGATCAACTTGGTGATGAAGCAGCGGTGGCAAAACATTTTGTGGCGCTCTCTACCAATGAGGATGCGGTGAGTGCCTTCGGGATCGATACGGCTAATATGTTTGCCTTCTGGGATTGGGTTGGGGGGCGCTACTCGTTGCCCTCAGCGATTGGATTGCCTTTGATGATTTCGATTGGACCGGATCCATTTCGGGAAATGTTGGCGGGGTATCATACGATGGATACGCACTTTCGTACGGCACCGTTGGCGGAGAATATGCCAGTTATATTAGCTTTATTGGGAGTTTGGTATCACAATTTCTTTGATGCCGATTCTCATGCCATATTGCCCTATGATCAGTATATGCACCGTTTTGCGGCGTATTTCCAGCAGGGGGATATGGAATCAAATGGAAAGTATGTGAGCCGTTCTGGGGAGCGGGTGGAGTGGCAGACGGGGCCAATTATTTGGGGAGAACCGGGTACGAACGGACAACATGCTTTTTATCAATTAATTCATCAAGGAACGCGATTAATACCGTGTGATTTTATTGGGTTTTGCCAATCACATAATCCGTTGGGGGATCATCATGATAAATTAATGGCTAACTTTTTTGCTCAGACAGAGGCACTTGCGTTTGGAAAAACGCGGGAAGCTTTAGAGACGGAAGGGGTGGCTGAAACATTGATTCCGCATAAGGTATTTGAGGGGAATCGACCGACCAATTCATTGATGGCAAAACAATTAACCCCGGCGGTGTTGGGGCAACTCATTGCGTTATATGAACATAAAATTTTCGTGCAGGGTATTCTTTGGGATATTTACTCATTCGATCAATGGGGTGTTGAATTAGGGAAGGTGTTGGCGAAAGCGATTCTTCCTGAACTGCAAGGTACATCTACTTTAAACCACGATGATTCAACGAATCGGTTAATAAACTATTATCGTGATCGGCGGGCATAATGGCAGATCCGATGTTTATTTATAGCCTCTGTCGCGATGAGTTAGAGACGTGGTTGAAGAATCATAAGCAGCCGGCTTTTCGTGCAAAACAGATATGGCAGTGGCTCTATAAGCATCAAGTTCAATCATGGGATGAAATGAATAATCTTCCCGGATCCTTGCGGCTGGCTTTGGAAGAAGCGTTCTCATTGAAGCCTCTGGAAGAGGTGGAGGTGAGTTCATCCTCAACTGGAACACGAAAAATTCTGAGTCGCTTGCATGATAATGAGCTGATTGAAGAGGTATTAATTCCAGCGGAGGAACGACGAACTGTCTGCGTGTCGAGTCAGGTGGGGTGTATGTTTGGCTGTGTTTTCTGCGCAAGTGGTCAAAATGGGGTGAAGCGCAATTTGAGTGCGGGTGAGATTGTGGGAGAGTTTCTTGCGGCACAGCGTGCTTATGGAGAACGTGTGACGAATGTGGTGTTTATGGGCATTGGTGAGCCTTTTGATAACTATGATGAAGTGATGAAGGCGATTCGAATTCTAAACGACCCTGAAGGCATTGGACTAGGCGCTAGACGAATTACGATAAGCACTTGCGGTGTAATTCCTGGGATTGAACGGTTGGCACAAGAAGGGTTGCAGGTGGAACTGTCGGTCTCGTTGCATGCGCCTTCTGATCCGATTCGTGATGAGTTGATGCCCGTGAATGCAACGTGGGCAATTGATGAGCTTTTAGCGTGTTGTGAGCGCTATACAAAAGAGACGAAGCGAATTATTACGTTTGAATATACCATGATTCGTGACGTGAATGATACGGAGCGAGATTGCCGAGAATTGGTGCTTCGGTTAGGTCGTTTTCCTTGTCGGGTGAATCTGATTCCACTGAGTGAAATTGAAGAGTATGAAGGTAAGACGTCGACGCGAGAGAAGTTAGAGCATTTTGTGGGTGAACTTGAAAAAGCAGGAATTAATACAACGGTTCGCTGGTCGAAGGGGATCGATGTGAATGCCGCTTGTGGTCAATTACGCAGTCAGCATGAGCGTGCTGACTAAAAATCCATAAAAAAAGTAAGGATTTACCTAATTTAAAAATTGATTTCTTATGAAGTCTCACTTATGTCTGTTTGGTATACGAATAGAAAGCGAGTATCAGCGATATGAAATTATCGACAAAAGGGCGGTATGCTTCACGAATCATGTTATGCATTGCTAGGCATGAGCAGGATGGACCGGTGCCGAAAAAGCGAATTGCTGAACAAGAGGGTATTTCCACCGATTACATCGAACAGATCATTGTTCCGCTAAAAAATGCAGGGTTAGTGGTCAGTACGCGTGGATTACGTGGAGGCTTTCAGTTAGCTAAGTCGGCAGCGGATATAACGCTCTATGATATTTTAGCCGCTACAGAGGGAGATTTTAGTCGTGTTGAGCGTTTGATGGAAGGTGAAAGCAGATCAGATGAACGCGTGATGCAAGCCGTATGGCAAGGTGCATTCCATGAGTTATTGAAGTATTTTTCTGGAATCACATTGCAAACAATGATCGATGAGTATGCAAGGCTTTCGGATGTAGAGCCGATTATGTTTAATATATAAGGAGATAAGGATGCCTGTTTACACAGATATTACAAAGACCGTTGGTAACACACCCATGGTGATGTTGAATCGAATTACAGAAGGAATGCCAGGTAATGTGGCGGTGAAGTTAGAATCACGGAATCCATTATACAGCGTGAAAGACCGGATTGGCGTGGCGATGATTGAGGCGGCAGAGGCGAAAGGTTTAATTAAGCCGGACACCAAATTAGTGGAGCCCACCAGTGGAAATACGGGAATTGCCTTGGCATTTACCGCTGCGGCAAAGGGACTTGATCTGGTGTTAACCATGCCAGAGAGTATGAGTTTGGAGCGTCGTCGCTTATTAAAAGTACTGGGTGCAGAATTGGTTTTAACACCGGCGGAGAAGGGGATGCCAGGAGCGATTGCGGCTGCCGAGCAACTTGTGGCTGAAACGCCAAATGCAGTCATGTTGCAGCAGTTTGAGAATCCAGCCAATCCGGCTATTCACAAATCAACGACAGCAGAGGAAATTTGGGAAGATACCGATGGGGCGGTTGATATTTTTGTGGCAGGCGTTGGAACGGGTGGAACCATTACGGGTGTGGCATCGGCACTCAAACCTCGAAAAGAAAGTTTGAAGGCAGTAGCGGTTGAGCCGATCACCTCGCCGGTGATCTCGGGTGGAAAGCCGGGACCCCATAAAATACAAGGGATCGGAGCTGGCTTTATTCCAGGAAATCTAGATATCGAGTTGGTTGATGAGGTAATGCAAATTGATCACGAGTCAGCGGGTGATATGGCGCGTCAACTGGCGAAAGAGGAAGGCATCCTCTGCGGTATCTCAGCCGGAGGAAATGTATATGCGGCGGTTGAGCAGGCGAAACGTCCGGAGAACGAAGGCAAGCTGATTGTGACCATCGTGTGTGACACTGGCGAGCGATATCTCTCAACATGGTTGTTTGAGGAGAACTAGAACAGCGTGGCTATGTAGGGGAGCAAGAGTGCTATTCCTACGGCCACTAGAGAGCCAAATGTGGCTTTTCCAGCGTCGCTCAACACCAGTTGGGCGACTCTTTTTTTGCCCCGGTGGCGGAGCTTGAGGGCGATGCCGATTTCACGACCTGCCAAAAGTCCAAGGAAAATCCAGGTGGTGCTCATGGGTAGATTGGTGGGCCAGGGAGCGCTCATGCCGTTGGCTTCCAGTAGATTGGGAATATAGTCTACTTTGAAAAAGAGCAGGATGAGGCCGTAAATAAAGTCAATGAACGTGGCGGAACGTACGTCTAGTGTGTTGGTTTTGCTGGTTACGACACGTTGAATTTTTCCACCCTTGTTACGGATGATATAGCCTTGTACCGCGACCATGCCGAGTACGGAGGTGAGCATGGCGATGAAGCTGAGCTGTCTGGGTAGGTAGACAAAGATATTAGCCAAATCCTGAATCAGCCACATGGACCAGAGGAAGCCGGTGGATAGCCACTGGAAAACCGTCCATAAAGGGTGAAGTTTTTTCTCACTTTCGTTCTCCTGTTGAACTTTATTTTCCACGATGTGGAGCACGAGCATGAAGACGAGTAAACCGACGAGAAAAGCAATGCCATAGCCAACGAGTGACTTTTTCATCATGGATTCAAAAATTTGGACGGCTTCGGTCGTACTTTTTCCCTGCTGCTGGGCAACAATGCCTTTGAAGGAGGTAAGCAGGAGCAGCGTGGTGCTCACGGGAATACCGCTGCGAGTGAGGAGAACGAGTACGATGGGTGGAATGACGTAGAGCCAACTGAAGATCAGTCCTAGATCGTTGGGGTGCGGTATATTTTTTCCGGAAGCGGAGAGACGTCCGAATGCGGGGTCGCCACTGTTGATCATCCAGCCGACAATGAGCGTGACGAGCATGATGCCGGAGATCCATATCCAGAGTAGCCACCAGGGTCGTTTGGCATTTGAAGCAAGAAATGTGCCGAGGGTTTGGATGGAGTCGTTAGCAACGGCTGAGTAGGCTGCTAACGCAAAACCGATTATCATAAAGGCTTCAAACATATCATCTCCACAAAAAAATAGAAAATACCATAAATTTTCTCAATTGGTATCATTAAACAGATGAATCTTGTTGGTTGAATGGTTCTTCCCGATGAGCAGGCAATATGATCTGGAAGGTGCTTCCAACGCCTTCTTGACTCTCAACTTTAATAATCCCTTGATGGGTTTGGACAATGTGCTTCACGATGGAGAGTCCGAGTCCGGTACCGCCCTGTTTGCTGCTTCGGCCTGAGTCAATGCGGTAGAACCGTTCAAATAGACGGTTGAGATTTTTTTGATCTATGCCATAGCCTTTGTCGGTGATGCGGATGGAGAGTTGGTCCTGCTCTTCGATAACTTGAATCACAATCTTCTTTTCGGGGTCAGAATATTTCACGGCATTGGAGAGGAGGTTTACCATGGCTTGTTCGATGAGGGGCGCGTTGATGGTCCATTCGATTTTTTTGGGGATATCGGTTTCGACTTTGATCTTTTTGTCGCTCGCTTGCAGTTCGACGATCTTGATGGCGTTTTCAACTACTTTTAGGATTCGATTGGGTTTTCGGATGATATTGGTGTCGGCCTGTTCGAGACGAGAGAGGGTCAAGAGGTCATCGACGATGTTGTTGAGGCGTCCGGATTGTTGCCGGATAATCTCGAGAAATCGTCGAGCCGATTTGGTATGTTTCCATTCGTCACTGAGGAGTGTTTCAACAAATCCTTGAATGGCGGTAATGGGGGTTTTGAGTTCATGGGAGACGTTGGCGACAAAGTCGGTTTTAACTTTTTCAAGATGGCGAAGGTGCGTGACATCGCGCATGACAATCAGGGCACCGATCGAATCATCCGTGCTGTTCCATAGCGCTCTACCGCTTGCTTGAATGATTTTGATTCGTTCTTCCTGTTGAAATTCCAGTTCGCGGTTACAGCGTTGCTGATCTTTGGTCACTTGGGTCATAAAATTGATCATTTCAGCATCTTTGACGATCTCATTGATAGAGGTTTTTTTAATTTCACGATGGTTGATGCCTAAGATTTCGCCCGCAACTCGATTGGCATGAATAATACGGTTGTTTGTATCGATTGCTAGCACACCTTCGTCCATGCTTTTAAGAACGGCGTTCTGTTCGTTGCGTTGTTTAATGATGGTGGAGAGCGTATCGCTAAGCTGGCTGGACATGCGGTTCAGTGATTCGGAAAGGTGTTGGAGTTCATCCACATCTTGTTGAGGAACGCGATGGTTCAGCTCGCCTTCGGCAAACTTCAGTGCCGCTTGACTCATGGTTTGAAGGGGGCGGGTGATGCGACGAACCACAACGATACAGACAAACATGGCAATGAACCCGGTAATAATGGTGGCCATAATCACGCGGGTGGTCATGGGGCGTAACTGCTCGCGGATAGCGGTGATGGGTAACGAAGCGCGAACGGCACAGCGAATAGCTCCATTTGTATCAAAAAGTGGCACGGCAACATAGAGTAGTTCGTTTTCTAAGGTTTGACTGGTTCGGAGAGATTTCCCTAGTTCGCCGGCGAGTGCTTGCTGAACTTCAAACCGATTGCTGTGGTTTTCCATTTCACTAGGCAGCGCATTGCTATCTCCGATTACGCGGCCATTGGGAAGCACAATGGTGAAACGGGTAGAGGTTTTTTTACCTTGTTGTTGGCAGAGTTGATTAATTTGCTCTTCGGCGTTTTGGTCTAATAGCGGTGAGATGCGGTCAGCGAGCATAAGGGCGCGGGTTTTGATGTCGGTTTCTAGGGTCTGTTCGTTGAGATTGGCCATCGATTGGAACACATAAATGGCGATAGCGACGATGGCAACAGCGGTTAAAATCCAGTAGGAGGGAAGCAGGAACCAAAAAAGTTTTTTCTTCTTTTTCATGTGGTGATTAGATTTACTTAATTTTTTTAGATTGAATACCAGTAACTGGTGCGTCTAATTATATTACATCCTCTTCTTTGAAACGGTATCCAATACCTCTGATCGTTTCAATATAGTTACCAGCTTCCCCCATTTTTTTGCGGAGTCCTACAATCTGCACATCCACCGAGCGATCGGTTACGGGATAATCTTCTCCGTGTACGGCATCGACAATCTGGTAGCGGGTAAAAACGCGTCCGGGTTGTGTGGTCATCAGTTTGAGTACTTTAAATTCGGTATGCGTCAGGATGATTTCGTTTCCGTCGATGGTGACCCGGTGACGAGTGAGATCAATAATAATGTTGTGGATGGTAATTAACTCTTCGGAATTTTCGCTGGTGGCAGCATTTGGCCGCCGCAGTGCGGCTTTGACACGAGCTAGTAATACGCGTGGACTGAAAGGTTTCGTTACGTAGTCATCGGCACCCAGTTCAAGACCAGCGACAATGTCGGCCTCTTCACAAAGGGCAGTGAGCATGATGATCGGAATATTTTTGGTTTTTGAGGATGCTTTGAGGGTTTTGCAAACTTCGAGTCCATCGGTTCCGGGGAGCATGATATCGAGCAGAATAAGATCAGGGTTGGATTTGGATGCCTGTTTTATAGCTTCTTCGCCGGAGTCGGTGACTTTTACTTTATAATTCACTCTTTCGAGATTGAACTGCAGTAATTCCTGAATCGTAGCTTCGTCTTCTACCACTAGAACTTTAAATTTTTTCATGCCTCTAGTGCATACTTCTTCTGTCGAATGGGTACAATTACAAAACTATTAAGATTTGGTTTAAGATGAATGATGAGAAAAAGCGAAAGCAACTTCGCTCTTCATTTGACAACGCCTTCAATTCGGGTTTCGATGGGTAGATGAGCGATGCAGCACAGATACCGATGCAGTTTGTAGGGCCGATGCGTGTTTCCGGCGGGTTGATTGAGGGTGAGATTGATGTGCCGCTGGCAACGTATGAGACGCCGCTATGGCCCTCGGTGAATCGGGGTGCGCGCGTTTCCATGTATACGGAAAAGGGAATTGCCATCACTCTGGTGGATGACCGGATGAGCCGTTCGATCCTGCTGGAGGCGCCGGACGCGGGGGAAGCTGTGCGCGTATTGCAGCAGATTGAAGCGGATGATACGGGGTTGAAAGAGGCGGCTGCATCAACGGGGCGTTTTGTGCAACTGATTGAACTACATTCGCAAATTGCAGGTAATCTTCTTTTTTTGAGACTGGCGTTCAAAACGGGGGATGCCGCCGGACATAACATGTGCACACAGGCAGCGGAAGCGGTGATGAATCACCTGTTGGAGCGTTTTCCTTCACTTTCGTATGAATCTATTTCGGGTAACTTTTGCTCTGACAAGAAAGCAACGGTGGTAAACGGCATTTTGGGTCGCGGAAAATATGTGGTGGCGGAATTAACAGTGTCGGAAAAATTGTGTCGGCGTTTTTTGAAGACCTCGCCGGAGCGGTTGGTGCAGTTGAATGTGCGTAAAAACCTGATTGGCACGTTGCTGGCAGGTGGCATACGCAGCGCAAATGCGCATGTGGCGAACATGCTCTTGGGGTTTTATCTGGCCACCGGACAGGATGCCGCCAATATCGTGGAGGGATCGCAAGCGATCACCTTTGCCGAAGTGCGTGAAGGAGCGCTCTATTTCTCGGTGACACTTCCCAATTTGATCATGGGAACGGTGGGTAATGGTAAAGGGCTACCGTTTGTGCAAGAGAATCTCAAGCGCATGGGGTTGACCGGAGAAGAGAAGCCGGGACTGAATGCCCAAAAATTGGCAGGGCAGTGTGCGGCAGCGGTGCTTTGCGGTGAACTTTCGCTGCTGGCAGCGCAGACCAATCCCGGGGAATTGATGCAGGCGCATCGCCGAATTGAGCGCGGGGCGTAGGTTTTTTCCGCATCTCATCGAAACGAAATCGATCTTTCATAGAGCGGAAATAGCAATCTAATCGCATCTCAATCTCACGCTCACATATTACTAACACAATCGCGGTTTTATATTCAGCGTTACAAAAATTTGAAAGACGCGGGCGACCGTATTTTAACTAATCATAAAAGGAGAATACATTAATGAAGAAGCAATTGATTGTTGTAGCTGCAGCTGCAATGGCATTGGGTGCTCAAGCGGCAACTAATTATCATTCAGGTGATATAAGTAGTTCAGTAACGTGGAAAGCATCAGATTATCACAACATGACAAACCGTGTTAACGTTCTTCCGGGTGCAACCCTGACGATCGAACCGGGAACAGTTATTACAAGTGACGGTGGTACATTGGCCATAGCTGCCGGTGCACAGATCTTCGCTAAAGGTACAAAAGATGCACCGATTATCTTTACGTCTGTAAACGACGATCGTGAGAACTGGCGTGCTGCTTGTCAGGAGTGGGGTTCTTTGGCGATTATGGGTGAGGGTATTATTTCTTCTCACGTTTATAAGAACGCCGTAAAGAACGGATCAACTAACACAGCTGCTGCTGTTGGTACGCACACACGTACAATGGAAGGTCTTATTTCACAAGGTGACGATCGCGAAGTATATGGTGGCGACAACGATGACTACGATGCAGGAACTCTTTCTTATGTGTCTTTCCGTTATGGTGGACAGGTTCTGGAAGAAAATTCTGAGTTGAATGGTCTTTCATTAGGTGGTATTGGCCGCGAAACACAGGTTGACCACATCGAGATCATGAACAATGTTGACGATGGTATTGAAATCTGGGGTGGTACAGTTTGCTTGAAGTACATCTCAATCTGGAACATCGGTGACGACAGCTTGGACTGCGACCAGGGATGGCGTGGTAAAGTTCAGCATGGTTTGATCGTTCAGGGTTACTCTGCTTTGGCTAAACAAGGTTCTGGTTGGGGTGACAACTGTATCGAAATGGACGGATCAGAGGACTCTGACTGTGAGCCGCATACAAC
>ERZ802830.3004-NODE-3004-length-14667-cov-11.39_pt1 | contig 14667 bp, 9 predicted proteins | sample MGYA00345654_ERZ802830 | MGnify/ENA primary metagenome ERZ802830 (study PRJEB30503, sample SAMEA104212375) | marine metagenome | biome: Westerlies Biome; feature: [SRF] surface water layer (ENVO:00010504) within the epipelagic zone...; material: water... | reverse complement strand
TTGCAGAAGAAATGGGTGTGTTACAAGAAAGAATTACATCAACAAAAACTGGTTCGATAACTTCATTTCAGGCGGTATATGTTCCTGCAGATGATTTAACGGATCCATCTCCAGCCACCACTTTCGCTCACTTGGATGCAACACTTGTTCTTTCCCGACAAATTGCTGAACTTGGTATATATCCAGCTGTTGATCCATTAGATTCAACGAGTAGATTGCTAGATCCAAATGTGATTGGCCAAGAACATTACGATTGTGCTAGACGCGTTCAAGGTGTTCTTCAGAGGTATAAGGAGTTACAAGACATTATTGCCATTCTTGGTATGGATGAATTATCTGAAGATGACAAACTGAGTGTTACTCGTGCCAGGAAAATTATACGATTTTTCTCTCAACCATTCTTTGTCGCTGAAACATTTACAGGAGCTCCAGGAAAATATGTCCAGCTTTCAGAAACAATCAGAGGATTTAATGGCATAGTAAATGGCGATTATGATGATCTGCCCGAACAAGCATTCTATATGGTTGGATCGATAGAAGAAGCAGTAGAAAAAGCGAAAACGACTTAAGAAGAGGTCGAAAGAATGAAAACCATTAAAATCGATATTGTTTCTGCTGAAGGTGAAATACACTCAGGCGATGCAAATATGGTTTATGTTCCAGCTCAAATGGGTGAAGTGGGCATAGCACCTCGGCATGCCCCTCTATTAACCTCACTCAAGCCTGGCGAAGTTAGAGTAGAAGACGTTGATGGAAAAGAGCATTTTTTTTATGTAACTGGAGGGATGCTGGAGGTACAGCCCCATCTTGTAACTGTTCTTGCTGATACAGCTCTGAGAGGTGACGAACTTGATGAAGCTGCTGCTAAAAAAGCGCAAAAACAGGCAGAGAAAGCATTAGAAGGAGCATCTGAAGAAACGGATCTTAAGCGCGCTCAATCAGAACTCGCTGAGGCAAATGCTAGATACCGAGCGGCACAAAAGCTAAAAGGTAAATAATAATAGCTGTCTTTAGATAATATAATATTCAAAGTCATAGAATATCCTAGATTTTACTGTTTAATAGAAGCTGATATAACATATATCATCTTCTTTAAATAATTTTATTTAAATAAACAATATGCCTTTAGTAGCACATAATGATTTACCCACATTTTCTCGTCTTGCCAATGAGGGGCATACTATACTGAGCAAAAAAAGAGCTACGAGACAAGATATTCGAGAACTACATATAGGCTTACTGAATATGATGCCTGATGCTGCTTTGTCAGCTACCGAGAATCAATTCATTAGTCTCGTAGGTAATTGCAACCAAATTGCTCAATTTTACGTTTATCCATTTACTCTTCCAGAATTAGCTCGTGGTCAAGACGCAAAAAAACATATAAAAGAACATTATTTCTCATTTGAATATCTGCAAAAACAAGGCCTAGACGCGATGATTGTAACAGGAGCAAATATTCAGCAACCCCATTTAACAGAAGAGCCATTTTGGAAACCATTAACAAAAGTTATGCAATGGGCCCAACTAAATGTTGCTTCTACTCTATGTTCTTGCTTGGCAACTCATGCCATCGTAAAACAATTGTATGATATTGATCGATTACCTTTGAAACAGAAAAGATGGGGTGTATATAGCCATCGTTCGATTTTACCAAATCACCCAATAATGAGAAATATTAATACTCGCTTTGATGTCCCACATTCCCGACATAATGAGATAACAAAGCAACAACTTGAAGCATCTGGCCTGACTGTATTGGCAGAAAGTGAAACCGCTGGCGTCCACATGGCTGTGAGCCCAGATCAAATTCGTGCTGTATATTTTCAGGGACACCCAGAATATGATTTCAATAGTCTATTGAAAGAGTATAAACGCGAAGTAAATAGATTCAAAAATAATGAAATAAATGAAGTGCCCCCTTTTCCAGAAAATTATTTCTCAGAATCAGCAAGGAAAATTGCAAATTCATATATTAATGAATTAATAAAATCCAGAGAAGGGAATGAAGAATTAATGGAATTTCCAGAAGAAGAACTTAAAGTTACTGTTGACAATACATGGGGCGATACAGGAAAAGCAATTTTTAATAATTGGTTGGGTCTCGTTTACAGTCTGACTAGCCATGATCGATTGAAGCAATATATGGATGGGGTAGATCCAGAGAATCCGTTGGATACGATAAAGTAGCGAATTTAAAAACTGTGATTTATCATAGGTAGAATAATAACTAATAAAATTAAATTATGTCTGATTTTCTTTCATTCGATACCCTGAGTTTACATGCAGGGCAAACGCTGGATTCTGAGTTTGGTTCCAGAGCGCAACCCATACACCAGACAACATCATATGTATTCACTGATACTGACACCGCTTCATCGTTATTCAACCTTGAGAGAGGTGGTCATGTCTATAACCGCATCTCAAATCCAACAGTCGGTGTTTTAGAACAGCGTGTTGCTGCGCTGGAAGGTGGATCTGCATCTGTTTGTGTTTCTTCAGGCATGAGTGCCGTATTTTGTGCGCTTACAGCTCTTGTTAGTCAGGGAGACCACGTAGTTGCGTCAGCAAATATGTATGGAGGCAATATTAGTCTTTTGAAAAACACATTACCTAGATTTGGAATTACTGCTACATTCGTTGACCCAACGGATATTAAACAAATTGAATCAGCCATTCAGGAAAATACCAAGATAATTTTTGGCGAACTTATTGGAAATCCTGGTTTGTCTGTTATGGACATAGAAGCTGTTTCAAAGATTTGCAGCAAACATCATTTGCCACTTATGATAGATGGCACTTTCAATACACCATATCTTTGTCGTTGTTTTGAATATGGAGCAAACATCATTGTTCATTCATTAACAAAATGGATGGGTGGTCATGGAACCTCAATCGGCGGTGTTGTTGTAGATGGTGGTAATTTTGATTGGGGCAAAGATGATAAATTTCCGACCTTAACTGAAGCTTATGCACCTTTTACTGGAATAAATTTCTGGGAAGAGTTCGGTCCTAGTGCCTTTGCCACAAGAATCAGAGCAGAAGCAATGCGAGATATCGGACCGTCTATGAGCCCAATGAATGCATTTCTTTTGTTGCAAGGAATTGAGACCCTCTCACTTAGAATGGATCGGCACATATCAAATACAAGAGAATTACTTAAATATCTAAGCAGTCACGATCAAGTTTCATGGGTAAATCATCCCGATATGCCAAATCATGATAGCAATGCTTTAGCTAAAAAGTATATGCCAAAAGGTGCTGGATCAATAATTACGTTTGGAGTTAAAGGCGGAAGAGAAGCCGGTAAAGCATTTATAGAGAATGTAAAGCTCGCCTCGCATTTGGCAAATGTTGGAGATGCAAAAACACTGATTATTCATCCTGCTACAACAACACATTCTCGAATTGATGCAGATGCCCTTGTTGCAGCTGGAATCACTGAAGATATGATAAGAATCTCTGTCGGTATTGAAAATGTTGCAGATATTCAAGATGATTTCAATAAAGGCTTTCGTGCCGCAAAGAAATACAGCTAATGTATATAGAGCTCAATCAAAAAGAAGTTTTTGCATCGACCGGAGGTAAGCCATTTGATCCCAAAAAACCATTAGTATTATTCATACATGGCAGTGGCTTGGATCATACATTTTGGGGTTTACATTCAAGATTTTTTGCTTTCAGAGGTTATTCTGTTCTTTGTATAGATATGCCGGGCCATACTAATTCTGAAGGACCATCACTAGAAAGTATCGAAGAAATGGCAGACTGGGTTAATGAGGTAACTACTGAAATTGGCGCTAAAGATATCTCAGTAGTAGGTCATTCCCAAGGCTGTCTTGTTTCAATCGAATTAGCGTCTCGATACCCAGATGAAATAAAAAGTGTATCTTTGATTGCCAGCGGATATGAAACGCCTGTCAATTCTTTTCTTTTGGATTCAGCGAAAAATGAACCTAAGACTGCTTTGAATAAAATGATTTCATGGGGCTTTGGTGAAGCAGGTCATCTTTATCAAGGAACTATTCCAGGTAATTCTATGTTAATTGGCGGGTATAAAGTTATGGGAGGCAATCCTGATGAGTTATATAAGGATTTACTTGCATGCAATAACTACAAAGCTGGTAAAGATGCAGCTGGAAAGATTAAAGCCTCATGTCAATTAATCTTGGCTGGCCAAGATTTAATGGTACCAAAAAAATCCAGTATGGCATTAGCTGAGGCTTTACCTCCTTCAAGAGAGTTGACGATAATAAAAGAAAGTGGCCACATGCTCCCCCTTGAATCACCGAATAAGTGTCGAGATTTACTTAAAACTTTTATTTTTTCAAAAAATCCAACTGGTAAATAATATGTATCAAATAAATAAGGCGTCTGTGATAGGCGCAGGAACAATGGGTCTCGGAATTGCTGGACAACTTGCTAATGCAGGAATTGATGTTCTTTTGTTAGATTTGCCAAGCAGTAATGGCAACCGTAATTCTGTATGTGAAAGAGCTATTGAGCGATTAATGGATGAGCAACAACCAGGATTACTTCATAAAGACATACTAAAAAAAATTACTATTGGAAATATTGAAGACGATATACAAAAAATATCAGAATCTGATTGGATTGCAGAGGCAGTGGTAGAAAGGCTTGAAATTAAAAAAGAGCTATACAAAACGATTGATAAGATTAGGAGAAAAGGATCAATCGTTTCATCTAATACATCAACGATTCCAATTTCATTATTGGTGGAAGATATGCCTGATGAATTTAAGCAAGAATTTGCTATAACTCATTATTTTAATCCAGTTCGTTATATGCAGCTTTTAGAAATTGTAAAAGGAGAAACAACCAAGCCTGAGGTGATAGATTGTTTATCAACATTTAATGAAAAAGAAATGGGGAAAGGCATAGTTATTTGTAATGATACACCAGGATTTTTAGGTAATCGTGTGGGAGTTTTTGCAATACAGACTGCCCTTCATAAGGCTTTTGAAATGAAGCTTCAACCAGAAGAAGCAGATGCAATATTTGGAAGGCCAATGGGAATTCCAAAAACAGGAGTTTTTGGTCTATATGACCTAATTGGTATTGATTTGATGAGTGATGTCGCAAAGAGCTTAATTAATATTCTTCCAGATAATGATGTTTTTCATGAAGTATCTGAAGAAATTCCTTCTATGAAAAAAATGATGGATCAAGGATTGCTTGGAAATAAATCATTAAAAGGCGGGTTTTATCGATTCAAAGATCCGGAAGACAGCACCACTAAAGAAACTCTCAATTTTAGTGACTTTGAGTATCGAAATTTTGATTACACTAAACCTGAAATTGCAATTGACGCAGAGCAGCAAAACGACTTCACAATTCTTTTGGCTGACGAAACTAAATACGGTCGTTATGCATGGGAGGTCCTTTCAAATACCCTATGCTATGCGGCAGATCTGGTCCCTAATGTTAATGATTCGTTGGTTGCAATTGATGATGCCATGAAACTTGGTTACAACTGGTTGCAAGGTCCGTTTGAGATGATTGATTCAATTGGTGTGGACAAGTTTGTTGCCAGATTAGAAAAAGAGGGAAGAAAGGTGCCGGAGATTTTAAAGGTTGCTTCAGGAAAATCCTTTTATATCACCCCAAAAACTGGCCTTGAATATATGAAGTTCTCAGGAGAATACAAGAAAATTTCAAGAGAAAAAGGCACTAGGAGATTCACCGAAGAAAGAAGAACCAAAAAATCTATTCTGTCTAACAAAGCTGCCAGTTACTTCAAAGTGGACAATAAGGTCGGTATGGTTGAATTTCACAGTAAGGCAAATGCCTTGGATAGCGAGTCCATGAACTTACTAAGTGACGCCATAGATCACGCAGAAGAAAATTTTCGTGGTTTGATTATACATAATGATTCAAGTCATTTTTCATGTGGTGTCAATCTGGAATGTATTGCCGCTTTTATTCATGAAAAAGATTGGGAGGGATTGGATGGATTTCTTGATCATTTTCAACAAACCATGAAAAAAATGAAGTATTCAAATATTCCTGTTATATCAGCTCCTGCAGGACTTTCAATCGGTGGGGGTTTTGAGGTTGTTTTACATACTGATCGGACTGTATTTCACGCAAATTCAGTTACAGGGCTAGTAGAATCTCTAGTCGGTGTTGTGCCTGGTGGGGGTGGAGTGAAAGAAATGTTATATCGATGGCGGGATATAAAAAATAATGAGACAGAAGCAGCGTGGGCAACATTTATGAACATAGGCTATGGAAAAACGACTCAATCACCAATGCAAGCTAGAGAGTTTGCAATGTATAGAGAGAACCAAGATACATTTGTCATGAATAGGGATCGATTACTTGACACCGCAATTGATCTGACCATCCAAACGTCAGAAAAGTATAGCCCGACTTATCGTGATAATTTTATAATGCCAGGCCGAGAAGTATGGAAAGAAATGCAAGAGTGGCTAGATAAAACTCACAAAAAAGGATATTTAACCCCACATGATGTAACGACGGGCACTCAAATTGCAATGATAGTTACTGGAGGAGACATCGATGCGGGAATTTCTATGAGCGAAAGTGATTTATTTGGTCTAGAGAGGCAGGCTTTTTTGAAATTAGCGAGGACCGATCAAACAAAAAGTCGTATTAATCATATGCTCAGTTATGGGAAACCTCTTCGAAACTAGCTTTGTTTAAAACTAGTCTAGAGATATTTTAATTTCTGCCGGGAACCAGGGTTTGTTGCAAACGCTTGCTTTAAGCATTCCTTTAGGAGAATTAATTTCGAAATTTGTTCCGATACCTGAGTAATCCACTGGTACATTGGCAAAGCCTATATTCTTTTTTAGCCTTGGCGAAAAAATACATCTTGTTACATGTCCAATTTTATTATTCGAATCAATGACGGGCCATAAATGTTCAGGCGGAGCATTAATTGCATCACCCTCAATCTCTATGCCAACTAATTTTCTTTTAACGCCCTCTTTGTTTATTTTTATGAGTGCTTCTTTGCCAATAAAATCATCCTCTCTATCAAGATGAACTAATCTTCCCATATCAATTGTATAGGGATTGTCTTGACGACTTATGTCTGAGGCAAATGAAAGCAATTCTCCTTCAATGCTTCTGATGAGTTGGGGTGCTGCAGGCTTAATATTGTATTTTTCACCTGCTTTTTCGACGAGTTCCCATAATTCATTTCCTCTAGATCCATCTTGAAGATATAGCTCATAACTAATTTCACCGCTCCAGCCTGTCCTTCCAAGTACGAGAGGAATTCCATTAACTTCTGTTTGTTCGGCTCTGTAGTATCCAAGATCTATAGCTAAGTCACCAAAGAGTTCTCTCATTACATGTGGTGATTTTGGGCCACCCATTTGTAATGGTGATACATCAGGCTCAAAAACCTCAACATCCATTCCAGAATTAACAGCGACTCCTTCAATCCAAAGAAGGACATCTCCATCACCAGGAGAAACCCAAAATTGATCATCTGCTAATCTTAGCAATACAGCATCATTGATAATTCCACCGTCCTCACCAGTAAGAAGTATGTAATAACACTTTCCTTTATCACAAATAGAGACATCTCTTGGGGTAATAAATTGAACTAATTTATGTGCGTCGGGACCTTTGATTTCAATTTGTCTCTCGACACCCACATCAATCATTACAACGTCATTTACCATGCTCCAATATTCATCAATAACACTGGTATAAAGGGTAGGCATATACATGTGATTGTAGATAGAAAAAGCTTTAGCACCGCATCTTTTTGTAGAGTCAAAGTAGGGAGATTTTCTGACACGTGAGCCGATGCTGATATATGGGTTGAATTTTTCATTTGACATGGAGTTTCCCTCTATTTCTTGGGTGATTTTTTGCAAGAAAAATAGGATGCCGATTGTTTTATTTTGAGTCAATAAAAATAATTAAAAACTTATAAATTTATTTTGAATGATATAGTGTAAAAATATAAATTTTATATAAAAAAGGATTATTTAGATGAGAAATCTCTACATTAGCTTGGTTTCAATTTTTCTTACGCTTCTCTTTGGCTGTTCAAATGACAATTTTAGTGAAGCTACAGCAATTACAAATGTTTCTGTTATTCATCCAGTGACAGGGCTTCAAAAAAATCAAACCGTGCTTTTTCAAAATGACCAAATTTTATCCGTAAGTTCGTCGGTTGATAATCTCCAGAACGTTTCTGAAATTATTGATGGAAAAGATAAGTTTTTAATACCAGGATTATGGGATATGCATGTTCATCTAACTTACGACGATGCATTTACGGAATCAATGCCGAAGTTGTTCTTAGCGCATGGCATCACAAGCGTGAGAGATACAGGCGGATTAATGGAAAAAATGGAGCCCGTGATAAAAAAAATGCGTGCTCCAGAAGCTATTTCCCCTCGGGTATATTTTAGTGGGCCTCTCTTGGATGGAAAGTTTGTAGTATATGATGGGGATCTAGTTCCAGAAATTGGAACAGAGAACTCAACAATCTCAATGGCCAAAAAGAAGGTGACAGAATTAAACGATGCGGGTGTTGATTTTATAAAAATTTATGAGATGGTTTCACCTGAGATATTTAATGCATTATCTGAAGCGGCATCAATATATGATCTCCCTATAGCAGCACATGTACCACTCTCAATGAGAGCAAGTATTGCCGGTCCTGCAGTTGATTCAATGGAACATCTAAGAAATGTGGAGTTGGACTGTGCATTTAATTCGGCTCAATTGCATGAGGAAAGATTAGCAATCCTTAATTCACATGAAAATGGTGCTGGCTTAACACTAAGAAGCAGTCTTCATACGGCGCAAAGATTGCCCGCAATAAATAATTTTGACGAACAAAAATGTAACCAAACAATAGATAACCTTAAATCAACGATACAAGTACCCACGCTTCGCCTAAATGCGTTTTCAATGTACCCAGGATATGAAAGAGAGGACTGGGATAACGTTCTAAAAATTGTACCTGACGGCGCTAAGGAAAAATGGATTGCAGCCACTAATGACTGGTTTGAACAAAAGAAAGATCAAGATTGGTATGGGTCTGAATTTGCCAAATGGAGCATGTCCTTGATCGATAGAATGAACAAAAGAGGTGTCCCAATAGGAGCCGGCACTGATACACCGATAGGTTATGCATTGCCCGGTTATAGTTTACATACAGAGCTTGAATTTCTTGTAGAGGCTGGCCTAAAACCAATTGAAGCAATCTATGCGGCAACAATAAGGCCGGCAGAATTCTTTTCCATGCAAGAGGAAATGGGAACAATCGAAAAAGGCAAAGTTGCTGATATGGTCTTGCTCAGCAAGAATCCTATTGAAAATATCAGTAACACCCGTCAAGTAGAGTTAGTTATCTCAAAAGGCAAAATTTATTATCCAGATAAATTAATGCAAACAATAAACTAATTATTTCTGGGAGGATCAAAGACTAAGGAGAAAAATAGACTATTTAAAAATAGTTTGTTTGTTCCATACCAGGTAGCTCTGAAGTTCGGATCATCAGCGAATAAAATAATACTCCCTTTGCCTCTGCGATCAGCTATCAGTGCAGGGGTATTTTTAAGTTTTTCTTGATTAGTTTCTGACGCGTACCCTGAAATTATCGGTGCATCGTTATAAGCGATGACAGTTGCATAAGGGTTTTTTGATGTTGGTAATAAAGAGGTTGTATTTTTATGTATCGCTATATTTTCATTTGTATATCCGAATCCAATGGGGTGAGTAATATCCAAATCTCCTGAAAATATTGCACCGCCTATGACATTTAACGGATCACGAGCTTCTTTTTCAGAATATGAATATCTGGGCTGATCTTTTTTCATTGCATCACGTTCTTTATTGCGGCGATTATTTGCTTTTTCTTTTGAGAATCGTTTTGGTGATTTATCTGTATTTTTATTAAAAATATTTTTAGATATCCAATCTGCTCCTTGTCGAATCCCTATCAGAGTACCTCCTGAATTGACCCACTCATGAATATTATTAAGGTATTTGGGCTGATAATTTGAATATTGCCCACCGGCATAAATAATATGCGTGTATCTATTAAGATCAATATTATTCATTTGTAATCTGTCGATAAGTGTAACCGGGATATTCATTCGAACATCAAGCAGATGCCAGATTTCTCCAACGTTATACCAATCCATTTCTCTTCCAGCGACTAATAAGATAGTTGGTTTATGGATTGCTTTTATGAATTGACTTCCAAGGTCTGGATTCTTTGTTCCTGTTACGCTTTTACCCGAGGTTAATGAGTGTATGAATATTCCATCATCCTGAGCAATGTCTTTCATTATATTGTGAATATCGTTTTCAGAAGCATCTTGTCTATCAAATGAAACGACAATAGTGCCACGGTCAAAATCATGACTTCCTTTTTTTGTTGACCCAATAAATGGATTCATGGCAACTCTTGCCAAGAGCCCTTTATCTAGAATGTTATATAATGCTTTAGGTGAATAATAATCAGACCACTCAAATGCATATGCATATTCTGGTTTATCAGGCGCACTGACTAAAGGTTTTTTGTTGTCATATATATCACCCAAAAGTTTTTCTTTTTGATTATTATTTTCTATAGCATGGAAATTCATACCATATGCCAATGGAAGTGTCCAAGTTGAAACATCGTAGAATTTACTGTCTTCGAACTCTGTTGCAAGATCGAATAAACCCCTTATTAGGGTATGTTGATCTTGATTTAAATCAACCACAACAGAGAAATCTTTTTCGTACTCGAAGTTATTAATAGTGATATTTTCTTTCAAATAACTAACATTAATTCGGTGATAATTTAGCAAATCGACAAAGTGATACAATCTGGATCGGTCTTTTCCAGCACTGATAACATAGGCCTTGATTGGGTGATCCTTTGCTTTATTTTTTGCATTTTGATAAAAGTTTTTCTGATATTGAAGAAGTTCTAATTTATTATTTACAGCGCCGATAGCATTCGCGATGCTTGTTCTAAAATGTTTTATAATATTCTCTCGATATGTCCTGATGCCATTTTGAGTTTCGACCATAACACCTCTGGCCGAGCTTGCCTCATGGAGCATTCCAACACCGCCATTTACTAAAGGAAATGATGAGCCTTTTCCCAAGAAAAAATGATCATACCTATCGCCATGAAAATATAATCTTTTTTGGGAATCTAAAAATTCTTCGGCAGGTTTTACAATTTTTTCCATTAGCTCGAGTCCAGTATCGGGTATTAACGGATGATTTCTTGTTGGAACTCCTGGAGAAAAGTAATATGTTTGAGAGCTGCCCATTTCATGGTAATCCACAGATAAATTAGGTCTCCATTCATGCCATTTCTTTATCCAAGCTCTTGGTTCTGGCTGAGTAATAGATATCCATTGTCGATTTAAGTCAAAACCATAATGATTAGTTCTGGCTAACCTGCCGTCATAATTATGTTCAATATGATCGGGATTGGGGTTTGGTATTTTGCTGCTAAATGTATCCAGCCATGAAATTCTATTTGAGTGACCGTCAGGATTAAATACTGCGGTAATGAGTATGACACTATTTTCCAGAAGATGATTTATTGGATCACCCATAGCAGCAGCCAGATAATAAGCAGTTGGGAGGGCTGCATCCATACCACTCGATTCGGCGCCATGAACACCGTAATTAAGCCAGGTAACGACTGGCATTTTATCAGTTATGACTTGCTTTTTTCTTGAATCTGATAAATTAAGATGTTCATTTTTGATCTGTTCCATATTGTTTTGATTTGAACTTGAAGTGGCTACCAAAAATAATATCGGTCTTCTTTCGTGAGAATATCCGATAGTCTCAACTGTCAGTCGATCTGATAAATTTGCTAGCATTCGAAGATATTCCACAAGCTCATGATGTCTAACCGGAGCCGCACCCAATTTCCGACCTAAAAATAACTCAGGCGAAGGTATATTCGGATCATATGAAACATTCTGAGGGAACATTTCTTTATCAATGCCTTGTATTTGATATGCCGAAGCAACATTAATAAATGCAGTTATTGCAAAGATAATAATAAATCTGCTTTTCAGTGTTTTCATATTTCCCTCACTTTTTAATATATGATTACAAAGTATCCTGTTTTATATGTAAATAACAATATTTGTTTTATCAAAAATATCATGCATTATTAGATAAGTATCTGATTTATTTGTTGATTAATATCTCAAATAAATATAGTTTGTGTTGCCTTTTCATGAACAATTAAAGGATTAAATAAGAAAAAATGTTAAGTATTATTATTTTGGCGGCTGGAAAAGGGACAAGGATGAAGTCCGATTTGCCAAAAGTGCTGCAACCAATGGCGGGAAAAGCACTGCTGAAGCACGTAGTAGATAGTGCAAGAGAATTAGAGCCTAAGAAAATTATAGTGGTTCATGGTTTTGGTGGTGATCAGGTTAAAGCTGACTTTGAAGGCCACAATGACATTGATTGGGTTCATCAAAAAGAACAACTGGGCACAGGTCATGCGGTTAAACAAGCTTCTGAAATAATCTCGGCTGATGATGAAATTTTAATACTGTATGGCGATGTCCCACTAATTTCTTCCAGCACCCTTAAACAATTGCTTTCAGAAAATCTAAAAAAAGGAATAAATCTTTTGTCAGCCATACTTCCAGATCCATCTGGATATGGGAGGATTGTCAGAAAAAAAGGCAACATTCAAGCTATCATAGAAGACAGTGATGCAAGTGAAGAAATAAAAAAAATAAAAGAAATTAATACTGGAATCATGGCGTGTAACGGCAATCTTTTGAAAAACCTGCTAAGTCGTCTCAAGAACGACAATATTAAAAAAGAATATTATCTAACTGATATAATTGACATGGCAGTAACGGATGGATTGCCAGTAAGAGGGTTCATGGCATCAACTTGGGAAGAATCGATGGGCATAAATGATAAAATTGAATTAGCTAGAGCAGAGCGACTTTTCCAGAAAAAATTGGCAAAAGAATTGATGCAAAATGGCGTCACAATAATGGATCCTGCGCGAATAGATATACGAGGAGACATCAAATGTGGAAGCGATGTTCTTATTGATGTTAATACTGTTTTTGAGGGTAAAGTGAACCTAGGAAATAATGTAAAAATCGGACCAAATACCTATATATGTGATGCAAAAATAGGCGATAACTCGGTAATTCACGCAAACTCATATATTCTGGGTGCTGAGATCGGTACGAATGCCCAAATAGGACCATTTGCTCGCCTTAGGCCGGGCGCGGAGCTTCAAAATAATGTAAAAGTTGGAAATTTTGTTGAAATTAAAAAAAGTTCAATTGGATCTGCCAGTAAAGTAAATCATCTCAGTTACATAGGTGACAGTGAAATTGGCAATCATGTTAATATTGGTGCTGGAACCATCACATGCAATTATGACGGAGCCAATAAACATAAAACTCAAATAGATGATGGAGCATTTATTGGTTCAGGAGTGGAGTTAGTTGCACCGGTTAAAATTGGAAAGGATGCAACCATTGGTGCTGGATCCACGATTTCTATGGACGTAGAAGATGAAAAACTTTCAGTGGAAAGAGCAGACCAAAAAATGATCAACGATTGGAAGCGGCCAAAAAAGTCATAATTTCATTTAAATTGGAATAATACACATGTGTGGAATTGTAGGCGCAATCAGCAACAGAAATGTAGATACTATCCTTATGGAGGGTCTCAGAAGGCTCGAATATCGGGGATATGACTCTGCAGGTATTGCTGTCATTGAAAAAAAACAGATCAATAGAATAAGAAGAGCAGGAAAAGTAAGAAAATTACAGGACGCACTTGATCAAAATGCCCTATCCGGTAAAACAGGTATCTCTCATACAAGATGGGCAACGCATGGTATTCCATCAGAAAATAATGCACATCCTCATTTATCCGATCCTGATTTTGCGCTAGTTCATAATGGCATTATTGAAAATTATAACGATATAAAAAATAATTTAATTGATCGCGGGTATAAATTCACATCCGATACAGATACTGAAGCAGTAGTTCATTTAATACACAGTCATTTTGATATTCAAAAAGATCTTTTCATGGCTGTCAAAGCAACTATTCAGGAACTTGAAGGTGCTTATGCTCTTGCTGTAATAAGCGCACACGAACCAGAAAAAATTGTGGTAGCTAGATCGGGTTGCCCAGTCGTAATTGGTATCGGGAAAAATGAAAATTACGTTGCTTCTGATGTTGCGGCGCTATTGATGGAAACAAATGAGTTTATGTTTTTGGAGGAAGGTGATGTTGCAGTAGTTGAGAGGGAAAACATTACAGTGATCGATGCAGAAGATAATGAAGCAAAAAGAAAAGTAACTAAAAGCAGATTATCATCTGATGCGGCAGAAAAGGGTGAGTTTGAACATTTCATGCTCAAGGAAATCTATGAACAATCTAGAGCAATTGCTAACACTCTCGATCAAAGAATTTCAGATGGAAAAGTACTTCAAAATTCATTTGGACCTCAAGCTGAAGAGGCTTTTAATCAAGTTGAAGCAATACATATAGTCGCTTGTGGCACTAGTTTTCATGCTGGCTTGATTGCTAAATACTGGATAGAAAGCATGTGTCGAATCCCTTGCAGAGTAGAAATTGCTAGTGAATATCGATACCGCAATCCAGTTGTAATGAAAAATACATTATTTG
>ERZ802830.3001-NODE-3001-length-14675-cov-8.36683_pt1 | contig 14675 bp, 18 predicted proteins | sample MGYA00345654_ERZ802830 | MGnify/ENA primary metagenome ERZ802830 (study PRJEB30503, sample SAMEA104212375) | marine metagenome | biome: Westerlies Biome; feature: [SRF] surface water layer (ENVO:00010504) within the epipelagic zone...; material: water... | reverse complement strand
ATCTTCTTCGAAACTATTACCTAAGAAATAATTAGTACCAGAATCTAAAAATGCGTGACCTCTTCCTTCATAGATCCAAAAATCAACAGGCTGACCTTGTAACTCAAGCTTCTCTTTATAGTCTTGAACAAGTTTAGGGGTTGTAAGATTATCTTCTGATCCTACAAGCAAAAACTGTTTTGGAAGAGCTTCTTCATTAATATTTGGTATGTTGAATATCGGTGAAAGCTTTTTATACATTTCTGGATGGGTAAAGTAGCTGTATTCGTCCCCAAATACACCTCTAGGATTTGAGCCTGAGAAATACCAAAAAGGATTTCTAGAAGACTCCAGACCATATATTGCAGAGCTGTACACATCAAAAGCACCGTAACTCAGAATAGAAGCCTGAACAGACATTAGGTCCTGAGATTTTATAGCCTCTATAGTCGTATCTTCAGGTAAATAAGTTGGAGTAAACTCTAAACTTTCAGGAAAATCACCAATATCGTTAATTTCATTACCTGAGTTAACGATCATTGCAGATATGTGTGCACCGGCACTATCACCAGTTACAGCGACTCTAGTTTTATCTCCGTTATAAGAAGCGATATTTTCTTTGATCCAGATCAATGCACCGAGTGCATCTCCTATAATTTCATCTAGTGTTACAGAATTATCTAAGTCTGAAAGTAAACGATAGTTAACATTACAAATCACATAGTTACTATTTGTGGCTAAATATTGAGACATCTGGTCCATAATTGACTTATCATTTACCAACCAACCTCCTCCATGGAAAATGACCAGCACTGGTCTAGGTTCCAGAGATATTAATGGAGAATATATATCTAAAGTTAGGTCAAAACCTTCTGGTGAAGCCCATACAATATCTTTTTCTACTTTGTACTTAGAGGCATCATTGATTTCAAAATCCTCTTTATTAGACCCACAGCTAATAATGGCAAGCAAAGAAAGAAAAGAGATGTACTTTAGAGTATTAAATAACATCAAACCTTAAATCTGTTTATTAAAGCCATCTATATAAGGCAGATAAACAGGATTCCAACCCTCAAGAATTTGGATTAAAGACAATTCAGCATTCCCCAAGACGGTCAAATCAACAACCTCAAATAAATTTTGAAAGGGTTCATTGACAGGACTAGTTATAAGATTATTAACTCTAAGTGTAGCTGAATCAGAATCTAAAAAGCTTTCGATAAGCATTGCTTTGTTTTCTTGTTCGTTCAAGTACCACTCGAAACTTTTAGTACCTGGCTCATTGCACTGAGAGGTGTACGGAACAGAAAGATCTCTAATAAAACGCTCAACCTCATTAATATTTCCCTTAAGTTTTAAATTTAAGATAAAAGTTATCTGCTTCATTTTATTTCTCTATCAACCAGATCAGACTGTAAAAATTTAAGCTTTAATTCTCCATCATCTAGAACCATATAAGTGCTCTCTAACCAATGTGAATAGATCGTTTCGTTATTGGTTGTTTTAAAAATCCCATTATTTACATATGAAATATGGACAGAACTATTGTCAATTGAAACTTTATATTTAGATAAAACCCAATCAGTTGAAACAGTTGTTTTTGCTGCTTCTTGGAGAAAAGTATCAAACTCTTCCATGCTCCATGATTTTCCCATTTCAAATATTTGAAAGTCTTTAGTGAGTATCCTAGAAATATCATCTTGCTTATAGATTTCGATATCTAAAAGTTCAAAGAATTGATTAAGTTTAGAAATAGCCTTCTCTTCAGTTATCGGTGAAGTCCAAGAATTTATGGAAATAAAAATGCTGAAACCAATGAATAATTTTTTCATGTAGAGCCTCTAAGCTTATAAATTGCTATTAGATTAATGCTCATCACACAAGATTCATCTTTTTCATCGAATAAATTTACAAAAACATCTATAAACTCGTGACCTTTCTTTTCGTAAATATTATTAATTTCCATCTCGGCTATCAAAGATGTTCCTAATGGTACGGCCTTATAGTTTTGAGAAATTGTTTGCAGATGAACCCAAGGGTTCATATAAGCATTACCAGCCAATATCCAATTAGAGCAGCCTAATAAAAAACATAAATTGGAGAAACCTCCATCTTTTGGTTGCAACAATTTAGGCAATAAATTCTCACTTCGAAGGTAAATTAATGGATCTTCATCACTCCAACTAAAATTGAAGGCAAAACAACCATCAGATTTTAAAGAGTTCCACACCTCTCTTGTTGCTTTGGGCGCTTTATAATTTTTTCCTACTAATTTATCACCTCTAAGAACTGGAGAAATAGGAAGATCTTGAGGGATGTTTACTTCTGCATTGGCACTGATAACTCCATTACCTCTTGTGAGAGTAGTATTAGCTTTAAATTCTTCAAGAAAATTTGATTCTACTGAGAAATTCTCATTATCATAAAGTGGAGATGTTATTCTGCAATTTGCGAAACCCCTTTCCAGCCAATCTTGTCCCCATAAGTCTATTAAAGGATGAACGAGATAGGCAGATATAGTTACTCCGGGTACTAAACCTCCTTCAAAACCATATTCCTTTGCCAAGTCATCACCATGAATTCTATTTTCAGAATCTGGTGCTGTATTAAACGCTACCGCTGACCAATTATTCATACATTTATTTTTATATTTATTTCTTTCACTTTAACTCGTAAAGAGATATCAGTACAACATGTCTAGTCTTAAAACCCCTTGTCATCGCTAAATTTAAAGTTTGATACAATCCTCAATTAAATCTAACTCAGTATGCTCTCATTTAATAATCTATCCTTACGAAGAGGTTCAAATCTTCTTTTCCAAGAAGTATCTTTTACTGTTCATAAGAAGAATAAAGTAGGTTTAGTAGGAGCTAACGGAACTGGAAAAACCAGTTTGTTTAAGATGATACAAGGAGATTTTGAGTCAGATGCAGGTGAATTCAACTATCCACCAGATCTAAGAATAGCTTGCTTAGATCAGGAAGTGCCTGGGTCAGACGAGCTTGCTTTATCTTATGTACTTTCCGGTGATCACAAACTACTAGAAATTCAAAATGCCATAACTAGAGCTGAAGAGGATGGAGATTATTCTTCTTTAGGTGATCTACACTCTAAATTTGAGGATCATGACGGGTTTTCTGCTAAATCAAGAGCCGAACAATTGATGGTTGGTTTAGGTTTTACAGAAAGTGATTTTGAAAAGGCGTTAAAAGATTTCTCGGGCGGTTGGAGAGTTAGATTAAATCTTGCTAGAACATTGATGAAACCGTCAGATCTTCTTCTATTAGATGAGCCAACAAATCATTTGGATTTAGACACAATTATTTGGTTAGGAAACTGGATAAAATCCTTTCAAGGTGCTCTGCTGTTAATTTCTCATGATAGAGAATTCTTAGATGAATGTGTTGACCATATCGCCCATATTCACAATCAACAGATAGAACTTTACTCAGGGAATTACTCGCAATTTGAAATAAGAAAAGCGGCAAAACTTGCTGAGCTTGAAAGTAATTATAATGCTCAACAACGAGAGATTGCTCACATGCAAAACTTTGTGAGAAGATTTAAAGCTAAGGCTACAAAGGCTAGACAAGCACAAAGCAGGATTAAGGCATTAGAGAGAATGGAGCTGATAGCACCTGCACATATTGATTCTCCATTCCATTTTAAAATCCCTGAAACAGATAAAATATCTAATCCTCTAATGACACTTGAAGGCGCAGAATTGGGTTATACGAATTCTATTGTTTCAAATGTTGGGGTAAGTTTTAGACCAGGGGATAGGATAGGTTTATTAGGTGTAAATGGTGCAGGAAAATCTACTCTAGTAAAAAGTCTAACGGGCGATATAGATTTACTGGAAGGACTCAAAAGAGATGGAAAAAATTTAGTAGTAGGCTATTTTTCTCAACATCAAGTCGATGATCTTGATTTGCAAAAAAGTGCTATTCAGCACATACAAAATATAGATGAAAAAGCTACTGAATCTGAAATTAGAAACTTTCTTGGAGGCTTTAATTTTAGAGGTGATAAAGCTAAGGATTCTATAGAGAATTTTTCAGGAGGAGAGAAAGCGAGATTAGCATTAGCAAAAATAGCTTTCCAAAAACCCAACTTACTACTTATGGATGAGCCAACAAACCATTTAGATATGGACATGAGACAAGCATTAACCGTTGCCCTTCAGGAGTTTGGTGGAGCCATTCTACTGATTTCCCATGACCGACATCTTTTGGCAAATACAGTTGACGAATTTTTGATCATCGATAAGGGTAAATTAAGTAGATTTAATGGCGATCTAGAAGATTATAGAAAATTGATATTAAGAGGCTCTATTGATCTTGAATCAATCAAAATTGAACCAGAAGCTAAAACTAAACTGGATAAAAAAGAAATCAAAGAGATCAAAACAAGAATTTTAGTTTTAGAAAAAAGTTTAAAACGACTTCAAAGAAAACTTTCTGAGACGGAAAATCATCTTAACTCACCTGATTCTTATAAGGATGAATCAGGACCAAATCTTCATGATCTATTGAGAGATCAAGTTAATTTAGCTTCTCAGATTGAACAAACAGAAGATGAGTGGTTTGAGCTAAATCAACATCTGGAAGATTCGAGCTAATGCCATCTTCATTGATATTTGAGCAAGCTCCCAAGATCAAAACCATCAGCACAGCCAGCACTAATGCCAGCGCTATTGATTTGAATTCCTTTTTAAACATCTCTTAACTATACACTTCAATAGTTATAACAAGAACTAGAATGGTGGGCGATACAGGACTTGAACCTGTAACTTCCACCGTGTAAAGGTGGCACTCTACCAATTGAGTTAATCGCCCAGAGAAGCGCGAATTATAGTATTCAAGTTTCGGTAAGTCACGACAGTTTTATTGACCTATTTCTAGAGTAGATTTAAGGTTAATGAATGGAACATGTTTTGAACACTCTTAACGACCTAGTTATCTTTTTAGTCATGATTTTCATTGGAGGGATTACCTGGTTTGTTTCTAATGTAGCGCTTTCAAAAGTAATCAGTAACCAAAGAGCTTATGAAGTAATTTCTATTATTCTTGGATTGAGTGTTGGCGTAATAATTATTATGAATTCTTGGAATTTAACTTATTAGTAAATTCTTACTCTTTTATCAAATAATCATATTTTTACTATGTTTTAACAAAGAGGTGTTATAGTAATGTAATACACCTAATGGATTTATAGGATGAATGTAATTGAGGTCAAGAATTTAGAAAAAACCTATTATGTAGGAGACATGGAAGTAAATGCCCTGAGAGGTGTTTCTTTTAATATTTTAAAGAGTCAATTTTCTGCCATCATGGGGCCTTCTGGATCAGGTAAATCAACATTGATGCATATTATTGGCTGTTTAGATTCGCCTACAAAAGGTGAATACCATCTAAATGGTGAAAATGTTGCCAATATGCAAGACGATCAACTTGCAAAAATTAGAAATAAAGAAATAGGATTTGTGTTTCAAAAATTTCACCTCTTACCAAGGAATACGGCATTAGAGAATGTAATGCTTCCTCTGAAGTATGCCAGTGTAGGTAAGACAGAAAGGTCTAAGAAAGCGATGGAAGCTTTAACGCAAGTTGGTTTAGCAGACAGAGTAGATCATCGTCCTTCAGAATTATCTGGAGGGCAGCAACAAAGAGTCGCTATTGCTAGAGCTCTTGTTAACTCCCCTGCGATACTATTTGCCGATGAGCCAACTGGTAATCTAGATTCTAAAACAGGTGAAGAAGTGATGAATCTATTGCATGAACTGAATGACAAAGGTCAAACAATTGTCCTAATTACTCATGAGAAAGAAATTGCTGACCAAACTGAAAGGACTATATTTATACGTGATGGAAAAATTGAATCAGATGCAATTAACTAAAATCAATGCAGTCAAAGTAGCATTAACCTCTTGTTTGGCATTCGTGGTTGTAAGTTGTGGTAAAGAAGAAGAAAACTTTGATCTCTATACCATTGAGAAAGCTGAACCAAGATCTCTAGAACTTATTATTGAAGCGTCAGGATCCGTTGAAGCTATTTCATCTATCGAGATTAAATCAAAAGCATCTGGAGAAATACTATACCTTGGAGCTGAAGTGGGAGATAAAGTTAATAAAGGCGATGTTCTAGCTAGAATAGATCAAAGAACTCCTTCCAATATCTTATCTCAAGCCGAAGCAGACATTGGTGTATCAATTGTAAAATTGAAAAATGCTGAATCTCAACTTGAAAGAGGAAAGCAGTTACATTCTGGAAATAGTATTTCTGATAAAGCTTTTGAAGACATACAAGAGTTACATTCATTTGCAAAAGCTCAATTAGTAAGAGCTGAGGTTTATCTTGAAAACGCCAAAATTGCTCTCGAAGACACACTAGTCCGCTCCCCGGTTAATGGGAAAGTTATCACCAGGCAAGCTGAAGTGGGAACAGTTATTACCTCACCTACCGCTGCAGTAGGTGGAGGTACTCTTCTAATGAGAATGGCAGATTTAAATAAAGTGAGAGTTAGAGCTTTTGTTGATGAAGTTGATATAGGCAAACTGTCTATTGGTCAAGAAGTTAGCTTAAAGGTATCGTCCTATAAAGATAAAGAGTTTTTGGGTTATGTTTCAAAAATCGAACCTCTTGCCAGTGTTAATCAAAATGTAACTACATTTCCAGTTCTAATTGATATAGACAATAGAGAAGAATTACTTCTATTAGGCATGACGGCTGAGATTAAGATTAAGGTTTTAGATACCGACAACAAACTGACTGTTCCATCAGGAGCATTACGTACAAGAAAAAATCTTAATTTTGTTGCTACTTTATTAGGTTTATCTGAAGAAGAAGTTGACACTTTTCTAGAAGATAAGAAGGAAGGAGAAGGTTTCACAAAATTTATAGTTCTTAAGAAAGTTGATGATCGGCCCGTACCTCTTTGGATAGAAACTGGCGATACGGACTATAACCATGTTGAAGTAATATCGGGCTTAATTTCTGGTGAAGAAGTGTATGTAGTACCTAGTGATGGACTTATTAGGAACCAAGATGAATTTAAAGAGAGAATTAGAGGCAGGAGACCTTTCTAATGTTGGCTGAAGAATCTCTAACTTCTGCATTGGATGCAATAAAGGCTAATCTGCTTAGGTCTATCCTAACTGCATTAGCAATTATTATAGGTACAGCAGCTGTTATAGCGCTTGTTTCTATAGGTGGTAGTGCACAAAAGGCTATTGAAAATTCAATTTCTGATATGGGATCACAAGTTTTATCGGTAGTTCCTGGTCAAAAAGAAAAGAATGGAGTTAAGTCTGCCTTTATTCCTTTAAAGCTAGCTGATGTCAGGGCATTAGAAAATGAAAAATCTATTGATTGGAAGATTGCTCCTGAAATGCGGGGTAACAAACAAGTAAAATTTACTTCAGAGAATGCCAATCTACCTATTGTTGGGACTACCTCAGATTATTTTTCAATTTATGGAATTGAAGTCACACAAGGGAATGTGTTTACAGAAAATGATTTAACAAATGGTAAAAAAGTAGCAATCATAGGAAGCGATGTAGCAAAAGAACTCGGAACTACAAGAAAAGAGATACTTTATAAAAATATTTTTATTGGTGACTCTTCCTATCGTGTTATAGGTATTACAGAACCAAAAGGTTCGGGAGGATGGGACAACCCTGATGAAAGAATTTTTGTACCTGTACTAGCAGCATCAGAAAGGATATTTGGAAGAGTGTGGATCAACATGATAGTAGTCAAATCTGCCAGTGAATTTAGTCTTCCGCAGGTTATGATTGCTATTGAAAGAATATTAAGGAGAACACACGACATAAGTCCTGGAGAAGATAATGACTTTCGTGTTTTTGATTGGTCTGAAGTTAAGCAGCTACAGAAAGAAACGACCAATATTCTTACTACAATGATAGCTGGCATTGCCAGTATTAGCTTATTGGTTGGTTGTATAGGTGTAATGAATATTATGCTAGTTTCAGTTACAGAAAGAACAAGGGAAATAGGTTTAAGAAAAGCCCTTGGAGCAACTCAAAAAGATATTCTCATTCAATTTATTGTAGAAGCTATTTTGCTTTGTATTATTGGTGGGCTGATTGGAGTAGTTCTAGGTTCAGTTATATATTTCTCGATTGCCTCGTATCAAGAATGGCCCATTGTTATGCCCTTTTCGGCAATCATAGGTTCAGTTACCTTCTCGGCATTAGTTGGACTATTCTTTGGAATATGGCCTGCAAGACGCGCTGCTAAACTTGATCCTGCTGTAGCTTTGCTATACGAATAATTATATAGATTGACCAATCTTATTAGGCATCTTAAGGTTTATTGATGATTTATTTTATTTTAATTTTAACCATTCTTAATTCTGCTCTTATTGTTTACTGTTATAAAAAACAAAATGACACAAATAAAAAAATATTAGAAAAACTTATAGAAAAAAATGATGAGAATGAGACTTCTTCAGAAGAGAATAAGCAACACATAGATGATATGCTCAAGATGAGGGAAATGTATGAATCAGACTAAAGAAATGGACTTAGAAGATGCTCTGACCAGGATAGAAGCTTTAGAAAACCAAGTAAAAGAACTTCAATCTCAGCAGCTAGAGACAGGAAATAATATTGTTACCCTTATACAGCATGCAGAAACAATGAATAATGTAACGGATGCATCAGGACTGCTGGCCGAACATGTTACTGATCTTGAGGAGAAATTAAATCTCTTAATCAGTTGGATGAAAGAAGAAATACGTTTAAAAGAATTAAATTAATAGAGTCTCTAGTTTCCGTCACCACTCAAGAAAATCCTATCCACCTCCCCGAGGCTGCAGTTACAACCCATAGAGAAAAAGAAACTGATCCAATAAACTTCAACAAGAAATTGTTTCTACTTTTCAAGGCCGTAGGATTTCTAACAAAATATACGAATATCACTCCTAGAATCAAACATGAAATTTTGATCCAAAAGGCTCTGCTGTAATAGCACTTCACGGCTTCACTTAAAAAAAGAGGCACTCCAGTTATAACCAATGTAAATAATCCAATATTGAACCAGAGTTTAGTTTGTAAGATGACATAACTGACTGATTCGGATCTAAATAAGATGCCTAGAAGCCTAAAGTCTCCCAAGACTACTGATCCTCCTAAGATTCCTAAGCCTATAAGATGAAAAGATTGAATAACAGGAAAAAGCCATAAAGAACTTCGAACATACTCACCGATAAAGCTATCTTCCAAAATATAGATAATTTCTAAAATTTGATTAGATTCCATCTAAACTCTCATAAAGTTCAGTTTCAACTATGCAACTTGTAAGAAAATTAATAATCTCTGATTGAGGCTGACGATCACAATCAAACCAGTTATATGCAATCATTCTTCCTGAAATAATAACTAGAGACCATAAGAGCAGCGATGATACTGCACTAAACTTCATTACAAATGGTATATGGCTATCTTTGTCCCATGTCTTGCTTTCTCTATTCATAGTCCTATGGAAATAATAAGCATTTAGTCCAGCAATGATCATCAGAATAATTTTGATTCTAAAGAATAGATTTTGATAATTTCTTATTGGAATAGCATAAAAAAGTAAAAACCCTGTAAGACACATCAAAATAAAACCTATTATTGTTAAAGGGAGGACTTTTTTATTCATCTCCGTTATTGAGAGTTCTTTAAAAACATAACCAGAAAGCCTTAGATCAACAAATAAAAGTGTTCCAAAGAATATGGCTATAAATAAAACGTGAGCAGATTCTATCCAAGGATACAGATATAAAGACTCTCTCAGGGCTACACTTGATGAAGTTGAGGCTAACCACTCTATGAACTCCATCATTAAGTTACTCTGTCATATATACATTGTGACAAGCAACACAGGCCTGATAAAGGTCTGCACCAACTTTAAACAGCAGTTCAGCATCTTTATTCTCTGCAGCTTCAAATGCTCGCTTTCCAATGGGTTGAAGTAAGTTTGAAAAGGCAATCCAATCTTGTCTTCCTAGAGATCGCTCAGGTCGTGTCAAAAGATAAGAGCTTTCTATGATAACTTGAGCACCAAATATAACTTCATCCCAACCTTCTTGATCAGTTGGCTCCAAGCTGAATTCGCCCTCTTCAGTTATAACAAAACCTGTTGATTCCCATATTTTTTCTGAAGCAGGAGTTAATAAATGAGCCATCAAATCATGCATATCATGATCATGTTCTTCTCCCGAAAAGGAATTAAAGCTCAAGAAGGCTAAGGAAATACATATAAGTAAATCCCTTAATAAATTCACTATCTTCTCTCTCTGGGATCAGCTCCATCTCTTGGAGCTCCAGTTCCTGAAGAACCCATAAATACTTTTCTGCCATCAGGAAAAGTAACATCCCTTCCATTTGCAATACAACGAGGAAGGCAGAGCTTGCCCTTACTTTGATAGCCTCTAACAACAATCACTGTTCCGGGCTTAATACTTTCTTTATTTATACCATTTCGAATTAAAGTATTGGGAGTTCCGCCTTCAACCATCCATGTAGTTTTTTTGCCCTTCTCCTCTACTTCAACGTGAACCCAAGCATGAGGATTGATCCATTCCACTTTCAAAACTTTTCCAGTTATATTGATAGGTGCATTGGCATCGAATTCTGCAGTGAAAGCATGATGAGAGGAAATATTTAGACTTAGTATACTGAATGAGATAATTGCTGAAATTTTATAAATTAAATTGATCATTGTTTTTCCTCCGCTCTTGCTCCGGCGAGAATATTTGCCATAGCGTAATTTCCTTCATGACAAGCATATTCATACATCTTACTATTAGTTGATCTCAGTGGCATTTCACCTTTCCATGTCTCTCTGTAAGCTTTTTTATCATTGACTTCGAATTGATAAAGAATCTCATTCGTGCCTGTTCTAGTAAATCTTTCTGTAACCTCAGCCTCTTCCATCATAAGGATTTGATGTCGAATAGCCGCTCTAAATTTCTGTTGAGGGTGATGATTAATAGTTTTTACCACTAGAGTTTCACCTTCCCACCAGCCCACGGAGTCACCTAGCCATGGCTTCATATTGTCAGGATTATGGTCCGAATTTAGTCTAATAATTCGTGCATCATGATTCATTTCAACCATGATCATGACATAACCTGGAGATTGAACTATCTGATAATGATTATTGTAAAGAACATTCAACATTGGAGGACCACCGCTTGAGCCAAAACCAACTATACATCTCTCACCCAGACTTCGTTCTTCTGGATGATCTGCCCTAGTAAACATTCTATAAATAGAAGGGCCTTCTATAGCCCATCTAGTAAGTCTTCTTGGGAGCTTACCATTTTCTGGATAGGTTATTATTGAGCTACGATATTTTCCATTTAACTTAATGAAATCATTTCCTGGATCCATCCAAGCTACATTATATCCTCCTACATCCCCACCAGATTCAGGTGTCTCTCCAGTTTCATAAGGATTATCCAACGCTTCATTGAATCTTTCAGAATTATTTTTAGCAGCAATAACTTGCTCTTCAGAAATTTCTAAAGAATCGAAGTAATCAGGCCTTTCCAGGGTAGTTAAACTGGCATTAGTCCAGACGCCCTGTAAATCTGGATCTCCAAACCAGGTCTTCGCTGGTTGATAATCCTCAGAATATATGAAAGCGCTAATACATAAAAAAAATATTATTAATAAACTATTTTGCACGCCACTCACCATAAATTAACTCTTCTACAAACTCTACACATTTAAACTGTTGTAATTGCGCATCGTCACCAATTTTTTTATACAGCTTCATTTTAATTTTCCAAGGTCTGGTAAAAGTATCTTCATCTTCTATTAATGCTTCATAATCCATCAGATGAGGGTTTAATAAAGTGTACTTTTCAGTAACTCTTAATTTTTCGGAGTGATGGTTACCAGATCTGTCTAACCAAGTTTGGCCGTTAAAACCTGAAGCCTTTACTATAAATGTATTTCCTTCCCAAAAGCCCCAAGATTGGCCCATCCAAGAATCAACAGGAGCAGGCCCAGGATCTTCTAAGAATATATTCCGTGTTGCACCAGCGTATTCATAAGCAAAAAACATTGCCTTAGAACTATGAAAAATTTGAAATGCGTAAGGCATGTAAGTTGCTCTTGGAACACCAGGTAGATAGCACTTTATTTCTGGGTCTCTATTTAACCAGTCTTTTTTATTTTCATTTCTTAATCTCAATGCGTCCTTTTTATAAGGAATCAGTCCCCCTTCAACTACACTTAAACCTGCAGGTACTGATCCTACAGAGCCCAGAGACAAGATATCAGGATGTGGAAGTGGAACTACAGGACCTTCAACGAGCTGTAACGACGCAGAGGCTGAATGAGCTTCTAAATTATAATTTGCTCTATTCATTACTTGCCAAACACCATTTAGATCTGGTTTACCTTCTGGTCCTAGAGGAATTTCAGCATTAATAAAAAGGGTAAGAATGCTTAAGCAAAATAGAAGAATATAGGCCTTTAAAATTTGAATAATTTTGAACATTATTTTGATATTAATTTATGTAATAAATTTTGCATTAAAAATAAGAACTATGTTTTTCATCTAATTACCAAGAACCATTATTTTCCATCGACACCCATGGTTCCGCAGGTTCTAAAGCTTCTCCTTTTTGTAAAATTTCTATTGAGATATTATCAGGCGATTTTACAAACGCCATCCTTCCGTCTCTGGGTGGTCGGTTAATAGTTATACCTTTGTCTTGAAGTTTTTTGCATACCTCATAGATATTTTCTACCTCATAAGCTAGATGACCAAAATTTCTTGAGCCATTGCCTAAATCATCACCATCCCAATTATGGGTTAGTTCAATTTGAGATTCTTCATTTCCCTCTGCTGCAAGAAAAATTAGACTAAATCTTCCTTCTTCAACATCAATAGTCCTTACTTCTTTTAAACCGAGGGCATTTACAAAAAAATTCAAAGAAGATTCTTTATCGCTGATTCTTAACATGGTATGTAAATATTTCATATCTAGTTAGTTGGTTATTAATACTAAACGTAATAGTTGTGCATAGATTATGTCATGTAAAATAGACATATTCATATTATCAAGGAGAAAAAATGTCAGAAAGAGAATTCGATATAGTCATATTTGGAGCAAGTGGGTATACAGGAAAGCTAGTTGTGGAATATATGCATAAAGAATATGGAGGAAATGATTCTATTAATTGGGCTATCGCTGGTAGAAATAAACAAAAGCTTTCTTCGGTAAGAGATGAGCTAGGTCTTAATGAAAATATATCTATTATTGAAGTAGACAGCACTGATGAAGAGTCTTTAGATTCAATGACTGGTTCGGCAAAATGTATATTAACAACAGTAGGGCCTTATCAATTATATGGTTCAAATCTAGTTAAGTCCTGTGCTAACAACGGAACCGATTATGTTGATCTAACGGGCGAGCCTGGTTGGATGTACGAAATGATAAATGCTCACAAAGAAACTGCTGAGAGCTCAGGAGCTAGAATAGTTTTTTCTTGCGGTTTTGACAGTATACCTTTTGATCTTGGAGTGTATTTCGTCCAACAAGCGGCAATCAAAAAATTTGGAAAGGCAGCACAGCATGTGCGTGGAAGAGTTAAAGCTATGAATGGTGAATTTTCTGGAGGGACTATAGCCTCTCTTGGAGCAACTATGGCTACCCTTAAAGAAAAACCAGAACTTATACAGGTTCTTGCAAATCCGTTTTCTTTAACAGAAGGCTTTGCAGGGCCAACTCAGTTAGATGACTCAAAAATCTTATTAGACGAAAAACTCAATATGTGGGTTGCTCCATTTGTAATGGCTCCAATAAATACTAAAAACATTCATAGATCTAATGCTCTGCTAGGTCATCAATATGGTGAAGATTTCTGTTACGACGAAATGATGATTGCGGGTGAAGGCGAAGAAGGGAAAAAAATTGCAGAAGCTATGACCTCCGCAAATCCGATGGGTGGCGATAATGTTCCGCAGCCTGGTGAAGGTCCATCTAAAGAGTCTAGAGAGCAAGGAAATTATGATGTTTTATTCTTGGCCGATTCTGATGAAGAAACAATAGAAGCAAGAGTTACTGGAGATATGGATCCCGGTTATGGATCAACCTCTAAAATGATAGCAGAAAGTGCAATTTGTTTAGTTCAAGATTGTTCGGAATTAGCTGGTGGAATCTATACGCCTGCACCAGCAATGGGTGAAAAGCTAATTACCAGACTTGTCGATAAGGCAGGGTTAACTTTTGATATACTATAAATAATATTTATATCTTTAAATAAGTTTCGTGTATAATGCAAGCATGAAAAAACTTGCATATACCCTTTTATTTACTTTTTTTACCCTTTCTTCCCTAGCTGAGGAGCATGTAGTAAAAATGCTTAATGCCGGAAAAGAAGGAATGATGGTATTTGAACCAGCCGTGCTTTCTATCAAGAAAGGAGACACAGTAAAATTTGTTGCCACAGATGTTTCTCATAACTCTTCTTCAGTTGAGGGTATGATTCCAGAAGGCGCTGACCCGTGGGTTGGTTCACTAAGTCAAGACATTGAGGTGACTCTAACAAAGGAAGGTGTGTACGTATATCAATGCACCCCGCATAACATGATGGCAATGGTGGGTGTGATCAAAGTTGAGTCGAGCTCTAATCTTATACAAGTTAAGCAAAGAGCAGAGTCATATA